>Ga0307372_10000688_pt1 | contig 59336 bp, 49 predicted proteins | sample OX1MG_FD_202533 | JGI IMG/M metagenome (GOLD analysis project Ga0307372, IMG submission 202533) | Soil microbial communities from Risofladan, Vaasa, Finland - OX-1 | ecosystem: Environmental > Terrestrial > Soil > Coastal area > Acid sulfate soil | place: Finland: Risofladan, Vaasa | collected... | reverse complement strand
TCGACCCGGCCAACGAGCGGCTCCGGAGCTGAGGGATGGAGATCCTCGTCTGCATCAAACGGGTCCCCTTCGTCGGGGGGACGGTCGTGCTGACCGACGACCACCGGCAGGTCGACACGAAGTTCCTCGGCTTCACGATGAGCCCGCACGAGGAGTGCGCCGTCGAGGAGGCGGTCCGGCTCGTCGAGGCCCACGGCGGCAGCTCGGCGGTCCTCACCGTCGGGCCGCCCGAGGCCGAGGAGCAGCTTCGCTACGCGATGTCGCTCGGCCTCGACCGCGCCGTTCTCGTCGACTCCGGCGCACGCGAGCTCGGGCCGCGCTCGGTCGCGGCCGAGATCGTCGGGGCCGTCGAGGCGATGCGCTCCTCCGGTGCCGGCGTCGACCTGCTGCTGTTCGGCAACGAGGCCGCCGACACCGGGGACTTCCAGGTGGGCATCCTCGTCGCCGAGGCGCTCGGCCTGCCGTGCGTCACCGGCGTGAAGGAGCTGGAGGTGGCGGGCGGCGAGCTCCGCGCGACGCGCGAGCGCGGCCGCGCGCGCGAGGTGTTCGCCGTGACGCTCCCCGCCGTGTGCACCGTGAAGGAGGGGCTGAACCTGCCCCGCTATCCGTCGCTGCCGGGGCGGCTTCGGGCCAAGTCCAAGCCGCTCGCGACGAGCGAGGCGTCCGAGCACGCCGAGCAGCTGCAGATGCAGTCCCTGATGGTGCCGCGAGAGGAGCGGCGCGAGGCGGAGGTCCTCGGCCACGGTGCCGACGCCGCGGGACGGGTGGTCGAGGTGCTGGTCGAGCTCGGCGTGGTCAAGCGATGATCCTGACGCTGGTCGAGCACGAGGCCGACGCGGCGAGCGCGACCTCCCTCGAGGCCCTGACCCTCGCCCGCCAGATCGCCGTCGCGACCGGTGAGCCGCTGCACGCGCTGGCGATCGCCGGCGATGCCGGCAAGCTCGCCCCGTCGCTCGGCGACCACGGGGTCGAGGTGCTGCACGCGGCGTCCTTCGCCGGCGACGAGGCGTACGCGCCGCGCGCCTGGGCGCGAGCGGTCCTCGCCCTCGTCGGCGCGGGCGCGCCGAAGGCGGTCGCCGCTCCGGCGAGCGACCGGGGCAACGAGGTGATGGCCTACGTCGGCGCGATCGCCGGCCTCCCGATGGTCGCCAACTGCGTGGAGGTCGCGCCGGACGCCGACGGCGTCTCGTGGCGGCTCCGACGCCTGCGATGGGCGGGGAGCATCGTCGAAGAGGCGGTGCTTCGCTCCGAGGGCCCGGGCCTGTTCACCGTCGCCGCCGACTCGATCGCCGCCGAGGCCGGGGGCGCGCCCGTCGTCACCGAGGTGCGCGCCTTTGGCGTCGCGCTCGAGGAGCGGGACCTCGAGGTCAGGGTCGCCGAGGTGCTGGAGCCCGCGACCGAAGGCGTCTCGCTCACCGACGCCAGGGTCGTCGTCGGCGGTGGCCGCGGCGTCGGGGGCGAGGAGGGTTTCGCCGTCCTCGAAGAGCTCGCCGAGCTGCTCGGCGGCGCCGTCGGCGTGTCGCGCGCGGTCACCAGCCTCGGCTGGCGCTCCCACCAGGACCAGGTGGGCCAGACCGGCTGCCGCATCGCGCCGGAGCTCTACATCGCGTGCGGGATCAGCGGTGCCATCCAGCACATGGTCGGCTGCAAGGGCGCCCGCAACCTGCTGGCGATCAACACCGACGCCGACGCGCCGATCATGTCGAAGGCGGACTACGCGGTGATCGGCGACCTGCACGCCGTGCTGCCGGCGGTCGTCGCGGAGCTGCGCAAGGAGCGAGCGCGTTGAACGTCTATTTCGCCAGTCCTATAGTCGGCCGCGAGGCGGCACCTGGTCGCTGTCGCCCGCGTGGGGGGAGGTCCGGCGAGCTGCCAGTGACCCTTGACCCGGTGACCCTTGACGGACGGGTGCCGTCGGCGCTTCGCGCCGACGCCGAGCGCCCCGGCGCTGGCGGGCGCCACCCGGTGACGCCAACGGTCGTGTCCGCGTGAGCGGCGCCGCGGTGTCCGCGGACGCGCCAGCAGTCGCTGACGACGTCCAGGTCTCGTGCCGGGACGTCTGGAAGGTCTTCGGCCGGGGGGCGGAGAAGGTCCCCGGCACGGAGATCGCCGATCTGAGCCGGGCCGAGCTGATGGAGCGCGAAGGCTGCGTCGTCGCGGTGCGCAACGTCTCCTTCGACATCCCCCGTGGCCAGGTGTTCGTGGTGATGGGGCTCTCCGGCAGCGGCAAGTCCACGCTCACCCGCTGCATCACCCGGCTCATCGACGTGACCAGCGGCTCGGTGCAGCTGTGCGGTCAGGACGTCGTCGCGGCGGACGCGAAGGCGCTTCGCGAGCTGCGGCGGACGAAGGTGAGCATGGTCTTCCAGCACTTCGCGCTCCTTCCCCACCGCAACGTCCTCGACAACGTCGCCTACGGCCTCGAGATCCGCGGCGTCGACCGCGCCACGCGTCACGAGCGCGCCCGCGAGCTGGTCGGTGTTGTCGGGCTCTCCGGCGTCGAGCGGTCGTACCCGAGCCAGCTGAGCGGCGGCATGCAGCAGCGCGTCGGCCTGGCGCGCGCCCTCGCGGTCGACCCGGAGGTCCTGATCTTCGACGAGGCCTTCTCGGCACTCGACCCGCTGATCCGCCGCGGCATGCAGGACGAGCTCGTGCGGCTGCAGCGCCAGATGCACAAGACCGTGATCTTCGTCACCCACGACCTCGACGAGGCCTTGAAGCTCGGTGACCGCATCGCCATCATGCGCGACGGCCGGTTCGTGCAGCTCGGCACGCCCGAGGAGGTCGTGGGCGCGCCGGCCGACGACTACGTCGCGGCGTTCACCCGCGACGTGTCCCGGGCCAAGGTGCTCACCGCCGGCTGGGTCATGCGCCCACCGAGGGCGGACGCCGCCCCAGATCGCACGGTGTCGGAGTCGACCAAGCTCGACGACGTCCTCGCGGTCCTCGCCGAGCGGGACGACCCGATCGGCGTCGTCGACGGCACCGGCCGGGTGGTCGGCTCGCTCGACCGCGCGACCGTGCTGCAGGCCGTCGCCGCCGCCCCTCCCCATCCCGACACGCTCGCCGTCCAGCGGGCCTGAACCTCGGCCATGGCGCTCACGATCCCGCGTCGTACGGGCGTCGCCGGACTGGACTGGCGGGCGCTCGCCCGCACCCCGTGGCCCGGTCTCGCCCTCGCGGGCCTCGCGATGGCTGCCGGCGCGGCGATCAGCGGGTCGGCGGCCGGCTTCCCCGCCCATTGGGTGCCGAGCTCGCAGAACGCCTTCACGAGCCTCGACAGCTGGATCAGCGCGCACCAGACGAGCGCCCCGATCTTCACCGATCTCGTCACCCCGGTCGGGGGCGGGCTCGGCCACGCGGTGAACGCCGTCGTCGACGTGTTGACCTGGCTCGGCTGGCCCGGTGTCATGGCGCTCGCCGTCCTCGCCGGCATTGCCGCCGGCACCTATCGCACTGCGACGTTCGCCGCCGTGGTCATCGCGGGGTTCGGCCTGCTCAACCTGTGGAGCTACAGCATGGCGACGCTCGGTCTCATGACCGTGTCGATCGCCGTCGCCATCGCGCTCGGCATCCCGCTCGGGGTCGCCGCGGGCTTCTCCGGGGCCGTCGAACGGGTCCTCCGGCCGATGCTCGACGCGGCCCAGATGATCCCGGCGTACGTGTACCTGCTGCCGGCCGTGATCCTCCTCGGGATCGGCAACCCCGCTGGTGTGGCGGTCACGGTCATCTACGCGACCCCACCGGTGGTGCGGCTGACCGCCCTCGGGATCCGCTCGGTGCGTGCCGACGTCCTCGAGGCCGGCAGGTCGTTCGGCTCGACCCGCTGGCAGCTGCTGGCGAAGGTCCAGCTCCCGCTGGCGGTCCGCCCGATCCTGCTCGGGATCAACCAGGTGATCATGATGGCGCTGTCCATCGTCGTGCTGGCCTCGCTGATCGGCGCCGGCGGTCTCGGCGACCCCGTGCTGCTCGGCCTCACCCAGCAGAACCTCGGACAGTCGCTCACCGCGGGGATCGCGATCGTGGCGATGGCGATGCTCCTCGACCGCATCGTGAGCGCGGCGGGCGGCCGCGTCGGCAGCGCCCACGAGGCGTCGGCCGCACGGTCCGACCGCTGGCGGCGCCCCCTCCTCGCCGGGGGCGCGCTCGCCGTCCTCGTCGTCGCGCTCGTCAGCCACTACGGCTTCGGTGTCGACGTGTTCCCGACGAACTGGTCGTTCTCGATCGAGGGCCCGGTGAACACCGGCGTCGCGTGGCTCGAGGCGCACCTGTACCACTTCTGGAGCGTCCCGGTGATCGGCGGCACCGAGAACCTGAGCAGCTTCTTGACCCTCGACATCTTGAACCCGATCACCCGCCTCCTCGGCGCCCTGCCCTGGTGGCTCGCCGTGTTTGGCACCGCCGCGGCCGGCGTGCTGGCCGGGGGCGTGCGACGCGGCGTGCAGCTCGGCGCCTGCGTCGCCGGCGTCGGCCTGCTCGGCGTGTGGCAGGACGGCGCGACGACGCTCGCGCAGGTGGTCGTCGCGCTCGCGCTCTGCGTCCTCGTCGGGTTCCCGATTGGCGTCCTCGCCTACTGGTGGCCGTGGCTCGACCGGGCGCTGCGCCCGGTGCTCGACACGCTGCAGACCATGCCGGCGTTCGTCTACCTGATCCCGGTGGTGGTCTTCTTCAGCGTCGGCAACGTCGCCGGGGTCATCGCCTCGTTCGTCTACGCCGTCCCCGCGACGGTCCGCCTCACCATCCTCGGCCTGAAGGGGGTGCGGCCCGACATCATCGAGGCCGGGAGGGCGTTCGGCTCGACGCGGCTGCAGATCCTGCGCAAGGTGGAGCTGCCCGCCGCGCGCCCGGCGATGCTGCTCGCCGTCAACCAGACGATCATGCTCGTCCTCGCCGAGGTGATCGTGGCCGGCCTTGTCGGTGCCGGCGGCCTCGGGTACGACGTCGTGGTCGGCCTCGACCGAGACGAGTTCGGTCTCGGGCTGGCGGCCGGCATCGGGATCTTGCTCTTCGGCGTGGTGTTCGACCGCCTGACCCAGGGCGCGGGGCAGGGCGGCCTGTCGCGCGACGTCGGGCGCATGCAGATGATCTAGCGGTTCTCAACGGATCTCGTGGTACCGACCAGGGGGAAGGAGCAGGAGATGAACAGCATGAAGGGACTGCGTGGCTGGAGAGCACGCATCGGCATCGCCGCGACGGCGGTGGCGTCGCTCGGCCTCGCGCTCGCGGCGGTCGGCGGCGCTCCCGCCGGGGCCAGCGCGTCGAAGCCGACGATCACGCTGGCGACGAACTCGTGGGAGGGGTCGCTGTCGAACAACGTGGTCGCGCAGTACGTGATCGAGCACGACCTGCACTACCCGGTCAACCTGCTCACGATCGACGAGATCCCGACCTGGCCGGCGATGGCGCAGGGCAAGGTCTCCGCGGTGATGGAGGTCTGGGGCCACTCGCCGCTCTACCAGCAGTACGTGAAGGGCAACCACCAGGTGCTCGACGCGGGCCTCGAGGGCCCCGACGGCAACATCGGCTGGTACGTGCCGACGTACCTGATCAAGGCGCACCCCGAGCTCGCGACGTGGCAGGGCCTGAAGAAGGACTGGAAGCTCTTCGTCACGCCGCAGTCCTCGCCGAAGGGCGAGTTCCTCGACGGCTCGCCGAGCTACGTGACCAACGACGCGGCGCTCGTCAACACGCTCGGCCTCAACCTGAAGGTCGTGTACGCGGGCACCGAGGCGGCGCAGCTCGCCCAGATCGAGCGGATCTACAAGGCGCACGGCGCGGTGCTCTTCTACTGGTACACGCCGCAGTACATCAACGCGCTGTACAAGTTCTCCGAGATCAAGCTCCCGCCGTTCACCCAGGCGTGCGCGAAGCTGGCCGCGGCGAAGATCAACTGCGCCTACCCGCCCTACTACCTGTACAAGGCGATGAGCGCCCAGCTGCCGAAGACGGCGCCGGCCGTGGCCAGCTTCATCAAGCGCTTCCACTGGACGTCGGACGACCAGAACGCGGTCGGCTACGACATGGCGGTGAAGAACATGTCCCAGACCGCCGCCGCCGCCGCCTTCGTGAAGTCGCACAAGGCGCTCGTGCAGTCCTGGCTGAGTGGCCCGTCCACGAAGACGCTGGCGCCGGTCGCGGGCACCTGAGCCGTCCGTGACCGACGTGGTGCGCCACCCGCTGTGGATCGACGGCGGGTGGCGCACGCCCGGATCCGGGGCGTGGACGCAGGCGACGAGCCCCTCGAGCGGCGAGGTCATCGCCACCGTCGCGGCGGGCGACGTCTCCGATGTGGACCACGCGGTGGCGGCGGCCGGACGTGCCGCCGCCGCGTGGGCCCGCGCCTCGGCGTTCGAGCGCGCCGATCGCTGCCGGGCGCTCGCCGACGTGATCGCCTCGCGCCGGGAGGAGCTCGCGCGGGCGCTCAGCGAGGACCAGGGCAAGCCCCTCCTCGCCGAGGCGTACGATGAGGTGGACGAGCTCGGTGGGTACTTCCGTATGGCCGCGGCCGACGCCACGCGCCAGGACGGTGCGATGCCCCCCTCGGTCGACCCGGACCGCCGGGTGCTCGTCCGGCGGGTCCCGATCGGCGTGGTCGGGATCGTGAGCCCGTGGAACTGGCCGTACACGATGGGCGCCGAGCTGTTCGCCCCGGCGATGGCGGCCGGGAACCCCGTCGTGTGGGTTCCCGCCCCGACGACCTCGGCCTGCTCCGCGCTGCTCGCCGGGATCGTCGGCGCGGAGCTACCGCCCGGCGTCTTCAACTTCGTCCCGGGCCCCGGCCCGGTCGTCGGCGACGCGCTCGTCGCGCACCCGGACGTCGCCGGGGTGGGCTTCGTCGGCTCGGTGGCGACCGGCCGTCGGGTCGCCGAGCGGGCCTTCGGCAAGCGCCAGATCCTCGAGCTCGGCGGGAACGGGCCGTTCGTCGTGCTCGAGGACGCCGACCTCGATCTCGTCGTGCCGGCGGTGCTCGAGGCCGCCTACCTTTGCGCCGGGCAGAGCTGCACGGCCGGCGAGCTGTTCGTCGTGCACCGCGCCCGGCGCCAGGAGCTCGTCGAGGCGGTCGTGGCCGCCACGGCCGAGCGGGTCGTTCTCGGTGACCCCTTCGACCCGTCCACGACGATGGGCCCGTTGAACAACGAGGCCGTCGCCGGCAAGGTCGAGGTGCACGTCGCCGACGCCGTGGAACGCGGCGCGAAGCTCGTCGCCGGGGGCCGGCGCCTCCCTGGTGCGCCGACGGCGCTCTTTTTCGAGCCGACGGTCCTCGACGGCGTGAGCGCCGAGATGGCGATCGCCCGGGAGGAGACCTTCGGGCCGGTGGTGCCGGTCATGGAGGTCGCCTCGGAGGAGGAGGCCCTGGCCGTGACCCGGATGTCCGGCTACGGCCTCACGGTCGCGGTGTTCACGGAGGACCTCGAGCGAGGGATGCGCTTCGCCGAGGCGGCTCCGGCGGGCTGGGTGAACATCAACGCCTCGACCAACCTGTGGGAGTCGCACCTGCCGTTCGGCGGCCGGGCGGGCACGGCGAGCGGCATCGGCCGGGTCGGCGGCGCCACGGTCCTCGAGCAGTTCAGCGAGCCGAAGACGCTCACGTTCCCCCTGGGCAGATGAGACAGGTCAGCCCCGTGCGATGATCGGGAGGCCATGACCGAGCACGACTTCGTCATCGTCGGCGGCGGCTCCGCCGGCAGCGCGCTCGCCAACCGGCTGAGCGCCGATCCGGCGAACCGCGTCCTCGTGCTCGAGGCGGGGCGCCCCGACTACCGCTGGGACGTGTTCATCCACATGCCCGCGGCGCTGATGTTCCCGATCGGGAGCCGGTTCTATGACTGGAAGTACGAGTCCGAGCCGGAGCCCCACATGCACGGGCGGCGGATCTACCACGCCAGGGGCAAGGTCCTCGGGGGCTCGAGCAGCATCAACGGGATGATCTTCCAGCGCGGCAACCCGCTCGACTACGAGCGCTGGGCCGCCGATCCCGGCATGGGCTCGTGGGACTACGCGCACTGCCTGCCCTACTTCAAGCGCATGGAGAACTGTCTCGCCGGCGGCGACGACTACCGGGGCGACGCCGGCCCGCTGCTGCTCGAGCGCGGGCCGGCGTCGAGCCCGCTGTTCGGCGCGTTCTTCGAGGCCGTCCAGCAGGCCGGGTACCAGCTGACGGACGACGTGAACGGCTACCGCCAGGAGGGCTTCGCGGCGTTCGACCGCAACATCTTCCGAGGGCGGCGCCTCAGCGCGGCGCGCGCCTACCTGCACCCCGTCGAGCGTCGCCCGAACCTGACGGTCGAGTGCCGCGCGTTCGTGACCCGGGTGCTGTTCGAGGGCAGGCGGGCCGTCGGGGTCGAGTACCGCCAGGGCAGGGGCCCGCTCCGCCGTGCCCTCGCCGGGGAGGTGGTGCTGTGCGGCGGGGCGATCAACTCCCCGCAGTTGCTGCAGCTGTCCGGGATCGGCGACGCCGACGAGCTGAAGGCGCTCGGCGTCGGCGTGGTGCAGCACCTTCCCGGTGTCGGCGAGAACCTCCAGGACCACCTGGAGGTCTATGTGCAGCATGCGTGCAAGCTTCCCGTCTCCGTCGCGCCGGCGCTGAAGTGGCGCAACCGCCCCCTCGTCGGCCTCGAGTGGCTGCTGATGCGCAAGGGACCGGGAGCGACGAACCACTTCGAGGGGGGCGGGTTCGCGCGGAGCAACGAGGACGTGGCGTACCCGAACCTGATGTTCCACTTCCTTCCCGTCGCCGTGCGCTACGACGGTTCGGCGCCGGCGAGCAGGCACGGCTACCAGGTGCACATCGGCCCGATGTACTCCGACGCCCGAGGCTCGGTGAAGATCACCTCGACCGACCCGACGAAGCACCCGGCGCTCCGCTTCAACTACCTGTCGACCGACCAGGACCGAAGGGAGTGGGTGGAGGCGATCGCCGTGGCGCGCAAGATCCTCGCCCAGCCGGCGTTCGCCGCCTTCGACGACGGCGAGATCTCCCCCGGGCCGTCCGTCGCCAGCGCTGAGGAGATCCTCGACTGGGTCGCCCGCGACGGCGAGACGGCGCTCCACCCCTCCTGCACCTGCGCGATGGGGACCGGCGAGCGCTCAGTTGTCGACCCCACCACGATGCGGGTGCACGGCACCACGGGGCTCCGCGTCGTGGACGCGTCGGTGATGCCCTACGTGACGAACGGCAACATCTACGCGCCGGTGATGATGGTCGCCGAGAAGTCGGCCGACCTGATCCTCGGCAAAACGCCGCTTTCGCCGACCTCGGTCGAGTTCTACCGGCACCGCCTCGAGCCGGCGCGCGGCGCGGTGGAGCCGGACGGGCGCGTCGCGCCGGCCGCCGGTGATTGACTGCGGCACGAGCGCTCGGCTACGCGTGTCGCGCTGACCCGGGCGACCGGAACCGACCAGGGAGACTCGTGCTCACTCGCTACCCAATCGTCATGGCCGCCGCCGCCGTCGCGCTCGCCGTCAGCGGGCGCCGGCTGTGGTACCTGCAGCGTCTGATCCGCTCCGGGGCGAGCGCGCCCGGGAGGACCGGACGCTGGCCGCGCCGGCTCGCGACCGAGGCGCGAGAGGTCGTCGGCCAGCAGAAGCTGCTCCGCTGGACCGTCCCGGGCGTGGCGCACGCCTTCACGTTCTGGGGCTTCATCGTGCTCACGCTCACGATCATCGAGGCGGTTGGCGCCGCCTTCTCGCCGACGTTCGCCATCCCGGGCATCGGTCACTCGGCCTTCGTGGGGTTCATCGAGGACCTCTTCGCCTGCGCAGTGGCAATCTGCCTCGTCGTGTTCGCCGTGATCCGGTTCCGCCAGGACCCGCGCCGGATCGAGCGCCGGTCGCGCTTTTTCGGCTCGCACACCCGCGCCGCGTGGCTGGTGCTCGCGATGATCGCCGGCGTCGTCGTGACCCTGCTGGTCTACCGCGCCGCCCAGACGAACACCGGCGACTTCCCCTACGGCTGGTGGGCCTTCGCCTCCCACGGCATCGGGCGGGCGCTGCACCCGCTCGGCCTCGGGGCGAACCGCACGCTCGAGACGGTGTTCGTCGACCTGAACCTCGTGGTGATCTTCTCCTTCCTCGTCTTCGTCGTGTACTCCAAGCACCTCCACATCTTCATGGCCCCGCTGAACGTGGCCTTCTCGCGCCAGCCCCGTGCGCTCGGGGCGCTCGACAAGACACCGAGCATGGACATGGAGGAGCTGGCGGAGGACGCAACCTTCGGCGTCGGCCGGATCGAGGAGTTCTCCTGGAAGCAGCTGCTCGACCTCACCACCTGCACCGAGTGCGGCCGGTGCCAGAGCCAGTGCCCGGCCTGGGCGACGGACAAGCCGCTCTCGCCGAAGCTCGTCGTGATGGACCTTCGCGACGAGCTGTTCGCCGCGGCGCCCCGGCTGCTCGCACCAGCACTCGGCGCCGGCGCGGGTGCGCCGGCGCCGCACCCGCTCGTCGGCGGCGTGATCGAGGCGGACGTGCTCTGGTCGTGCACGACGTGCGGAGCCTGTGTCGAGGAGTGCCCCGTCGACATCGAGCACGTCGACGCGATCGTCGACATGCGCCGCCACGAGGTGCTGATGGAGTCGCGCTTCCCCGCCGAGGCCGGGTCGATGCTCCGCAACATCGAGAACCGCGGCGACCCGTGGGGGATGGGCCCGGCGAAGCGCCTCGAGTGGACCCAGGGGCTCGACTTCGAGGTGCCCGTCGTGTCGGGCCCGATCCCCGACGACGTCGAGTACCTGTTCTGGGTCGGCTGCGCGGGGGCGCTCGACGAGCGGGCGCGCCGGACGACCCAGACGATCGCCCGCCTGCTGCGGGCCGCGGGCGTCGCCTTCGCCGTGCTCGGGCCGGCCGAGTCCTGCACGGGCGACCCCGCCCGGCGGCTCGGCAACGAGTACCTGTTTCAGACCCAGGCACAGCAGAACATCGCGACGATGCGCGAGGCCGCCGTCCACAAGGTCGTCGCCTCGTGCCCGCACTGCTTCAACTCGATCGCCCGCGAGTACCCGGCCCTCGGCGGCGACTTCGAGGTGGTCCACCATTCCCAGCTCCTCGCCACCTTGATCGCCGAGGGGCGCCTCGACCCGGGGCGTCTCGACGCGACCGTCACCTACCACGACCCCTGCTACCTCGGGCGGCACAACCGCGTCTTCGACGAGCCGCGCTCGGTGATCGACTCGCTCGAGGGCGTGCGCTCGGTGGAGATGCACCGCTGCCGGGAGAAGGGCTTCTGCTGTGGCGCCGGCGGCGCCCGCATGTGGCTCGAGGAGAGCATCGGGACCCGGATCAACCTGAACCGGACCGACGAGGCGCTCGAGACCGGTGCCGACGTCGTCTCGACCGCCTGCCCGTTCTGCATGATCATGCTGGACGACGCCGTCAAGACGCGCGGTCGGGACGACACGGTCGAGGTGCTCGACGTCGCCCAGCTCCTCGAGCGCTCGCGCGCCACGCCGGGGGCTGCGAACAGCTCCCGGCGATCCACCTAAACGCCATCCGCGCGTGATGCTCGCCGAGTGGGCCCGTTCGTACGGCGCCCACCCGAACACGGCCTACCGCTGGTTGCGCGACGGCACGATGCCGGTCCCCCGCGGCGACCCTATGGCGCCGTGCCCGTTACCCGAACCGTGGCCAAACCTCACCACGCCCAGCCTCATCTTGCGACGAGGCGGTGACGGTCTTGCCCATCGGAGCGGTGCCGTCTTCGCGCTTCACCGGAGGCTTCGCCAGATGCCGCAGGTGGCTGACTCGGTGGCGGTCCGCGCCGGACGCGGGGCGGCCGCATTTGTGAAGACGGTACTGCTGGCGCTGCTCCACATCTTTGTAGCCGGGCCGGGAGCTGGCGGAGGGCCGCCAGGCATCCCGACGTCGCCCGCGGCGGCGCGCGAGGGCCCTTCGGACCCGTACTAAGCTGCGCTCCCTATGTACGCGGTCATCGCAACAGGCGGCAAGCAAGAGCGTGTCGAGGTCGGCAGCCGTGTCGACGTCGAGCGCCTCCCCGCGGCGTTCGGCGACGAGGTGACGTTCTCGCCCGTTCTCGTCGTGGACGGCGAGCGGGTGCTCGCCGGGCCGTCGTCGCTCAAGGCGGCGTCGGTGACCGGCAGGATCGTCGGCGAGGCCGCCGGACCGAAGATCGTCGGCTTCACCTACCAGGCGAAGGCGCGCCGCCGGCGCCGCTTCGGCCACCGCCAGCACTACACGACCGTCGAGATCACCGCGATCGCCCCCGGGGGCGAGCGCAAGCCCGCCGGACGCTCGCGGGCGACGAAGGCCTGAGGAGGCTCCGAGATGTCGAAGACGAAGGGCGGCGGCTCCACTCGCAACGGCCGCGACTCGAACGCGCAGCGCCTCGGCGTGAAGGCCTCCGACGGTGTCGCGGTGAAGGCCGGCGCCATCATCGTGCGCCAGCGCGGCACCCACTTCCACCCCGGACAGAACGTCGGGAGGGGCAGCGACGACACGCTGTTCGCGACCTCGCCCGGCCGCGTGCGCTTCGGCGCGCGCCGGGGGCGCCGGCTCGTCGACGTCCTGCCCGCCGAGGGCTGATCGCCCAGCGGGTCCGGTCCCGCGCCGGCCGGCGCGGGTGAGCGAGGCCGCTTCCCCGAGGCTGCAACGCGGCCCCGGCCAGGGTGGCCGGGCGGAGAAGGTGAGCAGGTTGGCCGGCTTCGTCGATGAGGCACAGGTCCATGTGAAGGCGGGCAACGGCGGCGCCGGCGCGGTGTCGTTCCGCAGGGAGGCCCACGTCTCTCGCGGGGGCCCCGACGGCGGCGACGGGGGCAACGGGGGGAGTGTGTTCCTCGAGGCCTCCACCTCGGCCGTCTCGCTCCTCGCCTTCCGCGACCACCCCCACCGCCGGGCCGAGGACGGCACCCACGGCGGCGGCGGCCGCCGTCACGGCCGCAACGGTCGCGACCTCGTCGTCCCGGTTCCCGAAGGCACCCTCATCCGCACCCTCGACGGCGCCGTCCTCGCCGACCTGGCGCGTGCAGGCGACCGCCTGCTCGCCGCGGGCGGCGGTCGCGGGGGGCGGGGCAACACCCGCTTCCTCACGAACCGCCTGCGGGCGCCGGCCTTCGCCGAGCAGGGCGAGGTCGGCGAGGAACGCTGGCTCGACCTCGAGCTGAAGCTCCTCGCCGACGTGGCGCTCGTCGGCTTCCCGAACGCCGGCAAGTCCACGCTCATCTCGCGGATCTCGGCCGCCAAGCCGAAGATCGCCGACTACCCCTTCACGACCCTCGAGCCGCACCTCGGCGTGGTGAGGACCGGTGGACACGGGCCGGGTGGGCGCGGGGAGGGCGCCGCGGAGTACGTCGTCGCCGACATCCCCGGCCTCGTCGAGGGCGCGAGCGAGGGTCGCGGGCTCGGCTTCCAGTTCCTGCGCCACGTCGAGCGCGCCCGCGTGCTGGTCATCCTCATCGATCTCGGGGCCGACGCCGGGCGCCCCCCGGCCGAGCAGGCCCGGGTGCTCCTCCATGAGCTGGGCCGCTTCCGCCCCGAGCTGCTCGAGCGGCCGCGGCTCGTCGTCGGCTCGCGTGCCGACCTCGTCGCGCCAGACGACCGGCTCCCGCTCGACGCCTACGGCGGCGCGCAGGTGATCTCCGCGGTCACCGGCGAGGGGCTCGGCGAGCTCACCGGCCGCCTGGCGAGCCTGGTCGCCCGCGCCGGTGAGGAGGTGGCGTCGCGCGCCGTCGCCCCGGTCCTGCACCGGCCCGAAGCCGAGGGGGTCGCCGTCGAACGCGACGGCGGCGCCTTCGTCGTGCTCGGCCGCGAGGCGGCCCGGGCGGTCGCCGTCTCGGACCTCACCGACCCCGACGCCATCGCCCACGTCCAGCGCCGCCTGAAGCGCATGGGCGTCGACCGCGCGCTCGCGCGTGCGGGGGCCCGCGAGGGCGACGAGGTGCGGATCGGAGCGCTGACCTTCACCTACTCGCCCGACGCGTGAGGCCGGCCGTGTCAAGGTGTCGAACGTGATCCTCGTCGCGAAGATCGGGACCTCGTCGGTGACCGCGAGCGACGGCAGCGTCGACGCGACAGCGGTCGCCAAGCTCTGCGCGGAGGTCGCCGCCCTTCGCCGGGCGGACCATGAGGTCGTGGTGGTCTCCTCGGGCGCGGTGACGGCCGGGGTGGCGGCGCTGCGCCCGGAGGGGGGACGCCCGCAGGACCCGAGGACGCTCCAGGCGCTGTCGGCGATCGGCCAGGCCCGGCTGATGCGCGTCTACGACGACGCCTTCGCCGCCGAGGGCCTCCTCGCCGGCCAGGTCCTCCTCGCCCCCCTCGACTTCGGCGAGCGGCGCCAGTACCTGCACGCCCGCTCGACGCTGCTCAGGCTGCTCGAGCTCGGCGTCGTGCCGGTCGTGAACGAGAACGACGCCGTGGCCGACGACGAGATCCGCTTCGGCGACAACGACCGGCTCGCGGCGCTCGTTGCCAACCTCCTCGGTGCCGACCTGCTGGTCCTGCTGACCGACACGCCCGGGCTGCTGAGCGCCGATCCCCGCCGGGTGGCCGACGCCTCGCTCGTCGAGGAGGTGACGGCGTCGGACCGCGAGCTCGAGCGGGTCGCCGGTGGCCCGGGCAGCCCGGGAGGGAGCGGCGGGATGGCCTCCAAGCTCGCCGCCGCACGCATGGCGGCCTGGTCGGGGGTGCGTGTGGTGATCGCGGCCGCCGATCGCCCGGGCGTGCTCGCCGACGCGGTGCGGGGTCTGCCCGGGACGGGCACCGTCGTCCAGGCGCACGAGCGGCGCCTCGGGGCGCGAAAGCTATGGATCGCCTTCGCGCTCCCCGCGGCCGGACGGGTCCTCGTCCCCGAGGGCGCTCGCCGCGCCCTCGTCGAGCACGAGGCGTCCCTGCTGCCCGTCGGTGTCGTGGCGGTGGAGGGTGAGTGGTCCGTCGGTGAGGCGGTCGAGATCGCCGGCCCCGACGGCGCCGTGTTCGCGAAGGGCATCGCCAGCCTGCCCTCGGCTCGGCGCGAGGAGTGGATGCGGCGCCGCACGAACGAGCTGCCCGAGGACCTGGCGAGCGAGATGGTGCACCGGGACAACCTCGTCGTGCTGACGAACGGAGCGTCGGGCGAGGCCCCGCTGACCGGGGGCCGGCGCGGCCGGTAGCGTTGGGTATGGCCGACAGCACTCCCCTCGAAGCACTCGGGCGCCGCGCGAAGGCGGCGTCACGCGAGCTCGCCCGGGCGTCGAGCGCCGCCAAGGACGAGGCGCTCGAGAACGCGGCCGCGGCGCTCGAGGCCCGCCAGGCCGAGATCCTCGCCGCCAACCGCCAAGACGTCGAGCGCGCCGAGTCCTCCGGCGTCGGGCCGTCCGTGGTCGACCGGCTGCGCCTCACGCCGGCACGCGTCGAGGCGATGGCGGAGGGGCTCCGGGCGGTGAAGGTGCTCCCCGATCCGGTCGGCGAGATCGTCGACGGTTGGGTGCGCCCGAACGGCCTGCGCGTGCGGCGTGTCCGCGTCCCGCTCGGCGTCATCGGGATCGTCTACGAGAACCGCCCGAACGTCACCTCCGACGCAGCGGGGCTCTGCCTGAAGGCGGGGAACGCGGCGCTGCTGCGCGGCTCTGCCGGGGCGCTCGAGTCGAACCGCGCCGTCGCGGCGGCGCTCCGCTCGGGGATCGACAAGGCCGGGCTGCCCGCCGACGCCGTCGTGCTGGTAGAGGACGTGCGCCGTGAGACGGTCGAGGAGTTCGTGCGGCTGCGGGGGATCATCGACTGCCTCGTGCCCCGCGGCGGCCCGTCGCTCGTCGCGCTCGTGCTCGAGCGCGCGACCGTGCCCTTCGTGATCGACGGCGACGGGAACTGTCACGTCTACGTCGACGCCTCTGCCGACCTCGAGCTGGCGGAGCGGATCGTGGTCAACGCGAAGACCCAGCGCCCGAGCGTGTGCAACGCGGCGGAGAGCCTCCTCGTCCACCGCGAGGTCGCCGAGGCGTTCCTTCCTCGCGTCGCGAGGGCGCTCGAGGGCGTGGAGCTCGTCGGGGACGAGGCGACGAGGGCCGTCCTCGGCGGGATCGGCGCCGCCACCGAGGAGGACTACGCCACGGAGTTCCTGGCGCTCCGCCTCGCCGTCGCCGTCGTCGACGACCTCGACGCGGCGATCGACCACATCACCCGCTACTCGACCGGCCACTCCGAGGCCATCATCACCTCGGACCTCGGCGCCGCGACGCGCTTCACCCGCGAGGTCGACGCCGCCGCGGTGCTCGTGAACGCCTCGACGCGCTTCGTCGACGGCGGCGAGCTCGGCCTCGGCGCCGAGATCGGCATCTCGACGCAGAAGCTGCACGCCCGCGGGCCGATGGGGCTGCGCGAGCTCACGTCAGTCAAGTACGTGATCGAGGGCGACGGCCAGGTGCGGACGTGAGCCCGCCCGCCGACCGGCCCGCCCCGGCCGGCCACGGCGGGGCGCGCTTCGGGTCCGCGTCGGCGGTGGCGGAAGGCCTGCGCGGCGTCGGGTACCTCGTCGACGACCAGATCGCCACCGTCGTCCACCTCGCCGACCAGCTGGACAAGCCCGTGCTGGTCGAGGGGCCCGCCGGCACCGGGAAGACCGAGCTCGCCAAGTCCGTTGCGGCGGCCCTCGGGGCGCGCCTCATCAGGCTCCAGTGCTATGAGGGCCTCGACGAGGCGAAGGCCCTCTACGAGTGGAACTACCGCAAGCAGCTCCTCCGCATCCAGGTCGAGCGTGCCGGGGCGGACGGGGAGGGCGCGGGCTCGGGCTGGAAGGCGCTCGAGGAGGACATCTTCTCCGAGGAGTTCCTGCTCGCGCGGCCCCTGCTCGAGGCGATCCGGGCCACCGAGCCGGTGGTGCTGCTCGTCGACGAGGTCGACCGCATCGAGGTCGAGACGGAGGCCCTGCTCCTCGAGGTGCTCTCGGACTTCCAGGTCTCCATCCCCGAGCTCGGCACGGTGCGGGCGACGCGCATCCCGCTCGTCTTCCTCACCTCGAACGACACCCGCGAGCTCTCCGAGGCCCTGAAGCGGCGCTGCCTCTACCTCCACCTCGACTACCCGAGCGTCGAGCGCGAGCGGGCCATCGTGCTCGAGAAGGTGCCGGGCATCGAGGAGCACCTCGCCGAGGAGATCGTCCGCGTCGTGCGGACGCTGCGCTCGATGGAGCTGGAGAAGCACCCCTCGGTCTCCGAGACGCTCGACTGGGCGCGCACCTTGGTGCTGCTCGGGGTCGAGCACGTCGACACCGAGACGACCATCGCCACGCTGAACGTCCTCCTCAAGTACCGAAGCGACATCGAGCAGGCCGCCAAGGAGCTCGCCGCAACGGGCGGACGCTGAGTGCTGGCGGTCCTCACCGACTTCGTCGACGAGCTGCGCGAGGCGGGGCTCCCGGTCTCGCTGACCGAGGTGCTCGACGCGACCGAGGCGCTGCGCCACGTGCCGCTCGCCGACCGGGCCGCGCTGCGAAGCGCCCTCGGCGCGACCCTGGTCAAGTCCTCGGCGCACTGGCCGGCCTTCGCGACCGCCTTCGACGTCTACTTCTCGCTGCGGCCCGCCGCGCCGGGCGAGGACGCCGCCGAGGCCCTGGCCGGGCGTGCGCCGCCACCGGGCGGTGCCGAGCTGTCGGCCGCGGCGCCGTCCGAGGCAGGTGGTGGCCAGCCGGCGCCCATCGACGGCCGCCGCCTTGCCGCGCTCGTCCTCGAGGCGCTGCGCTCGGGCGATCCCGCCGCCCTCGCCGCGGCGGCCCGGCTCGCCGTCGCGCTCTTCGCGGGGATCGAGCCCGGGCGGCCGGTCGGCACCTCGTACTACCTGTACCGGACGATGCGCCGCCTCGGCCTCGACGACGTCCTCGGCCAGCTGCTCGGTTCACCCCAGGACACCGCCGAGCACCGCGGCGCCCCGGGCGGAGGAGCTGAGCTGCGGTCGCTGACGGCGCCGCTCGGGGCGCTAGGCGAGCGGCTGCTCGGCGACGAGTACCGGGCGCGAGTCGAAGAGCTCCGCCGTCTCGTCGAGTCCGAGATCCGGCGCCTGCTCGCGGCGGAGCGCGGGGCCGGCGCGTTGGCGAAGAGCCTGCGGCGCACGCTCGTCGAGGACGTCGACTTCATGCACGCCACCCGCGAGGAGCTCGTGGCGATGCGCCGGGCGCTCTGGCCGCTGACGCGCGTGCTGGCGGCTCGCCTGGCACGCCGCCGGCGCCATCGCAGGCGGGGCCCGCTCGATTTCCGAGCGACGATCCGCCGGTCGCTGTCGACCGGGGGCGTCCCGGTCAACCCCCGGTTCCGCAGCCCGCACCCCTCGAAGCCGGAGATCGTTGTCATCGCCGACGTCTCGGGCTCCGTCGCCGCTTTCGCCCGCTTCACCCTGCACCTCGTCTACGCGATCGCCAGCCAGTTCTCGAAGGTGCGCAGCTTCGTGTTCATCGACGGGATCGACGAGGTCACCTCGATCTTCAAGAGCTCGTCCTCCATCGCCGAGGCGATCGAGCGGGTCGGAGCCGAGGCCGACGTGTGCCACCTCGACGGCCACAGCGACTACGGGAACGCGTTGCGGGCGTTCCACCAGCGCTGGGCGCGCGAGGTCACCTCCCGGACGAACGTCTTGATCCTCGGCGACGCCAGGAACAACTACCACGGCGCCGAGGCGTGGGTGCTCGACGACCTCGCCCGGCGGGCGCGCCGCGTGTACTGGCTCAACCCCGAGCCCCGCGCCTACTGGGGCAGCGGCGACTCGATCATCGGGGTGTACGCGCCGCACTGCGACGGCGTGTTCGAGTGCCGCAACCTGCGCCAGCTGGAATCCTTCGTCGACGAGCTCGGCTGAGCGCTCCTCGTCGACGCCCGGTCCGGGCGGCGGCCGCGCCCGGGACGCTCAGACGACAGAGGCGGCGGCCGGCGCGGGCCCGCGCGAGGGGCGGGGCGCCGGCGTCGCCGGGGCGTAGCGCGACACGACCGACCCGGCGACGAGGTCGGCGGCGGCGGCGCGGGCCGCGGCGCCGAACAGCGAGTGGTCGCCGCCGGTCAGTCGCTCGAGGCGCAGCGTGCCCTCGGCCTCGAGCCGGCGGGTCGCGCCACGCGCCCGGCGGTCGAACTGGCGGGCCTCCATGTCGCCGCAGACGAGCATCGTCCACACGCCGCGCTCGGCGAGCTGCTCAAGGCCCCGAGCCGGGCTGCAGTGCAGGTGGAGCCGCTGGAGCGCCGCCCAGACGACGGGGGGCACGTGGCGGTCTCCGAAGTCGACGAGCCCGCGGTGGCCGAGCAGGAGCTTGATCCAGCGGTTGTGCGGCCGCACGGCGTTGCGGGCGGGCGCGAGCTCGCCGCCGTCGCGGACCTCGGGCGGGTCGAAGTTGAGGATCGGGTTGATCGCATAGACGGCGCGGACTCCGAGCGCGATGCCGGCCTCGATCGAGTGGTAGGCGCCGGCGCAGAGACCGGCGAGCACGACCCCGGACGGATCGCCGGGCGAGACGGCGTCGACGATCGCGGCGACGTCGTCGAGCGCCTCCAGCGGGTAGTCGATCTGGGGGGCTTGGCCCGGCCGGACGGGGCTCTCGCCGAGGCCGCTCAGGTCCACCCGCAGCGAGGGGATCCCCGCCGCCGCCAGCCGGCGCGCGAGCGTGACCCACAGCCGCCCGGGCCCGACGTGGGGGATCAGCCCGGCGTTCAAGAAGACGACGGTCGGGGCCCGGGTCTGCGTCGTCGGGGCCGTGCGTACGCCGAAGAGGCCGAGAGGGCCGAGCCGCAGCGCTCGCTCCTCGATCGGCGAACCGTCCTCCGCCGCCAGCACCGCCCGGTCGCGCACCGACAGCGAGAGCTCACGCGTCGGCCCGTCGAGCACCTTGCCGGTCCATTCCACGATGCGCGCCACGGTCTCGTCGGGGACGAGCGCGCTGTCGGGCATGGCGTCGATGAGCTCGGCCTGGCCGAGGGCCTCGGCCCACTCGGCCCCCGCCGCGTCGAGCCGGCTGACGAACGGGCCGGGCAGGGAGCGATCGGCGCGCGTCAGCACCAGCACCCGCCGGGCGAGGCGTCCGGGTGCCGTCGCCATGTCGAGGCCGCCGAGCGCCGCGACGACCTCGGCGGAGAGCACCGAACCGAGCACCTCGACGGCACCGTCGGGGACCGCGCCGCTCGGCGTTGGCGTGTCACCGATGCTCATCGCCTTCAGCGCCTGCTGCTCGCGGACGAACGAGCGCCCTCGCGGGCACGGGTCCCACAGGACCAGGGCGTCGACGTCCTCCTCGGCCACCGCCGACGTCGCGATGGTGGCGCCGATGCGCAGTCCGACGACGCCGACGGCCGCTGCACCGGCGGCGCGGACGAAGCCGATGGCGGCGCGCACGCTGTCGATCCACGCCTCGAGGCGTCCGGGGTCGTGCTCGGCGCCGGCGGAGTTCGCCGTGCCGTCGTAGTCGACACGGCAGACGAGGAGCCCGGCGTCCTCGAGGCGCTCGGCGAGCACACGCAGCGCGCGGTGCGCCGACACGGCCTCGATGCCGAGCGTCGGGCAGAGCACGACCGCCCCGCGGACCAGCCCGCCCGCCGGCACGTGCAGCATCGAGAAGATCGGCCGCTGCCCCGCCTCGATCCACGCCGGCCGGGCGCTCACGACGCCCCCGCGCTGATGGGCGCGCCGCGGCGCGAGTTGAGGGCCCTGAGCTCGCCTCGCGGGGAGGCCCCCGGGACGCGTCCGGTGAGCCGGACGTGGCGCGCCCGGCCCGGCGCGAGGTGGAACCAGGAGTCTGACGGCTCGAAGCCGGGGACGTCGAGGGCGACCCATTGCGCGAGCCGGCGCGTTCGGCACTCGACGAGCCAGCTCCGGTCGTCCTCACCGGCGACGACGACCGCCTCGAGGCCGAGGTCGCCCTCGCGCGGTCGCGCCGGGCCGAGGGGGAGGTAGACGGACTCGACGGCCTGGTCGCCGAGCCCGGTCTCGAGCGCAACGACCACTACGTCGTGCACCGGCGGCCCGAAGCGGTAGGCGTAGGTGAGGTCGCGAAAGCCCTCGAACAGACCGGCGGCCTCGATCGTGACGACCTGGCGGGCCGGGAGCCCGACCCGCTCGGTCACCCGCTCGACCAGGCGCTCGCCGTCCGCGTAGAGCTCGACGGCGAGCTCGGCCTCGACGAGGCCGCCCGTGTCGTTGGCGAGATGCAGCCGCAGCCCGTTCAGCCCCTCGTCGGTGAGGAGCACCGACACGGGGGCGAGGAGCCGGCGCAGCACGTACCACGGCGCCTTCGGCCGTCCGAGCGCGTCCACGATGCCCCACCCCGCGCCGGGGAACAGGTCGCGAAGCGACAACACGATGCCGCCGCCGCATCGCGAGGCGGAGCTGCGCCACTCGGAGAACACGGCCGAGAAGCACTCGGCCACCGCGGCCCGCACAAGGTCGAGCGCGTGCTCCGGGTCGCCGAAGCGCACGGCCTGGGGGTCGAGCCCGAAGAGGCGCCGCGCGTAATGGTTGCTGACGTCTTCGAAGTCGAAGGAGGCGCCGGCGTCGCGGGGAACGGCCGACTTCCACCTCGGGTGGTGCCCGGCGACGCCGGGGCCCCCGAACACCTCGTCGACCGTCTCGGTCTCGGGCGGCACGGAGAAGGCGAGGCACTCCGCGGCGAAGCGCACGTCGGCCCGCCGGGCGTCCTCCAAGGGACGCAGGTACGCGCCGACCCCGAAGTAGTGGGCGACTCCGCGGTCGTTGCGGAAGGGCACCTCGCCGCCGCTCGGTGACGAGGTGACGTAGGCCACTTCGGGGACGATGCGGGCGACGAGCTCGGGTACGTCGGTCACGAGCACCTCGGGCCGCCAGCGGTCGCGACGCGCGCCGGCCATCGCGGCCTGCTGCTCGATCTCACTCCCGCCGCTCAGCACCGCGAGGCAGGGGTGCCCCTGGAGGTCGGTGAGGACCGCCTCGAGCTCGGCCCGGAGGCGCTCGCGGAAGGCCGCGTCGCCCGGCGGCTCGAGATTGGCGAGCATGCAGTCCTGCCACACGAGCAGGCCGAGCTCGTCGCAGTCGTCGAAGAACGCGCGGTCCTCGTAGACCATCGTGCCGGGCACGCGGACGATGTTCAGGTTCGCCTCGCGCATCTGGACGAGCGCGGCGCGGGTGTCCCCCCGGTTGCTCCCGGGGGCGACGACGTCCGGGGGGACCCACGTTGCCCCGCGGCAGAAGACCGGGACGCCGTTCACGACGAGGGAGAACCCGCCGTCGCCACGGTCCGCCTCGATCGTGCGGAAGCCGACCATGCCGAGCTCGACCACCTCCCCGTCCACGACCACCCGGCACGGATAGCGCGGCTGAGCGCCGTGGGTGTGGGGCCACCAGCGCTCGACGCCCTCGACGCGACAGACACCCCCGACGACGGCACCGCCGCCCGGCCGGGCGGAGACGCTCAGCTCGGTGGCCGCGTCACCGACGCACAGCACGGGCGGGGACGAGGGCAGCTCGGCGAGCTCGCAGGCGAGGCGGACGGTCCCGATCGCCGGATCGGCGGGCGCGGCGACCGGTCCGGCCGCCACCTCGACGACGAGATGACGCGACAGCAGGCTGATGCCCGCGTCGGGCTCGACGCGCACGGGCCGCCACGGCCCGACGATCGCCGGGCCGGGGGACCACCCGGGCATCCGGCCGAGCAGGCTCGTGCGGACGAAGCGCAGGCTCTGCGTCGCGACGAGCCTCGTCTTCCACGCCGGGCGGGCGACCTTGGCGGCGAGTCTCGGCGCGAGCGCCGCACACCGGATCGCGAGCTGATGGACGCCCGCGCACTCGCCGAGCGCGACCGTCGCGGGGAGGAACATGTTCTCCCCCTCGTGAACCCGCTCCCCGTCGAGCCACACGTCGTGGACCGTGGCCACCCCCTCGAGCACCAGCCGGAGCGGGCCGGCGCCGCGGGGCACCTCGAAGCTCGTGAGGAACCACCAGTCCTCGCCGTCGTAGTCGCGCTCGAGGTAGGGGGCCCCGGCGGCTCGCAGCGCCCCCGCGGCCGTGCCCGGTACCTCGGCCGGCCAGCGCTCGAGCGCGAGCGCCTCGAGCGCCTTCGGCGCCTCGGCCTGACCGGGCGAGCTCGCGCAGCAGCTCCACGACGAGCCTGCGAGATAGTCAGCCCCCACGGCTCACCGCCAGCGTGGCCGCAGCCTCCTCCCACGCCGCCGCCATCTCCTCGAGCGTCGCCGACGGGTCGAAGCGCCGACCCGCCGCCGCACGGGCGAGGCCGAACTCGAGTGCTTTGGCGCTGGCCGAGAGTCGCCGGTAGGCCGCCGCCGCGGCCTGGGGGTAGCCGAGGCCGCGCGCCGACAGCCAGTCGAGGAAGTCGGCGGCGATCTCCGCGTTGGCGCCACACTGCCGGCAGGTGCCGAAGGCGTAGCCGTGGAAGCCTTCGAGGCCGGCCTCGACCAGGTGGGGCAGGTCGGCATCGATCCGCTTGGCCATCCGGGTGACGGGGTTGTCCACGGGACGGCGCTCGAGGTGCTCGCGCCCGAGCTCCGCGGCGATCGTCGCGAGCCGCCCCTCGTCGCGCACCAGCCGGTCGAGCCGCACGAGCTCGACGTAGGGCGGCAGGGTCGTCAGCCCGGTGTCGACCTGGAGCGCGCCGGCGTAGTCCTCGCCGGCGAGCTCGAAGTAGCCGGCGTTGTGGAAGTAGCCGAGGCGCCGCTCGGCGGTATCGATCATCTGGGGCACGATCGTCGTCTTCACGTGCTGGCGGCGGTAGGACACGCCCTCGGTGTCGGGGAGGAAGAAGGCGTCGACCTCGACGGTGAGCAGGCGCCCGAGGACGAGCTGCTCGACGACGTGGTCGGCGAGGGGGCGGAAGACGTTCATCTCCCCGATCTCGATCCCGTACAGGCGGCGCAGATCCTCGGGCGGCGGCTTGAAGAATGCCCACTGCTCACCCTCGAAGTCCGTGCTCAGCGTGAAGGCGCAGGCGGCGAGGGGATCGAGCCCGAGCGAGTGCAGGATCTCGACGAACACGTCGACGTAGCAGTTCGTCTCGGTCCAGCAACGCTCGTTTCGGTGCAGGTCGTGGGCGTCGTAGTCCGCCGTCTCGAGCGGGAGGAGCCGGAGCCTCACAGCCCGAGCTGCTCTCGCGTCGCGCTCGGCCACTTCGAGGCGTCGATCCCGAGCTGGCCGAACAGCGCGAGCGCGACTCGCTCGAGCCCGAAGCCGACGCAGGAGGAGTGCGCCACGTCCCCCGAGGCCGTCGCGATGTCGAAGGCCTCGCCGAAGTGGTCCTGATGGCAGTTCGCCGACGCGATGGCGGTCGGGAACGCCGCCGAGGCGATCGGCGCGACGAGCTCGATCTTCAGCTCCTCGGCCCGCTGGTTGGCGCTCAGCATGCGTCCGGCGCGGCCGAAGAACGGGTCGTTGGCCACCTCCGGCTCGACCGTCAGGCCGAGGCCGCGCAGCAGCTCGAGGCCGCGCTCGACCCAACGGTCACGGTGGGAGCGCGCCCGCGCCGGATCTCCGAGGTACACGATCTCCTGCATGCGGAACACCTGCATGCGCGCCGGGTCGACGCTCGGTTCGTGCCGGAAGCAGTGCGCGAGGATCGCCACCGTCCGCCCGCCCTCGGGCAGGCTCCCGCGCTGGGACGGGTAGAGCTGGTGGCATCCCGCCGGCGCGAGCGCGAGATCCGTCGGGCCGACGAAGTCGTCCACCGAGCCGCCGGCGTCGATCCCCCGGAGCAGCTCGGCGTGGTCCTGGTCGCCGCCGCCGAAGGCGTTCACGCAACCGAGAAGGTTGGGGAAGCTGCGAACGTAGTCGGTCTCTTCCAGCAACCGCTTCACCATGACGAGCGGGAAGTGCAACGCGAGGTCGACCTCGCCCGCCGCGACCCGGCGGACCGCCGACTGGACGCCGAGGACCACCGATTCGAAGGTCTCGGACCGGAGGTAGAGGCCGTCGCTTCCGGCGTCGAGCAGGAGGCCGGACCGGAGCAGCGCGTCGCGCAGCTCGACCTGAGGCTGGCGCGGATCGGCGGGCGCCTCGGCGACCTGGGTCATCCGGCCTCCCTGGCGACGAGGAGGAGATGCGCCGAGTTCGCGAGGATCCGGTCATTGTTGACCATCAGCGCCGCGCCGTGAGCGTCGCGCAGCAGCCGCTCGAGGCCCAGCTCGGAGTCGGCGCGGTAGCCGGCCATCCCGCAGATCTGCATCGCCCGGCCGACGACGTCGACGACGAGCGTGGACGCGGCGACCTTCAAGGAGTTCATCGCGACCGCGAAGGACATCTGGTCGAGCGCGTCGAGGTCGGCCGAGATCTCCTCGTACCGTCGCGCCATGTGCCGCACGAGGGACTCGAACTGGAGCCGCACGGTCATGAGCTCGGCGAGCCGCAGCGCGGCGGGAGGCGTGACGCCGGGCTGCTTGCGCGCCAGCGCCCGGACGACGCCTTGTGAGGCGGCGCTCGCCGCGTCGGCGATCCCGAACCACACGTGGCTCCACATGAGGTGGGAGACGGGGAGCATCGTGCGGCTCGAGATGTCGGCGTAGGGCTCGGGAAGGACGTGCGAGGCCGGGGCCGACGCGCGAAGGACGAACCCGAGGCTGCAGGTCCCCCTAAAGCCGAGGGTGTCCCACCCGCTCGTGGGCTCGAGCACGAGATCTGGACGTCGGCACAGGACGAGCACCTGGTCGCTGGCCGGGCTGTCGGCGGTGCGCCGCGCCGTGGCGAGCACCGCGTCCGCCTCCTGGCCGTAGGAGATCACGGGGGCACGCTTTTCGAGCCGGACCTCGCCGTCGTGCTCCTCGACGGCGCACAGGCTCGTCCGGACGTCGCCGCCGACGCCGACCTCGGTCGTCGCCGAGGCGAGCAGCGCCTGGCGGCCGACGACCTCCTCGGCGAGGTAGCGCTCGAACGCCTCGGTCGTGCCGTGGCGGACGAGGCACGCCACCTGGATCTGGTGCATCGCGTAGATCATCCCGGTCGACGCACAGGCGCGGCCGAGCACCTCGGCGACCCTCGCCACCTCGGTCAGGCTCGCCCCGCCGCCCCCGAGGCGCTCCGGCACCAGCAGGCACAGGAGACGCTCGGCGCGCAACGCCTCGAGGGCCTCCTTCGGGAAGCGGGCCTCGCGATCGACGTCGTCGGCGGCCGGGGCGACGACATCCCGGGCGACCACACGCGCGCGCTCGATGGCGCCCTCCACGGCGGCCATCAGCGTGCGACCGTGCGGACTAGGGAGTCGAGCGCCTCGCGGATCGAGCCGATCGATTGGAAGGTCTGCTTGCGCAGCATCGACTGGGGGAACTCGACGTCGAAGGCGTCCTCGAGCGCGAGCATCAGGTTCACGCTCGCATGGGAGGTGAGCCCGGCGGCGTAGAGGTCCGTCTCCGCACCGATCGAGCCCGCGTCGACCGGCAGCTTCGCGTGCTCGCGCAGCACCTGCCGGATCTGGTCGTCCGTCTCAGCCACGGCGGCGCTCCGCTCGCGAGGTGTCTACCGACTTCACTTGCTCCCCGATCTCCTTCATCGCGCCCGCTCGACCGCCGTCGGCGCGTCGTCCGCGTCGTCCGCCGAGCCGGGCGCGCCGGGTGGCGGTATGCCCGCCACAGCTACAACGACAGACACATGCCCTCGGTTGATGGCGTTCGGTCAGACCGACGACGACCGCCGCCGCGACACCCCCCTCGTGCGTCAGGCTCACCGCCAGCTCGTCGATGCCGCGGCGTGCAGCGAGCGCGGCGGCCTCTCCCGTCAGCACGAGGCTGCACGCGCCTGATGCGCCGCGCCGCACCTCGATCGAGCGCCAGTCGAGCGGGGCATCCTCCCAGCCCAGGGCCTTGACCGTCGCCTCTTTCGCGGCGAAGCGTGCCGCGAGGCCGGTGGCCGTCACCTCAGGGGTGCCCCGGCAGCTCTCCACCTCGTGTCGAGTGAACAGTCGCTCGACGTACCGGTCGCCGAAGCGCGCCAAGGCGTCGGCGACGTCGGCGACCGACGCCACGTCGACGCCCGCGCGGAGGAGGGGAGGATCTGCCACCCCACTACTGTCGGGCGTGGTGCAGCGCGTTCCAACCCCTTAGCGGGGGAGTGAGCCTCATGCATCTGGTGGAGCGCCTGCAGACGAGCACGCGAGAACCTGCGCCGAGGCCCCAGGGAATGCCACCGGGTGGCACGTCGCCAAAAGCCCAGCGGAACACCGGGAAACTCCACGATCGCGCCGCGCCGGTCGTTATCAGCGTTACATCTCGGCATCAGGACGGTTACCTCGTGATGTATCACTGCCGACAAACGCACATCAGCCGACCGCGGGAGGCGAGCTCACCCCGGAGGTGGTAGCCATGAGCGAGCATGAGCCGCACACTGCACCGGTGCAGAGCCACGGCGACCGCGCGAGGGGGCTGACGCGCGCCCTGTCGCGGCCCCGGGCGACCCGGCGCAGCCCGCGCCGGTGAGCGCATCGGTCGCTCCGGAGCCCTGCGCGCCCGTCGAGGCGGGCACGGGCGCGGCCCGGATCCCGCCGAGCGCGGCAGCGGTGGTGGAGCCCGGCTGGCGATCGCCGCAAGGAGTGGCCGAGCGCCGCGGCGTGCCCACCCTCTTGCGCAGCCTCGCCCGCTCGCGGCGCGATCCGCTCATCCGCAACGGCCACGCGCTCATCGCCGGCTCGGTCGCCACCGCCGTCATCGGCGTCGTTTTCTGGATCGTCGCCGCGCACCGTTACGCCCCCGAGTTCGTCGGCCGCAACTCGGTGGTGATCTCGACCTTCACCTTCATCGGCGCGATCTCCCAGCTGAACCTCGTCATCGCCCTGACGCGCTTTGTCCCTGCCGCGGGCGACCGCTCCCGCCGTCTCGTCGTCGGCGCCTACGCCATCAGCGCGGCGATCGCCGGGACGCTCGCCGTGGTGTTCCTCCTCATCGTCACCCGGATCGAGCCCCGGCTCGGCTTCCTGGTGCAGAACCGCTGGCTCGCGTTCACCTTCGTCGGCGTCACGGCGCTCTGGACGATCTTCGTCATGCAAGACGGGGTCTTGGCGGGCCTTCGCCGGGCCAACGTCGTGCCGGTCGAGAACGCCGGGTTCGCGCTGGTGAAGGTGGCGCTGCTGCTGCCGCTCGCGGGGCTCGTGCCGAACGCCGGCATCTTCCTCGCATGGTCGATCGCCACGCTCGCGACCGTGATCCCGACGAACGGCTACATCTTCGGCCGGGCCCTGCCGCACCACGAGCGGCACTCCGTCGGCGCCGCGGACTTCTCGCTCGCGCAGCTGCGGCAGTTCGTCACCTACGACTACATCGGCTCGCTCTTCTGGTTCGGCGCGGCGTCACTCCTGCCCCTCGTCGTGCTCCGGCGCGCCGGCGGGGCCGCCAGCGCCTACTTCTCCCTCGCCTGGATGATCGCGTACGCGCTGTACACGGTCAGCTTGAACATCGGTTCCTCGCTCGTCGTCGAGACCGCCGCCGACCAGTCGGGCCTCGACGCGGCGTGCCGGCGGATGATGACGCACCTCGCAAAGATCGTCGTGCCGGCGGTCGTGCTCATCGTCGTGATCGCACCGGAGCTGCTGCGGCTCTTCGGCGCCGCGTACGAGCACGCCGGCACGGTGGCCCTGCGTCTGCTCGTGCTCTCGGCGATCCCGTACATCGTCGTCGGCACTGCGGAGAGCGCCTACCGCGCCCGGCGCCGGACCCGACCGCTCGTCGCGCTGAACGGCGCGCTGTTCGTCATCTCGATGCCGCTCAGCTGGGTGCTCCTGCCCTCCTTCGGCGTCACGGGGGTGGCGCTCGCCTGGTTGATCGCCGAGGTGGTCGTGACGACCGGCCTGATCCTCGCCCGGCGGACCTGGCTCGGTCCCGGCAGCTGAGCTGCGCCGAGACGTCGACGAGCCGCCAGACGGCGCGAGCCTCGCCGCCCCGGACCGGGCGACGACGGCGCGCTCGCCCGCCGAGGCCGGGGGCACCCGACAGGTTCCAAAGGGCGGCGCGCCCGGTGGAGCGGCGTGCGTGCGCGGCCCAGGACGCGGTGCCGAGCCGCTAGGGTGCGAGGCATGACCGACCAGGCGTTCGAGCCCGATCTCGGTGCGTTCGTCCAGGAAAAGGCTGGCACCGCGCCCGGCACCCGGCTCGCGATCGTGCGCCACGGTGAGGCCGTCTGCAACGTGGAGGACTTCATCGGCGGCCACGAGGGCTGCCGGGGGCTGACCAAGCGGGGCGTGCGCCAGGCCGAGGCGCTCGCGGAGCGGCTGCGGCGCACGGGCGAGCTCGCCGGCGCCGCCGCGCTGTGGACGAGCGTGCTGCCCCGGGCGGTCGAGACCGCCGAGATCATCGCCCCTAGCTTGCGCGACCTGCCGGTGCAGCGCAGCTGCGGCCTGTGCGAACGCCACCCCGGCGAAGCCGACGGGCTCACCTGGGCCGAGTACGAGCGGCGCTACCTGAGGATCTCCCTGCCCGGAGACGACCCCGAGCTGCCGCTCTCGCCCGGAGGCGAGAGCTGGATCGACTTCGTCGACCGAGCGTCGGCGTCGCTCGCCGCCCTCGCCGCCGACCATCCCGGCCAGCTGCTCGTGGTCGTCGCCCACGGTGGCGTGATCGACGCCTCGGTCATCCGCTTCCTCGGCCTGCCCGATCACGGCGAGAACGTGCGGCTCCACCCGGACCACACCTCGATCACCGAGTGGGAGCACACCGGGACGCGCTGGCGGTTCGCCCGCTACAACGACGCCGCCCATCTTGGGGGTCCCGAGGTCGAGGAGCTGCGGTCACCGGCCCCAGGCTGGGTCGGGCGGGACCAGCCGGACTGAGCGGTCCAGGCGCCGGCCTCAGCGGGCCGTGCCCCGGATCAGCAGGCGTAGTCGGGATCGAGGCCGTAGGGCGAGGAGAGGTTGCCCGGCGTCTCCTGCAGCAGCCACGGGACCCCTCCTGCGAAGACGGCCACCGAGGACGACTTCGGGTAGGTGGCGGTCCCGGTGCACCAGGGGCCGAGCACGCCGGGTCCCGGCAGCCCCCGCTGGACGAAGGGAGGGCGCGTCCAGGGAACTCCCGCGACCCACAGCGGGATCCGCGGGCCGCGCGGCACGAAGTCACCGGCGATCTTCGGGTACTGCACGCTCGTCGAGTAGATGCCGACGGTGATGCCGCCGCGGCGCAGCGCGTCGAGGGCGCCCTGGATGGTCTGGTCGTTCAGCGCCGTCGAGTCGGACCAGTACCGGCCGGCGGAAAAGCTCGAGTTCGCGTTGGGCGAGAGGCTGTCGTTCTCGATGTCGAGCCACCAGATGCTCGAGTGCACCCCTTGGGAGATGGCGTACTCGAGGGCGCTGCGGGCGCCGTTGAAGCCGTAGTTGTAAGCGCTGCAGCTCTCGCTCGCGCCGGCGGAGAGGGTGGCGCAGCGCCCTGCCGGCCCGCTTGCCGAGGCGGCTGCGGCGGCTGGGGTGGTGCCGGGCGAGTTCATGAAGATGTAGAGGTTGTACGGCGCGCCGTTCGCGCCGCCCGCCCGGGTCGCCCAGGCGACCTCGGAGGACAGGCAGGAGTTCTGCGCGCTGTCGAGCCAGCCGACGACCTGGATGATCGAGATCCCCGACGACGGCGGCAGGCCGAACTTCGCATTCGGCGAGCCGGTCTTCGAGCACTGGAAGTCGCTGATGTCGTAGCCGAGCGCACCGTGCGGATAGGGCGCCACGGCGGCTACCGGCACGGCGAAGGTCGCCACGATGGCGACGACGCGGACCGAGCGCGGGGGCGGGTGGTGGGCCAGCGAGCCGTAGAAGCGGGCATCGCCGAAGTTGTAGACGCGCCCGGAGGCCCCGGTGATCCAGTAGCCGAGGGCGTCGGGCGTCGAGGCGAACGACACGATCGGCTTCGGCAGGCGCCGGTGGACCGCCGAGCCGTAGAAGCGGGCGTCGCCGAAGTTCCGCACGGAGCCGTTCGCGTAGGCGAGCCAGTAGCCGAGGGCGTCGGTCGTCGTCCCCATCCCGACGACGGCGACGCGGGTGTGGTATTTCGCGCCCGAGCCGAAGAACTCGGCGTCACCGAAGTTGTAGATGCTCCCGTTCTGTGCGAACAGCCAGTAGCCCTCGCCGTCGGGGGTGGGCACCAAGCCGGCGATGGAGCTGCGGAGGTGGTTGTGCACCGCCGATCCGCAAAAGGCCGCGTCGCCGTAGTTGTAGACGCTGCCGCTCGAGGTCGCGATCCAGTAGCCCTGGCCGTCGGGCGTGGCGGTGATCGCGACCACGGGACCGCGCAGCCGCTGGTGCACGGGTGAGCCGTAGAAGGTGGCGTCACCGAAGTTGTAGATGTTCCCCTTCTTCGTGACGATCCAGTAGCCCCCGCCGTCCGCGGTCGCCGCGCCGCCCACGACGGGGGCGGGGAGGTGGTGCTGGGGCGCCTTCGAGCCGTAGAAGCCGGCGCCGCCGTAGTTGTGGACGCCGCCGTTCGACTCGACGACGTAGTACGCGGGCGCGGCGGCGGGCACCGGCGGAAGGGTGGTCGTCGTCGGCGCGGCCGTCGTCGTCGGCGCGACCGTCGTCGTCGTGGACGTCGTCGTGGACGTCGTCGTGGACGTCGTCGTGGACGTCGTCGTGGACGTCGTCGTGGACGTCGTCGTGGTGGGCGTCGTCGTCGTCGTCGGCGGCGAGCTCGTGCTTGTCGTCGACGAGCTCGTGCTGGTCGTGGTCGGCGTCGTGGTGGTCGTCGTGGTGGTCGTCGTGGTGGTCGTCGTGGTGCTGCTCGTCGTCGTCGGCGCCACGGTCGTCGTCGAGGCCGGGAGGGTGGTGGTCGAGCTGGTCGTCGTGGTGGTGGTCGTCGGCGTCGGCGGCGCGACGCACAGGTTCGCGGTCTGTCGCGCCGTCGCGGCCCGCGAGGTCGCCGGGTGGGACGTGGCGACGACGACGAGCAGACCGGCGACCGTGCACGCGCCCGCGAGTGATCGCAACGCGCGCCCGGGCGCGCGACGTCCCGCCATCAGGCGCGCAGGAGTTCCGCGACGCGAAACGAGAGATCGATCGACTGACGGGCGTTCAGCCGAGGGTCACAGGTGGTGGTGTAGCGCAGCGGCAGCTGCTCCTCGAGGATGTCCTCGACCCCGCCGAGGCATTCGGTGACGTCGTCACCGGTCAGCTCGACGTGGACGCCGCCGGGCCAGGTCCCCTCGGCACGGTGCACGGCGAAGAAGCCCCGGATCTCACCGAGCACGTCGTCGAAGTGGCGCGTCTTCCTGCCGTTCTCGGAGACGAAGGTGTTCCCGTGCATCGGGTCGCACGTCCACACGACGGGGTGGCCGGCCGCGTGGACGGCCCGGATCAGCGGGGGCAGCAGCGTCGTCACGTTGGCGATCCCGAGGCGGCTGATCAGCGTCAGCCGCCCGGGCCGGCGCTCGGGGTTGAGCATCTCGCAGATGGCGACGACCTCGTCGGCCGAGACGCCCGGCCCGAGCTTCACGCCGAGCGGGTTGCGCACGCCGGCGAGGAAGCCCATGTGGGCGCCGTCGAGCTGGCGCGTCCGCTCGCCGACCCAGAGCATGTGCGCGGAGCAGTCGTACCAGTCGCCCGTGAGCGAGTCGCGGCGGGTGAGCGCCTCCTCGTAGTCGAGCAGGAGCGCCTCGTGGCTCGTGTAGAAGTCGACCTGCTGGATCGGCGCGCCGTCGGACAGGTCGACGCCGCAGGCCCGCATGAACCGCAGCGCCCGGTCGATCTCCTCGGCGATCGCCTCGTAGCGACGTCCCTCGGCGCTCGTCGCGACGAACTCCTGGTTCCAGGCGTGCACCTGCGAAAGGTCCGCGAAGCCCCCCTTCGTGAAGGCGCGCAGGAGGTTCAGCGTCGAGGCGGCGTGGTGGTACGCGGTGATCATCCGCCGGGGATCGGGGATCCGTGCGGACGGCACCGGCGTGTCGTCGTTCACGATGTGGCCGCGGAAGGCGGGCATCTCGACGTCACCGACCCGCTCGACCGGCGAGGAGCGTGGCTTCGCGAACTGCCCCGCGATCCGTCCGATCTTGACGACCGGGACACCCGAGCCGTAGGTGAGCACCACCGCCATCTGCAAGATGACCTTCAGCTTGTCCCGGATCGAGTCGGCGGACTGCTCGGTGAAGGACTCGGCGCAGTCACCCGCCTGCAGCAGGAAGGCGCGGCCCTCGACCACCCGGGCGAGCGAGTCGGTGAGGTGTCGCGCCTCGCCGGCGAACACGAGGGGCGGCAGCGCGGCGAGCTCGGTCCGCGCCGACTCCAGCAGCTTCTGGTCGGGCCACCCCGGTGGCTGAGCAGCCGGGAGGGCTCGCCACGAGGAGGGTGACCACGACAGGTCCGGCGTGGGCATGGCACAAGCCTAGACAGTGCGGAACGGCTGGCGCATGCATGCCTCACATTTCCATCACACTCGCTAATATATTGGCAACACGTGCACCAATACCGGCGAGTGACGTTCATGCGCCAGCTCAGCGCGGCCGCGAGCGCGCCCGAGCGTCCGCGCCGCGCGTCGCCCGGCTCCGCCCGCCCGCCGGGCCTGCGAGCGCCCAGCCGCTGCGGCGTCCTCCCGCCGTGCGCCACCGGCGGGCGCCTACGCTGCGGGGATGGCGCACCCCGACCCCCTGACGCACCGGGCCGAGAGCGGCGCGGTCCGCGGGGGCTGCTGAGCGCGGCGAGGACGGCCCGCCGTGCGCCTCGGCATCCTCGGTGGCACCTTCGACCCGATCCACGTCGGCCATCTCGTCGCGGCGGTGAACGCCCGGCACAGCGTGGGGCTGGACCGGGTGCTCCTCGTCGTCGCGAACGAGCCGTGGCAGAAGGTCGGCTCGCGCGCGGTGACGCCGGCGCTCGACCGGCTGGCCCTTGTCGAGGCGGCGGTCGCTAGCTGCGAGGGGCTGGAAGCCTCCGCGCTCGAGGTCGAGCGTGGCGGGGTCTCCTACACGGTCGACACCGTCGACGAGCTGAGGGGCGAGCACCCTGAGGCCGAGCTGTTCCTCCTCGTCGGCGCCGACGTCGTCGGCGGTCTCGACACGTGGGAGCGCGTGGAGCGGGTCCGCGAGGCCGTCACGCTCGTCGTGGTGAACCGCCCGGGCGCGGCGACCGTCCAGGTCGGCGGGGACGGCCCGCTCACCGGCTGGCGCGCCGTGACGATCGAGATCCCGGCGCTCGAGATCTCGAGCACCGACCTGCGGGACCGGGCGGCCACCGGCCGACCCCTCGACTTCCTGATCCCGACCGAGGCGATACGCGTCATCCGCGAGCGTGGGCTGTACGCTGTCGAGAGATGAGCTGCCGTCCGATCGCCCGACCGGTTGGTGACCGTCGTGTGCCCTCGAAGCGGGTCATGGGCAGCAGCGGACGGCGTTGAGCCTTCAGCACGCACTCGTTGCCGCGCGCGCAGCCGCGTCGAAGACCTCCGAGGAGACGGTGGTGCTCGACGTCGGTGAGCTGATCGGCATCACCGACTACTTCGTCATCGCGAGCGGCCGGAACGACCGGCAGGTGCGGGCGATCGTCGACGAGGTGACTCGCAAGGTCCGCGAGGTGCGCGGGGTGCCCCCGCGCCAGGTCGAAGGCCTGCAGGCCGCCGAGTGGGTGCTGGTCGACTACGGCGACTTCGTCGTGCACGTCTTCAACCCAGAGGCGCGCCAGTACTACGCCCTCGAGCGGCTGTGGTCGTTCGCACCCCGCGTCAGCTGGGAGGCCGATCTCGCCAGTCCGGGCGCGCGGGTCTGAACCCGCCGCCGGCGTTCGGGCGCGCGCCCCGGACGGCGGCTCGTCGGCGCCGGAAGACCTGCCTCAGGGGCCTGCGGGGTTGAGCGAGATGTACGTCTGGGTGGTGACGTAGGTCGCCGACGTCGTGCCGTCGGGCGTGTAGTTGTAGAGCGAGCCGAACAGCGTGAAGTTCACCCCTTTGATGTCGGAGAACAACCGCATCAACGTGAACACGATCTGGGCGAGGGGGATGTAGAGGTTCTGCCCGTCGAGGTTGATGAAGGGCGCGTCGAGCTGGACGGTGGCGATGCCCGAGCGGCGGTCCAGGTTCACCTGCAGCTGGGTGCCGCCCGGGAGCCTCGTCGTCAGCCCCGCCTTGAGCTCGGCGGCCGTCGGTCCCTCCTCGAGCAGCTTGAGCGCGATCCGCGGCGTGATCGGCACCTGGGAGAAGCGGAGCGTCCCCTTCAGCACCGGTGAGGAGCCGCTGGTGACGAAGTAGACCTCGCCGTGCGGGCCATGGGGCGTCCCGTCGCTCGGCGCCGGCGTCGAGGTGCTCGTCGGCGAGCCGTTCGGGCCGATGAGGTTGAATGGGACGTTGTTCGCCGACAAGGGCTGGGCGGTGGTGCTGAGCGGCACGCCGCAGGCCGCCAGCGCCAACGCTCCGAGGCCGAGCGCGAGGCCGACGAGGGCGCGCCGTCTCACGGTCGCGCCGTTCCCGGAGCGCCCGCCGAGGTGCCGGCCGGGGCGTCGTCGTCGGGCGGCGGACCTGGCGGCGCCACCTCGGCGACGCGGGCGCCGTGGCCGTTGCCGAGGCGGCCGTCGCCCGCGCCGGTGTCGCGACCGGTCCCCGACGGCCCGCCCCCGGACGCCCCGTCGGAGGTCCTGCCCCCGCCGCCGGCCCCCGGCAGGGCGGCCGTCGCCTCGCCGGCCGCCGCAGGCAGCCGCGCCTCCTCCTCGGTCGCCCGCACCTCGTCGTCCTCGTCGAGGTCGGCCTCCTTCGAGAGCGGGAGCTCGACGACGAATCGGGCCCCTCCTCCTGGCGCGTCCTCCACCCAGACGCGCCCGTTGTGGAGCTTGACGTGCTCCGCCACGAGCGCCAGGCCGAGGCCGGTGCCGCCGCCGGCGCCCCGGGTGCCGGCGGCGACGGAACCGCGGGCGAAGCGCTCGAAGACCCGTTCCCGCTCGGCCGGCGGGACGCCGGGGCCGTGGTCCTCGACGGCGACGCGGACCGTCGCGTCGCGGCCCTCCACGGTGACACGCGTGGCGCCGCCCCCGTAGCGCTGGGCGTTCTCCACCAGGTTCGTCATTACCCGCTCGATCCGTCGCTTGTCGACGACCACCTTGCGCCGCCCGACCGCGGGGTCGACCTCGATCGGGACCGCCTGACCTCCTGCGGCGTCGACCGCCCGGCGGACGAGCTCGCCGACACCGACGATGCTCGCCTCGAAGTCGGCGGAGCCGGCGTCGAAGCGCGAGATCTCAAGCAGCTCGCCGACCATGCGCTGGAAGCGCCGGATCTCGGCGCTGACGAGGTCGAGGGCGCGTTGGGAGCGTTCGGGGAGCTCTGAGCGGCGCGTCTCGATGACCGACAGCGAGGCGGCGAGCGTGGTGAGCGGGGAGCGCAGCTCGTGGCTGACGTCCGAGGTGAACCGGGCGTCGCGTTCGATCCGCTGCTGGAGCCGGTCGACCATCCGGTTGAACGACGAGGCGAGGACGGCGAGATCGCGGACGTCGGCCGTCTCGAGCCGGGTGCTGAGCCGCCCGCTCGCGATCGCGAGCGCCGCCTGTGAGACGTCGTGCAGTGGCCGGAGCGCGCGCCCGGCGGCCCACCGACCGAGCACCGCGCCGGCGAGGGTGGTGATGACGCCGGCGGCGACGAGGGTGAGCAGGATGATGCGGAGGGTCTGGGCCGTCTGGTCGAGCGGGAACATCTGGAAGAACAGGGCGCTCGCCGAGGCGATGGGGACCCCGACGGCGAGGTAGGGGGTGCCGCGGAACTCGAAGATCTGGAACGCGGGCTGGCCGCTTTGGACGATGTCCACCAGGCTCTGCGGCAGGTCCTGCTTGTTGGCGGCGGAGGACGCCTCGATCCAGCCGCCCCGGACGTCGAGGAAGGACTCCGACCGGTGCCCCGACTTGGTCCTCATCACGGAGAGGTTGGCGTTCTCGTCGATCTGGGCGAGCGTGTCGATCAGCGTGTTCTTCGGGTCGCGCAGCTTCTCCTGGACCACGGCGGCGTTGGCGTAGACCTGGTTGACGATCGAGTGCTGCTCCTGGCCGACGATCTGGGAGCGGACCGTGACGAAGGTGACCGAGGCGAGCGCGCTCGAGATGACGAAGGCGCCGAAGGCGAAGCTGAGCGTGATGCGGGAGCGCAGCCCGAGCCGCCGCCGACCGCGCCTCCCGTCGCTCGCCGGTGGGCGAGGACGCCGGTGGAGGAGGCCGCTCGGCCGCATCTACGGCGCGAGCTTGTACCCGAGGCCGCGGACCGTGAGCACGTGGCGGGGGTTCGCCGGATCGGGCTCGACCTTCGTCCTCAGGCGCCGGACGTGGACGTCGACGAGCCTTCCGTCGCCGAAGTAGTCGTAGGACCAGACGCGCTCGAGGAGCTGCTCGCGCGAGAGCACCTTGCCGGGGTTCGCCGCCAGTTCGCAGAGCAGCAGGAACTCCGTCCTGGTGAGGTGGACCTCCTCGCCCGAGAGCCGCACGACCCCGGCCTCGGGTTGGATCTCGAGCTCGCCGAAGCTGAGTGACGCCGGCCCGCCCTCCGTCGCGCGGGCCCGGCGGAGCAGGGCGCGGATGCGCGCCGCCAGCTCCTTTGGCTCGAAGGGCTTCGTGACGTAGTCGTCCGCGCCGGCCTCGAGGCCGGCGACGACGTCGTGGGTGTCCGTGCGCGCCGTGACCATGATGATCGGCACGGCGCTTTGGCGCCGGAGCTCGCGGCAGCAGGCGAAGCCGTCCATGCCGGGCAGCATGATGTCGACGATCAGGAGGTCGAAGGGGGCCTGCGGGTTCGCCTGGGCGTAGATCTCGAGCGCGTCCTCACCGCTGTCCGCCTCGCTCACGTCGTAGCCCTCGTCCTCCAGGGCGAGTCGCATCGAGGTCCTGATCCGCTCGTCGTCTTCGACGATGAGGACGTGGCTTGCCATGCTCATATCTTCTCGCAACTTGGCGTCACTGTGTGCCCCGGTGCGCCGGCCGCCACGAGCGGCCGGCATTCTGGCCCGGGCCGGCGGTCGCCGGTCGGTAGGATGGGGCTGTGAGCTGGGAGATCGAAGCATTCGCCCGCTCCCTCGGGTCGGCGGCCCCGGCGACGATCCGGGCCTACTTCGCTGACGTCGAGGCGTTCACCGAGTGGGCCGGACGCGGCGTCGCCGACGGTCCGGGCGACGTCGACCGCCTCCTGCTCCGGCGCTACCTCGCCTACCTGTCGACGAGGGGGTACGCGAAGCGGACGATCGCCAGGAAGGCCGCCTCGCTCCGCCGCTACTTCGCGTGGGCGCAGCGGCGCGGCCTGGTCGCGGCGGACCCGGCGCGACGCCTCGCGGCGCCGTCCGGGGAGTCCCGCCTGCCCCGGGTGCTCTCCCTCGCCGAGCTCGAGGCGATGCTCGACCCGGCGCCGACCGCTCACGGGGTCGCCCCGGCGGAACCGGCGACCGCCGGGAGACGCTCCGGCGGGGCCGGGAGCGAGGCGCTTCGGCTGCGCGACGACGCGGTGCTCGAGCTGCTGTACGGGTCGGGGCTTCGCGTCAGCGAGTGCTGCGGCCTCGACGTCGGCTCGTTCGACCTCCGAGGCGGCACCGTGACGGTGTGGGGCAAGGGCGGCAAGCAACGACGCGTGCCGATGAGCGCGCCCTCGGTCGAGGCGGCGCGTGCCTGGCTCGACCACGGCCGCGAGCAGCTCCTCGGGCCGGCCACGCCCCCGGGCGCCGCCTTCGTCAACACGCGGGGCAGCCGGCTCGGCCCGCGCGACGTCCGCCGGATCCTCGACCGGCGCTCGCCGGTCCCGACCCATCCGCACGCGCTCCGCCACAGCTTCGCTACCCACCTGCTCGACAACGGCGCCGACCTTCGGGCCGTCCAGGAGCTGCTCGGTCATTCGAGCCTGCGCACGACGCAGGTGTACACGCACGTCTCCCGGGAGCGCCTGGTCGGGGCCTACCGGCGTGCTCACCCGCGGGCCTGAGCGGCTACGATCTGATCGGGCCCGCCCGGGCCCATTGACCTCACCGCTGACCGTACGTCCGGACGTACCCACGGTCGCCCCGCAACGCGGGGCGCGACGCCCGGATCAGACCAACCGTTGGGAAGGAGCGACGCGTGGCCGTCGTCACGATGAACCAGCTGCTCGAGGCGGGTGTGCACTTCGGGCACCAGACCCGTCGTTGGAACCCGAAGATGAAGCGCTTCCTCTACGGTGAGCGCAACGGCATCTACATCATCGACCTGCACCAGACGCTCTCGAGGATCGAGGTCTCGTACAACTTCGTTCGCGAACTCGTCGCCGGTGGCGGGACGGTCCTGTTCGTCGGCACGAAGAAGCAGACCCAGGACCCCGTCGCCGAGTACGCCTCGGCCTGCGGGATGCCCTACGTCAACGAGCGCTGGCTCGGTGGCATGCTCACGAACTTCGAGACGATCGCCGGCCGCGTCCGCAAGCTCTCCGAGCTCGAGACCTCGCGCGACTCCGGCGAGTTCGACGCCCTCCCGAAGAAGGAGGCGCTGCTGCTCTCGCGCGAGCTCGAGAAGCTCGAACGCAATCTCGGCGGCATCCGCCGACTGCAGCGGCTGCCGGACGCCGTCTTCGTGATCGACACGAAGAAGGAGCACATCGCCGTCACCGAGGCGAACAAGCTCAACATCCCCGTCATCGCGGTCGTCGACACCAACTGCGACCCCGACGTCATCGACTACGTCATCCCCGGCAACGACGACGCCATCCGGTCGGGGCGGCTGCTGTGCCGCGTCATCGCCGACGCGGTGACCGAAGGCCGGTACATGTACTCAAAGCGAGCCGTCCAGAAGCTGCGCGGCGAGCCGTCGGCGCCCGCCGCACGGACGACGCCGGCGGCCGCGGCACCCCCGGCGGGCGAGGGCACCGGCGCTCAGGTGGCGGCCGCCGCGACGGCGGAGGCCTGAGCAGATGGCACCGATCACGGCAAAGGACGTTCAGCGGCTGCGCCAGGAGACGGCGGCCGGCATCTTGGACGCCAAGCGCGCGCTCGAGGAGTGTGGCGGCGACTTCGACAAGGCGAAGCAGTGGCTGCGGGAGAAGGGGCTCGCCGGAGCCTCCAAGCGCGGGGAGCGCGAGCGCTCCGAGGGCGCGGTCTCGGTCGTCGTCACCGGCGGCGGCAGGCTCGGCGCCGTCGTCGCGCTCGAGTGCGAGACGGACTTCGTGGCGAAATCGGCCGACTTCGTCCGCCTTGTCGACACCCTCGCCGAGTCGCTCGCGACCGACGGCGAGGCCGCGCTCGGCGCGCACGACGAGGAGATCGACCGGCTGCGGGTCACGTTGAAGGAGAACATCGCGATCGGCCGGACGGTGCGGTTCGACGCGGCCGAGGGATCGGTGCTCGAGAGCTACCTGCACGTCCAGAACGGGCGCGGGGTGAACGGCGTGCTGATCGAGCTCGCCGGCGGCGGCGCGGAGCTGGCGCACGACGTCGCGGTGCACATCGCCTTCGCCCGCCCGGAGTACCTGCGGCGCGAGGACGTCCCCGCCGACGTCGTCGCCGCCGAGCGGGCCACCATCGAGGCGATCGCCCGCAACGAGGGCAAGCCCGACGCGCAGCTGCCGAAGATCGTCGAGGGGCGCCTGAACGGATGGTTCAAAGAGCGCGTGCTGCTCGACCAGCCGTACGCGCGCGACGAGAAGCGGACGATCGCGCAGGTGCTCGGCGACGCGCAGGTGGTGCGCTTCGCCCAAGTGGTCGTCGGTGCGTGACGGCCACGGGGTCTGAGATGGCAGTCGGGGCGAGCGCCCTCGCCCCGAACCACGCCTCGCCCCGCTGGAAGCGGGCGGTGCTGAAGGTCTCCGGGGAGGCGCTCGCCAGCACCTCCTCCGAGGAGACCATCGACGCTCCGACCGTGCGGCGGATCGCCCGCGAGATCGCCGAGTCGTGCTTCGAGCTCGGCGTCCAGCTCGCCGTCATGATCGGCGGCGGCAACATCTGGCGCGGCACGACCGGCGCGGGCGGCGGGATCGACCGGGCGACCTCGGACACGATGGGGATGCTCGGCACGGTGATCAACGCCCTGGCGCTCCAGGACGCGATCGAGCGGGAGGGCCAACCGACGCGCGTGCTCTCCGCGATCGTGATGGCGGAGGTCTGCGAGCCCTACATCCGCAGGCGCGCGATCCGCCACCTCGAGAAGGGCCGGGTCGTCATCTTCGCCGCCGGGATGGGCAACCCCTACTTCACGACGGACACGCCCGCGGCGCTGCGCGCCGCGGAGATCGAGGCCGAGGTGATCCTGAAGGGCACCCACTCCGGCGTGGACGGCGTCTACAGCGCAGATCCGCGCACCCACCCCGACGCCACTCGCTTCGACGAGATCACCTTCATGGAGGTGATCTCGAAGGACCTGCGCGTCATGGACCTCACAGCGATCACGTTCTGCAAGGACAACGGGCTGCCGATCCTGGTCTTCGACCTGATGAGTGCCGGGAACATCCGGGGCGCCCTCGCCGGCGAGCGGATCGGTACGCTTATCCGATGACGGACGACTCGCTGATCCAAGCCGCGCTCGAAGAGTCCCGCGAGAAGATGCAGCGGGCCATCGAGCACGCAAAGACCGAGTTCGCCGGCATCCGCACGGGCCGGGCCGTCCCGGCGCTCGTCGAGAAGCTGAAGGTCGACTACTTCGGCACGGAGGTCCCGCTGCAGCAGCTCGCCGGGATCACGGTGCAAGAGGCGCGTGTCCTCGTCATCCACCCCTACGACAAGGGTGCGCTGAAGGCGATCGAGAAGGCGATCCAGAGCTCGGACCTCGGCGTCAACCCGTCGAACGACGGGACGCTCATCCGCCTCGTCTTCCCGCAGCTGAACGAGGAGCGCCGCAAGGAGCTCGTGAAGGTCGTGCGGCATCGCGCCGAGGAGGGGCGGGTCGCCGTGCGCAGCGTGCGCCGTGCGGTCCGCCACGAGCTGGAAGCGCTCGAGCGAGACGGCGACATCTCCTCGGACGACTTGGATCGCGCGGAGAAGGAGCTGGAGAAGCTCACCCACGAGCTCGTGGTCGAGATCGACCGGCTCCTCGCGCACAAGGAGCAGGAGCTCCTCGAGGTGTGAGCGGCGCGGGCGCCGCTGGCGGCGCCCGTTGGCCTCCGAGAGGTGGGCCGCGAACAGGAGGCATGGTGGACCAGCAGCACGAGCGGGCGCCCGGCGTCGCCGAGGAGCCCGGCCAGGAGGGCGCGGACGAGTCCGCCGCCGAGCGGCCGAGGGCTACCCGCACCGGCACCCAGCGCCAGGCGTCCGGGCCGCCGACCGACCAGGTGCGCATCGCCGCGGTGGAGGCCGCCGTCGCGGCCGGACTCGCCCCCTCCACCGGTCGGTCCGAGTCGCGCCCGCCCGCCGAGCCCGACGGCGCCGCCTTCACCCTGCCGGACTGGACCGACCCGCCGACCGGCCAGGTGCCGAGGATCCTCCTCGACGACCCGGGTGAGCACGGCACCATCGCCGAGGCCGCGGACCTGCCCGTGCGCGGGCCGAGCTGGCGCCAGGAATCGACCGACTGGGACGAGGACGACCTCGGCCTCGCCTTCCTCGCCGGCGAGGGGGACGAGGAGGACGGGCAGAGCCGGATCGCCGGCCGCGCCGCCGAGCCGGCCGACGGCGGGATCGATCCGTTCGACTTCTCCTTCGACGAGATCGACCTCCCGGCCCGCAGGTCCCGTGGCGGCGCCACGCCACGCGACATCGCCGCGGACAGCGGGGCGCCGACCATGGGCGAGGACGACCTCGCGTGGGCCGAGCTCCTCGGGCAGGGCGCGCCGGCGGACGCCGACGCGCCGGCCGCGGAGGGGGGCGGCCGGCGCGGCCGCCGGGCCCGCTCGCCGGCGCGGGGCGGCTCGGCGCGCCGGGGTGCTCACGGCACCGAGACGGACGCGCCGGTCGCACCGGCGCCCGGCGAGGACGCCCCCCGGCCGGCGAGGCGCGAGCGGTCCGCTCCGGCCGCCGCCCGGAGCCGGCGCAACCCCCTCGTGGCGACCGCGACGGGCCTCGGCGTCGGTGCCATCGGCCTGGTCTGCTTCCTCGGCGGCGCCGTCTCGACCCTCGTGCTCGCGACCGTGGTCGTCACGCTGGCGGCGGGCGAGGCCTTCGGCACCCTGCGGCGCGCGCGGCGGCGTCCCGCGACCCTGCTCGGCCTCCTCGCCGTCCCGGCGCTCGTCGTCGGCTCGTACCTGCGCGGCCTCGAGGCGATCCCGCTCGTGCTGGCGCTCGCCGTCGTGCTCGGGATGGTCTGGTACCTGCTCGGCCCCTCCGGCGAGTCGGCGACGGTGGATCTCGGCGCGACCCTGCTCGTGATCTGCTGGGTGGGCGTGCTCGGCGCGTTCGCCGGGCTCCTCCTCGCCCCCGGCAGCTTCCCGCACCGCCACGGCGTGGCCTTCCTCGTCGGCGCGGTCGTCGTGACCGTCGCCCACGACGTCGGCTCCTACGCGGCCGGCGCCAGGCTCGGCCGGCACCACCTCGCCCGGGCGATCAGCCCGAACAAGACCTGGGAAGGCTTCGCCGGCGGGACCGTGCTCGCCTTTGTGGTCGCGGGGCTGGTCGTCGCGAGGATCCACCCGTTCGGCCTCGCGAGCGCGATCGGCCTCGCGGCGATCGTCGCCGTCCTCGCGCCGATCGGGGATCTCGCCGAGTCCCTGGTCAAGCGCGATCTCGGTGTCAAGGACATGGGGCGCCTCCTGCCGGCCCACGGCGGGCTGTTCGACCGGGTGGACGCGCTGCTCTTCGTGCTCCCGGCCACCTACTATCTCGTCCGCCTCGCGCATCTCGGGTGAGCGGACCGACCGGGCCGGCGCGTCGGGGGAGGCGGCGGCCACCGGAGGGACGGCAAACGTGAAGCACGTCAGCATCGCCGGCTCGACCGGGTCCATCGGAACGCAGGCGATCGACGTCGTTCGGACCGCGCCCGATCGCTTCCGCGTCGTCGCCCTCGGCGCTCACCGTTCGGTGGCGCTGCTCGCGCTGCAGGCCGCCGAGCTGCGGCCCGAGCTCGTCGCCATCGTCGACGAGGCCGGGGCCGCCGAGCTGCGGTCACGCCTCGACCCCAGCATCGAGGTCGTCGCCGGCGCCGAGGCGCTCTCCGCGCTCGCCGAGGTGGGCGACGTCGTCCTGAACGGCATCGTCGGCTTCGCCGGATTGCAGGTGACCGTGGCGACCTTGCGCTCCGGCCGCCGCCTGGCGCTCGCCAACAAGGAGTCGCTCATCGCCGGCGCCCCGGTGGTGCAGGCTGCCCGTGCGACGCGCGGCGCGGAGATCGTGCCCGTCGACTCGGAGCACTGCGCCATCCACCAGTGCCTCGGCGAGCGCCGGCACGTCGGCGCCGAGACGGTGCTCGGGCCCTCCGGGGCCTTCGAGCCGGCCTCCGACGTGCGCCGCCTCGTGGTGACGGCCAGCGGGGGGCCGTTCCGCGGGATGCGTCGCGAGGAGCTCGGCGCGGTCACCGTCGAGCGCGCGCTCGCGCACCCGACGTGGCAGATGGGGCCGAAGATCACGATCGACTCCTCTACGCTGATGAACAAGGGTCTGGAGGTGATCGAGGCGCACGAGCTGTTCGGCGTCGATTTCGACCGCATCGAGGTGGTGGTCCACCCGCAGTCGGTGATCCACTCGATGGTGGAGTTCTGCGACGGCGCGACCCTCGCGCAGCTGTCCGAGCCGGACATGCGCCTGCCGATCGGCTACGCCCTCGCCTATCCCGGGCGTCTGGACCAGCCGTTCGGCCTGCTCGACTGGACAAGGCTCGCCCGCCTTGACTTCGAGCAGCCCGACCTCGGGACCTTCGCCTGCCTGCGCCTCGCGTACGCCGCCGGTCGCGCCGGGGCGAGCGCCCCGGCGTGGTTGAACGCCGCGAACGAGGTGGCGGTCGAGGCTTTCCTGAGCGGCCGGATCGGCTGGCTGGCGATCGCCGACGTCGTCGCCGAGGTGCTCGACGCCCACGAGGAGACGAAGCTGGCCGAGGTCGCCGACGTGCTGGCCGCCGACGCCGCCGCCCGCCTCGTCGCGGCGTCGGCGGTGCGCCGACGCGAGGCGGCGTCGTGAGCCGCGCCGGTCCCGACACGTTGCCACCGGCCGGTTCCGAGGTTGCCGAGGGCGTGCCGAGCGAGCTCGGCGTCGCGTCCGACGGCGGCAACCGGCGCGCCCTCGCCCGCCTCCTCGCGGTGGTGGCGCTGGCGGTGATCCTCGCCGTCGTGCTCCACGGCGTGCCGGTGCTGATCGTCGTGCTGGCGCTCGTCGCCATGGTCATGCTCCACGAGGGCGGGCACTTCGCCGCGGCCAAGCTCTCGGGCATGAAGGTGACCGAGTACTTCCTCGGCTTCGGGCCGCGCGTCTGGTCGATCCGGCGCGGCGAGACCGACTACGGCGTGAAGGCGATCCCGGCGGGCGGCTACGTCCGCATCGTCGGGATGACCACGCTCGAGGAGGTCGACCCGGCCGACGAGGGCCGCAGCTACCGCCAGGCGACGTTCCCGCGGCGCATGCTCGTCGCCGTCGCCGGCTCGGCGATGCACTTCGTCATCGCGTTCGTCCTGCTCTGGGCGATGATCTCGTTCTCCGGGCTGCCCGTGTCGGCGCCGACGAACGAGGTGACGGGCCTGACGGGCTTCGTCGGCGCCCGTAGCCCGGCCCAGATCGCCGGGGTGCAGCCGGGCGACGTGCTCCTCGGGGTCGACGGCCACCGCTACAGCCAGCCCGTCCAGATCGTCGACTACATCGAGCAGCACGCCGGCCAGCAACTCGCCCTGCTCGTGGGCCGCGACGGTCACCAGCTGACCCTGCGGATCCGGCCAGTCGACGGGCGAAGCGTCCGCGTCCTCGAGAACGGTCAGGCGGTGCCGGCCAAGACGGGGACGCAGCCGGTCGGGGTCGTTGGCGTCGACCTCGGCGGGAGCGTCTACCAGACCTCGAACCCGTTCGTCGCGATCGGCCGCGCCGGCTCGATGCTCGGATCGGTGACGGCCGGGACGGCAACGGGCATCGCTCAGGTCTTCTCGTTCCACGGCCTCGGCTCCTTCGCCCACCAGGTCGCGACGGCCGGCCACAACGTCGGGGCGCCGGCGTCGAGCGCCAGCTCCTCGTCGGGCAGCGGCCAGGGCGGCCAGATCATGTCGATCGTCGGCGCGAGCGAGCTCGCCGTGCAGGCGGCCAAGCACAACATCTCCGAGCTGCTGTACATCCTGGTCGCGATCAACATCTTCGTCGGGATGATCAACCTGTTCCCGATGCTGCCGCTCGACGGCGGCCACGTCGCCATCGCGCTCTACGAGCGGGCGCGCTCGCGGCGGGGCCGCGCCTACCACGCCGACGTGACCAAGCTGATGCCGGTCGCCTACCTGTTCCTGGCGTTCATGGTCGTGCTCGGCCTCGGGGCGCTGTACGTCAATCTCCTCCATCCGGTGACGCTGCCGGGCGGCTGAGCCCGGGGCGGGTCGCGCCGTCAGGTGGTGGGTCGTAGGCTGGGCGTGGCCGCGCGTCCCGCCGCGGCCGAGGAGGAAGCACGCACATGGCGAGAGCCGCCGTCACGGTCGCCGAGCGGCGCCCGACACGCCAGATCCACGTCGGCAAGGTCGCGGTCGGAGGTGGTGCCCCCGTCAGCCTCCAGTCGATGACGACGACGAAGACCGCCGACGTCGAAGGGACGCTCCAGCAGATCTACGCGCTGGCCGGAGCCGGCGCCGACATCGTCCGCTGCACGTGCAACGAGCGCGAGGCGGCCGAGGGGCTCGCCCGCATCGTGCCGCGTTCACCGGTGCCGATCGTCGCCGACATCCACTTCCACGTGGAGATGGCGCTCGCCGCGCTGGAGGCCGGCGTCCACGGCCTCCGGCTCAATCCCGGCAACCTCCGAAAGCCCGAGGAGATCAAGCTCGTCGCGTCGGAGGCGAAGGACCGCGGGGTCCCGATCCGCATCGGGGTGAACGCCGGTTCGCTCCACCCCGAGCTGTACAAGCGCTTCGGGGGCGCGACGCCCGAGGCGCTCGTCGAGTCGGCGCGCATGGAGCTCGCCTACTTCGCCGAGGTCGGCTTCGACGACGTGAAGATCTCGGTGAAGGCCTCCAACGTGGCGCTCATGATCGAGGCCTACCGCCTCGCCTCCGAGACCTTCGACTACCCGCTCCACCTCGGTGTCACCGAGGCCGGGCCGCCCCCGGCCGGGCTCGTGAAGGCGACGGCGGGCATCGCCGCCTTGCTGGCCGAGGGCATCGGCGACACCATCCGCTACTCGCTCACCGCCGATCCGGTCGAGGAGGCCCGTGCGGGGCGCCAGCTGCTCGAGGCGCTGGGCTTGCGCGAGCGCAAGGGTCTCGACCTGATCGCCTGCCCGTCGTGCGGACGCGCCGAGATCGACGTGATCGGCGTCGCGAAGGAGGTGCAGGAGGTGCTCGAGGGCCGGAAGATCCCGCTCCAGGTCGCCGTGATGGGCTGCGTCGTGAACGGGCCGGGCGAGGCGCGCGAGGCCGACATCGGCATCGCCGCCGGACGCCACAAGGGCCACCTGTTCATCAAGGGCAAGATCGTGCGCGTCGTCCCGGAGGACCAGATGGTCGAGGCTCTCGTCGCCGAGGCCGAGAAGATCGTCGCCGAGGGGATCGATGCCCGCCTGGCGGCCGCCGACGAGAACGCCGAGCGGGAGTCCGAGGAGGACCGGCGGCTGCTCTTCGCCGACCAGGGCGCCGATGCCAACCACTCCGAGGAGATCGTGCTGAAGATCCGAAAGACCCTCGGCCACGAGGGCGCCGGCGCCACCGCTCCCGGCGAGGCGGAGCCCGGGGGGCCGCCGGACGAGGGCGCGCCACCGGCGGGCGGGCTGCGCCAGGCCTGAGCCACCGTGGCCACGGGCGACGGCCCTTTGGAGGTGCGCGTCCCGGCCGTCCACGACCTCGACGCCTATGTCGCCTGCATCGAGGCGGCCTTTTCGATCCGTGTCCCGCCCGAGGAGCGCGAGCGGCTCCTCAGCGGCCTGGAGGCGGGCCACGCGCTGGCCGCGTTCGACAGCGGGGAGCTGGTGGGGACGTTGGCGGGCTTCCCCCTCGAGCACACCGTGCCCGGCCCGTTGCTCGCGCCGGCGCTCGCCGTCCGGGAGGTGGCCGTCCTGCCGACGCACCGGCGGAGGGGGGTGCTGAGCGCCCTGATGCGCCGCCTGCTCGACGACGCCCGCGGGCGCGGCGAGGCCTTGGCGGTGCTCTTCGCCAGCGAGGCGACCATCTACGGGCGCTTCGGCTTCGGCCCTGCCTCGTGGGCCTGCCGCTACGTCGTCGACCGGCGCGACGCCCGCTTCGCCCGCCCGCTCGGCGACCTCGCTCCGGGCAGCGTCCGGCTCCTCCGGCCCGGCCAGGCGCGCGAGGCGTTCCCGCTCGTCTTCGACGCCGTGCGCCGCCGCCGCGCCGGGGAGGTGGACCGGCTCGCCGAGTGGTGGGACGAGGTCTTCGAGGAGCGGCGCGACGAGCCGGGCGCCCAGCGCTTCCACGCCTGTTACGAGCAGGACGGCCAGATCGACGGCTACGCCCTCTACGAGGTGCCCGAGCCCCGTGGCAACGAGGGGCGTGAGCTCGTCGTCGTGGAGCTCGTCACCGCCACGCCCGCCGCGTACGCAGCGCTCTGGTCGTACCTGCTCGGCGTGGACCTGACGGTCCGCCTGCGCACCCTGGCGCGCCCCGTCGACGAGCCCCTCCGGTGGCTGCTCGAGGATCCCCGGGCGCTGCGGACGTCGCTGTGCGAGGACCACACCTGGGTGCGGCTCGTCGACGTGCCGGCCGCGCTCGCCGCTCGCCGCTACGCCGCGGTCGGCCAGCTGGTGCTCGAGGTGGAGGACGCCGTGTGCCCGTGGAACAGCGGACGGTTCTCGGTGGAGGTGGCGGCCGACGGGTGCGCCGAGGTGCGGCGCACGGCGCGCCCCGCCGACCTGGCGCTCGACGCGGCCATGCTCGGCGCGACCTACCTCGGCGGCACCTCGTTCGCCAGCTTCGCCGCGGCCGGCCGGATCGCCGAGCATGCTCTGGGCGCGGCGCGCCGCGCCGACGCGCTGTGGGCGACGGACGAGCCGCCGTTCTGCAGCGCGGACTTCTGACCGCCCACCTGAGCGGCGGGTACTTGAGGATGCAAAGAACTCAGTCGGCGCCCAGGAACCGCCGGTACACTTTCCCGGATTACCGGCCGCGCCGGGTCGAGACCAGCTGACGAGGTAGCGTTCCGAGATGGCGACACAGAAGAAGCGGCCGAGGCGGCCGAGCCCGGTCCCGGCCGGCGCGCCCGGCGCCCGGGGCCCGGCTGGCCAGGGCACCGAGGGCGGGACCCCGCGTGTCGGCGGGGGCCAGGGCGGCCGCCAGTCCTCCAACGGCGGCGCGCGCCGACTCGGTGGCCAGCCCAGTGCCGCCGGCCGTCCGGCGCCGCGGTCCTCGGGCGCCCAGCGCCGCGACTCCCGGCGACGGCGCTCCAACTCGAAGCTGATCGGCTGGGTCTCGGTGGCGGTCGTCCTGGCCGTGGTCGCGGTGCTCGTGGTCGTGAAGCTGACCGGGTCGAACTCGGGTTCCCCCTCGAGCGGCACCGGTGGTGACCCTTCGGGGCGCAATCCCGTCCTCGCCTCCGCCTCCGTGGTCTCGGCGATGACCACGATCCCGGCCTCGGTGTTCGACTCGGCCGGAACGGCCGGCGAGGCCAACCCCTTCACCGTCACGAAGAGCCAGCCGTCCCTGACCTCGGGCGGCAAGGTGCGCTTCATCTACTACGGCGGCGAGTTCTGCCCCTACTGCGCCCTGATGCGCTGGTCGCTCGTGGCGACGCTCAGCCGCTTCGGCACCTTCCGGGGCCTGAGGGAGACGGCGTCGGGTCCGAACGACGGCGACATCCCGACCTTCAGCTTCTACGGCTCCACCTACACCAGCAAGTACCTGGTGTTCTCGCCGTACGAGGCCTCGGACCGCAACCAGGCGCCCTTCGAGCCGGTGCCGAAGTCGGTCGACGACCTCTACCAGAAGTACGACGGCAGCCTCACCACCGTCGCACCCTCCCCGCCGTTCAACCCGGGCGGGCAGGCGGGCATCCCGTTCCTCGACATCGGGAACAAGTTCGTCTCCTCCGGTGACCCGACCTGGCTCGGTGACATCTTCAGCGTCAGCCAGGCGCTGAACGGCGGCGGTCCCGGGCGTCTTGCCGTCGCCAACGCGATCCGCAATCCGACCTCCGCGGTCGGCACGGCGATCTCCGCGAAGCTCTTCCTCGCCGAGGCGAACTACGTCACCGCCGCGATCTGCGCGGTGGACGGCGGCCAGCCCGCCAGCGTCTGCAGCAGCCCCGGCGTCGCCGCGGCGGCCAAGCAGATCGCCGCCTCGAAGCCGGTGAGCTAAGGACGGTGCCGAAGCCGCCGACCGCAGAGCGGGGGCGCCGGCCACGGGAGGCGTCGCCGCCGCCTGCGCCACGGAGGCGTTGGTCGCGGCGCACCGATCGGTGGGGCGGCACCGCGAGGGCGAGCGCCGCCGTGCCGCGGGGCGCGCCGACCACCGGCGATGACGGGGAGGCCGAACGACCCCCACGCTCGTGGCGGCCGGTCGTCACGACGCTGGTGTCGTTCCTCGGCCTCGGCGTCTCGGTCTACCTCACCATCGAGCACTTCAACGGCGGATCGCCCGTCTGCCCGACGAACGGGCTTTCGAACTGCTTGAAGGTGACCACGAGCGCCGAGTCGTACGTGTTCGGGATCCCGGTCGCGGTGCTCGGGCTCGCCTTCTTCCTGCCGATGCTGGCGCTCTCGATCCCGTGGGCATGGCGCTCGGCGAACCCGCTGGTCGCTCCGGCCAGGCTGGCCATGGCCGTCGTCGGGATCGGCTTCGTCTTCTACCTCGTGTACTCGGAGCTGTTCACCATCCACGCGATCTGTCTTTGGTGCACGGGCGTCCACGTGCTGACGTTCGTCCTCTTCGTCGCCGTGGTGACCGGCTGGGAGCAGGCGACGGCGTCGAGACGCGACCATCTCGAGGCAGCCTGAGGTTCGGGGGCGCCCGAGGGGCTCCGTCCCGGTGCGCGGCCGCGCCGTGGGCGCGCCTCAGGGCTACACGGGGACGTGGCGGCCGAGCTCGACGAGGCGCGCCGTGGGATCGGCGCTGCGCAGCAGCTCGACAACGTGCGGATGACAGGTGAAGGCCAGCACCTGGTGTCGAGCGGCGGTGGCGGCGACCGCTCGGGCGACGGCGCCCGCCCGCTCGGGGTCGAAGTTCACGAGCACGTCGTCGAGCAGGAGCGGGAGCGCCACCGCTCGCTCGGCGAAGGTGGCGGCGAGCGCCAGGCGCAGACACAGGTAGAGCTGCTCCGCAGTGCCGCGGCTCAGGCGCCCGGCGTCCACGCGGCCACCGGTCGCTGAGATGACGTCGATGCCGTGGCTGCGCACGGCGTCGGTCTCCTCTCGGGCGACGAGCTGGACGTATCGTCCGGCCGTCACTTCGGCGAACAGGGTGCCGGCGCGGTGGATCACCGCCGGCTGGCGTTCCTGCTCGTAGCGGGCGAGCGTCCGCTCGAGCAGGCCGCGCGCGAGACCGAGGACCACCCACTGCTCGAGCGCGGCCTCGAGCTCGCCGACGAGCGCCTCCCGTTCGAGCTCCAGCCTGGCCACCTCGTCGGAGCCGAGGAGGGCGTCGAGGTTGCGACGTGTCTCGATGCTGGCCTGCAGGACGCGCTCGTGCTCGGCCACGGCGTCCGCCAGCTCGACGGCCAGGCGTGCCCGCTCCTGCTCCCAGGCGAGCACCGCTCCGGTCGCGAGCTCGGCGCCGAGTCGCTGCGCGCCGGCGTCGCTGCCGAGCGCCCTGGCGAGGTCCTCCTCGGCCAGACGTGCGACCCGCTCGACCTCGGCCCGCTCGCGCCGTGCAGCCAACGCCTCCTCGAGGTCGCGCTCGAGCAGGACCACCTGGTCGGTGGCGCCGGCATCGGTGTGGCCGGCGGTGGTGGCCGTGCCGGGTCCGTCCTGTCCGCCGGAACGCAGCCGGACGACCCGCGCGACCGCCGCCTCGTAGGCGGCCACCTTCGCGCCGAGCGCGTCGAGCTCGGTTCGGACCCGCAGGCGTGCCTCCTCGAGCTTCTGTGCCGCACGGAGGTGGTCGATCGCCACGACCAGCCTGTCGGGGCTGAGCTCGGTCCCAAGCCCGAGGTCCGCCGCGAGCTCCGCCGCCCGCCGCTCCAGCACCCCGAGCGAGGCGCGGCGCTCTTCGGCGCGCCGCGCCGCTTCGGCTGCCCGGCGGCGAGCCTCGCCCGCGGCCCGCTCCAGCTCGTCGAGGTTGCGGCGGCCGTCGCGCTCCACCTCAAGGCGGGCGGTGGCGGTGTCGAGGTCGACCTGGGTCGGCTCCGCGGGCATCCCCAGGCGCTTCGCGAGCGCGGCGACGGCCGCGACGGTCCGGTCGAGCTCCGGCGGCGGCGGTTCGGGCGGTGCCGACGACGCCCGCGCCGCGGCGCGCCGGGAGGCGCCGACGAGGACGCCGACGAGGACGAGCACGACCACGGCGAGCGCGACGAGCACGGCGCCGTTGGCGTTGCGATGGCCGTGGAAGGCGGACGCGCCGGTCGCCCCGAGCGCCACCGCGACCAGACCGAGGACCGCCGCGACGAGGCGTGCCGCTGGGAGCTCGCGCCGATGAGCTCCGGCGGCGATCGCGGCGAGCCGGCGGGCGCGCTCCGCCTCCGCGACGCCAGCCGCGAGCTGGTCCCGTTCGGCGACGCGCCCCCGAAGCTCGCGAAGCGCCAGACCGAGCTCGCCGAGCTCGAGGCCCGAGCGGACGTGGTCCTCGCGGCCGGGCGACTCAAGCGCCTCGAGCGCGCGCGCCGCGTTGTCCCGCGCCCGCTCGGCCTCGGCGTCGAGCGCCCGCAGCTCCGCGTGGCCCTCGCGGTGCTGCTCGGCGACCGAGCGCGCCTGGCGGAGCAGCTCGGCGCCGGCCTCGGGGCTCCCGAGCCGGCCCGGGTCGGCGCCGGGGCCGACCTCGGCGAGGCGCTTGTCCAGCTCCCCTTCGATCGAGTGCAGCTGCCCGGTGAGATCGGCGGATCTCGCGAGCTCGTGCTCGTGGCCGGACCGGTCGGCCGCGAGACGCCGGACCTCGCCCTCGAGGGCGAGGAGCCCACGCGCCGCGTGCTCGAGTGGCCCGAGCTCGGCGAGGCGGTCGGCGGCGTCTCGGCGACGGGCCCAGATCGGCCAGCACGTCGCGAGGCGGTCGAGCTCGGCTCCCCGGTCTCGCAGCGCCTCGCAGCGCCTCGCCGTGGCGGCGACCTCCTCGTCGAGGCGCGCCGCAGCCCCGGCCGCCACCGGGTAGTCCGCGGCCGCGGCACGCGCCTTTCGTAGCTCGGCCTCCACCTCGTCGAGCCGCCGGCGCAGCCCGTTCGCCAGGGCGTCCTGCCGGCGGGGCCGCACGATGGCCGCCTGGCGCTGCTCGAGCGCCCGCGCGGCGCGCGTCGCCGAGCGCCCGGCGCCGAGCACGCCGGCCGAGAAGACGAGGTCGCGGACCTCGTCGGCCTCGAGCGTGGCGAGCGAGGCCAGCTCGTCCAACCCGAAGGCGAACACCGAGCGGAACAACCCGGCATCGGCGCCACCGAGGAGCCGCCGCAGGTCCTCCGTGTCGCCGGCGTGGCCGTCCGGGCCGGTGAGCACCGGGGCTCGCGCGTCGGCATGGCGCTCCAGGAGCCAGGAGCCCCCGGACTCGTCTGCGAGCCGGAGCGCCCCGCCGTGGCGGCCGCCTCGCAGCGGCTCGCGCACGCCCTGGCGGTGGCGCCGGTCCGGGTAGCCGAACAGGACCCCGCTCACGAAGTCGAGGAGGGTCGACTTGCCGGCCTCGTTCGGGCCGTGGACGACGGTGAGCCCGGGCGGGAGCCCGTCGACGGCGTGGTCGGCGAGGATGCCGTACCCGTCGACGCGCCAGCCCTCGATCCTCACGGGCCCTCGGCCGCGAGCTCGTCGAGCGCCAGCGTGACCGCCTGGTCGACCAGCGCCGCGAGTCGCCCGTCGTCGGAGAGGATCGACTCCACCGACCCGGCGAGCGTCCGCGGCACCCCGGACAGGTCGACGGCGAGCGCGGAGGGGTCGCCGGGGCGGGACGGGAGCGCCTCGGCGAGCTCGAGCAGGTCCGCCGCGAAGTCCCCACGCCCGCGGACCTCGTCCCGCTCGACCGCGGGCGCCGTGGCGTCGATCACCTCGTCCCACCAGCAGAACCGCCGCCGGTCGCCGGCCTCGTCGCGCAGATGGCGGAGCAGCTCCTCGGTGAGGCCGGGGCGCGCGAGGTCGCGGTGCAGGCCGCCACGGCCGACCAGGCGGGCCCGCAGCACCACCGACCGGCCCTCGGCGGCGTCCAGCTCGGCGCGTCCGAGCTCGGCCAGCCGCTCCTCGAGCTCGGCGAGGTCGGCGAGGTCGGCGACGGGAACGGGCACCTCGGCGAAGCGCACGCGGTCGCACGCGACGAACTCCACCTGGTCGACGACGCCGTCGTCGACGTGCACCACGACGGCGCCCTTCGGCTCGAGCTCGCCGGTGCGCGGGCTCCTGGCCTGGGTGTTGCCCGGGTAGACGACGTATGGGTCGCCCGTGCCCCGGCCGCCCGCCAGGACGCGGCGCTGGTGGATGTGGCCGAGCGCGAAGTAGTCCAACCCGCTGCGGCGCAGGTCGTCGAGGGTGCAGGGGCTGTAGTTCGCGTAGCCGGCGGCGACGCCCTCGACGTTGCAGTGGAGCAGCCCGACGTGCAGGCCGGGACCCGCAGGACGCGCGAAGCGCAGCGCCAGGTTCTCCGTCGTCGCGCTGGTCGCGTAGCTGATCCCCTGGACCGTGGCGATCACGGTGCCGTCCCGCTCGACGGGGACGACGGCAACCTCGTCGCAGCCGAAGACGGTGACGGCGTCGGGCCAGGCGCCGACGGCCGACCAGCCGGTGGCGACCGGATCGTGGTTGCCGTGGACGACGAAGCTCGCGATGCCGGCCCGTGCGAGGCGGGCGAGTCCGTCGCGGAAGCGGAGCTGGGCGCGAAGCCCGCGCTCAGCCCCGTCGTACACGTCGCCGGCGACGAGCAGGAACGCCGCGTCGCGCTCGAGCGTGAGCTCGACGATGGCGTCGAATGCCTCGAGCGAGGCCTCGCGCAGGGCGTCCGCGACGAACGGGGCCACCTCCCGGATGCCCTTGAAGGGCGTGTCCAGATGGAGGTCGGCCGCGTGCACGAAGCAGAACGAGCGGCGATCGGGTCCCACGGGCGCCGAGACTACCGAGCGGGTGTGCCCTCGGCGGGCGATGCCCGCGCCGCGGCCCGGTGTCGCCCGGCGCCGGTCTCCCCGTCCGACCGGCGCTCCCCGCAGGCCGGCGTCCCCGGGCGACCGGGCTCGTCGGGCTACGCTCTGGCGCTCGGTGCTCACGCCGGCCGGCGCCCCTGGCGCCGCGGCGGGGCACTGCCGAGGCTCCCGTGGCCGGAGGTTGGGCGCTGACGACGACGACCGAGACGTTCGACCCGGGGTCCGGCGCGCTCCGCGCGACGCCGCCGACGCCTTCGCCGGCGCTGCGGGTGCTCGCGCTCGGCGCCGTCGTGCTCGTCGCGGCCCTGGGGCTGCTTCTGCGCCTCTGGGCCCTCGGTCGCTGGCCCGTCAGCTCGGACGAGGCGATCGTCGGTCTCATGGCCAAGGAGATCCTCCAGGGTCACTTCTTCGCCTTCTACTGGGGACAGTCCTACGGCGGGGGCGAGCCGTACGTCGTGGCGGCGCTGTTCGGCGTCTTCGGCCGCTCGCCGTTCGTCCTCGGCCTCACGCCCGTGCTGCTCGACGCCGTCGCGGCGCTGCTCGTGTGGCGCATCGGCAGGCGCCTGTTCTCGCCGATGGTCGGCGCCGGCGCGGCCCTGCTGTTCTGGGTCTGGCCCGAGACCTACCTGTGGGAGTCGACCCTCGAGTACGGGTTCCGCTGGCTGGCCCTCGACTGCGGGCTCGTCGTGCTGCTCACGGCGCTGCGCCTCAGCGACGGGACCGAGCGCCCGGCGAAACGGGTGCTCCTCGGCTGGGGCGTGCTCGGGCTGGCGGCCGGCCTCGGGTGGTGGTGCACGCCGGAGATCGCCTACTACCTGCTCCCCGCCGCTGCGCTGCTCGTCTGGCGCCTGGCGCACCGGCGCTGTGCTGTTCGGGCGCGCGACCTGGCGACCGCCGCGGGGGCGGCGCTGCTCGGCGCGCTCCCCTGGATCTGGGCGAACGTCACCTCGGGCTTCTCCTCGCTCGCCAGCGTGTCGCAGCCGAACCCGTCGTATCCGTTCTTCGAGCACCTGAAGGTGCTCGGCGTCCACGTCCTGCCGACACTGCTCGGCCTGCGGCTGCGCGCCGCGGCGGGCAGCCCGTCGGCGCCGTGGGTGTTCGGGACGGCGCTCGGCGCCGTCTGCTACGTGCTCGTGCTCGCCGGGGCGGTCGCCTGGCTCGTGGCGCTCGTGCGGCGGCGGGAGGCGCTCGTCCTCGTCGCCTTCGTCGTGGTGTTCCCCATCGGCTTCGCCGTGTCGCCCTTCACCTGGTTCTGGGCGGACGCCCGCTACGCGATCTACCTCGCTCCGGTTGCCTCGCTGCTGGCGGTGTCGGGCGTGGGCGCGGGGCTGCGGCGCCTGGCGCGGCCCGAGGTGTCCGCCGTGGCGCTCCCGGTGGCCGCGGGGCTCGGCCTCACGCTCTGGGCCGTGTCCCAGCTCATCCCGTACACGCCGGTCGATCTCGCCGTCTCACCCCGGGCGGGGTGGTTCTCCTGGCAGGCCGACCCGACCGGCTTCTACCGCCAGGTCGCCCACACCCTCGCCGCCGACGGCATCCACGACGCCTACGCCGGCTACTGGGTGGCCTACGTGCTCGATCTCGAGGAGCGCGACCACCTGGTGGTGACCCCGGGCCGCCGCCGCTACGTCCGCTACCAGCCGTACGCCGACGAAGTCGCCGCCAGCACGGACCCGGCCTGGATCTTCTTCCAGCCGGCCGACCACCCGGTGCTCGCGAGCCTGACGGGCTCGCCCCTGCTCGATCCCGGCTGCGCAGCCCAGGGGGACCCGTGCCTCTCGCCCGGTGAGCTGGAGGGCTGGCTCGCTCTGCACCGTCTCAGCTACCGCGTCGTCCTGGCGGGCTACTTCGAGGCGGTCGTACCGTCCGGGCGCGTCCCTGCCGCGAGCGTGCTCGCCGAGTTCGGGATGCCGCCGTGAGGCGACCGGGGCCGTTCGGGGCTGGCCACTACGCTGCACGCAGGACATTCAGCAGAGGAGGACGATGACCTTCGACCTTGGCGAGGTGCTGGCGAGCCGCCGGGGAGAGAACTTCCAGCTCTACTCGCGCTACATCAACCCGCAGCTCGTCCGCGTCCTCCGCTCGATCGGCTTCGACCGCTTCTACACACGTGCCGAGGGGCCGTACCTCTACGACGCCGACGGCCGGCGCTACCTCGACTTCCTCTCGGGGTTCGGCGTCTTCGGGCTCGGCCGGGCCCATCCGGTCGTCAAGCGCGCGCTCCACGAGGCGATCGACCTCGATCTGCCGAGCCTCGTCCAGATGGATGCGGCGCTGCTCCCGGGCGTGCTGGCGGAGGAGCTGCTGCGCAGGTGCCATCCCGGCATGGGCCGGGTGTGCTTCACGAGCTCGGGCACCGAGGCCGTTGAGGCGGCGCTCAAGTTCTCGCGAGCCGCGACGAAGCGGTCGCGGATCCTCTACTGCGATCACGCCTTCCACGGCCTCACCTACGGCTCGCTCTCGTTGAACGGCGGGCAGGACTTCCGGGCCGGGTTCGGGCCGCTGCTGCCCGACTGCGACCAGGTGCCCTTCGGCGACGCCGAGGCGCTCGAGCGCGAGCTGGCGCGCCGTGACGTGGCGGCGTTCGTCGTCGAGCCGATCCAGGGCAAGGGCGTGAACGTCGCGCCCGAGGCGTACTGGGACGCCGTCCAGGAGCTGTGCAGGCGGCACGGCACCCTGCTCGTGGTCGACGAGGTCCAGACGGGCCTCGGGCGGACGGGCCGGTTGTGGGCGCACGAGCACTACGGCCTCGTGCCCGACGTGATGACCGTGTCGAAGGCGCTCTCCGGCGGCTACATCCCGGTCGGGGCGATGATCTCCACCGCGGCCGTGTCCGATGCCGTGTACTCCTCGATGGAGCGGGCGATGGCACACTCGTCGACGTTCAAGAACAACCAGCTCGCCATGGTCGCCGGGCTCGCCACGCTCCAGACCATCGACGACGAGGAGCTGGTCGACAAGGCGCGCGTCACCGGGGACGCGTTCGAGAAGGCCCTCGCCCCGCTCGTCGAGCGCTACGAGCTCTTCCACGAGGTGCGCGGCAAGGGCCTGATGATCGGCTTGGAGTTCGGGGCACCGATCTCGCGCCGGCTGCGCGCCCGGTTCCGGATGCTCGAGATGGCCCATACGGGCCTGTTCTCCCAGACCATCGTGGGACCGCTGTTCCAGCGCCACGGCATCTTGACCCAGGTCGCCGGCGACGGGATGAACGTCGTCAAGCTCCTGCCGCCGCTCGTGTGCGGCCAGGAGCACGTCGACTACTTCGTCGAGGCGCTCGACGACGTGTTGCGCGACGCGCACGAGGGCTCGTCGCTCGTCTACGAGTTCGGCAAGACCTTGGCGAGGGCATCGCTGCAGCGCGATCGCTAGTCGTCCGCGGCCGCCTCGTGCCGGTATGCGCCCCGCATCCGGTCGCCGTCTGGGTCCCGCCGCGCTCGCGCTCGGAGCGCTGGCGCTGCTCGGCGCCGCCTGTGGCTCGGGCGCCGCCTCCACGAGCTCCTCGCCGTCTTCGACCACCACCACCACGACCACCACGACGACGACGCTGCCCCAGCCGGTCAAGGTGGACGGGACGGGGACGGCGGGTCCCCTCGGCTCGCTCGGCCTGGTGGAGCGCGTCCCCGTGGTGCCGGTCCCCGACGGTGCCGTCACGCCGCCACCGGATCCGCCCGCGTCCGCAGCCGCCGCGCACGCCCTCCAGGTCGGCTTCCACCAGCTCGGCGCGGGGCCCGACCTCCTGCTGATCATGGGCCAGCACGGCACCATGACCTGGTGGGACCCTGCGCTGCTCAACGATCTGGCCCAGCACTACCGCGTCACGATCTTCGACCTGCCCGGCATCGGCTACTCCGCGCCGGACCCGGCGGCGACGTCGGTGGAGGCCCTCGCCGACGTCACGGCCGGCCTGTCTGGCGCGCTCGGACTCGTGCACCCGGTGCTGCTCGGCTGGGGCCTCGGAGGCGAGGTCGCGCTCGCCCTCGCCGAGCGCCATCCGGGGCTCGCGTCCAAGCTCGTCCTCGTCGACACGAGCGCCGGCGGACCGGCGGCGACCCCGCCGGCGCCGGCGGTGTCCCAGCTCATGGCGGCGCCTGACGCCACCATGATCGAGCTGTCGCGCCTGTGCTACCCGCCGAGCGCCGAAGCGGAACGGCGGGCCTTCATCGGTCGGATCGCGGAGCTCGCCCCCGACGACATCGTGGCGTCGGCTCTCGCGAGCCAGGCGGCGCTGCAGTCGGCGTTCAGCGCCGACAAGTCGGTGGCCGAGGAGCTGCCGACGATCAGCGTGCCGGCGTTGGTCGTGGTCGGCGAGCAGGACGAGATCTTCCCCGAGGCGA
>Ga0307372_10000686_pt1 | contig 59379 bp, 66 predicted proteins | sample OX1MG_FD_202533 | JGI IMG/M metagenome (GOLD analysis project Ga0307372, IMG submission 202533) | Soil microbial communities from Risofladan, Vaasa, Finland - OX-1 | ecosystem: Environmental > Terrestrial > Soil > Coastal area > Acid sulfate soil | place: Finland: Risofladan, Vaasa | collected... | reverse complement strand
GCACGACGCTCGGCACGACGCCGGCGACGATCATCCGCGTCCTCCTCGCCGATGGGAAGAAGGCGCTGAAGCTTTCGTGCGCGGTGCCGTTCACCGTCACGGACGCGAACGGCGTCACCGACACGCTACCGGCAGGCCCGATCTCTCTCGGCCCGAAACTCGTCGTGAACGGCCGGCCGCTGATGCCGCCGCTGACGTTCGACGCCGGCGCAGGCGGATGGATGACACTCGGCCGCCCCTACCGCGGCCAGATCCAGGTGGACGTCGTAAACGGCCGGCTTCGTGCGATCAACGTCGTCGCACTGGAGGACTATCTGTACGGCGTCGTCCCCGCCGAGATGCCCTCGACCTGGTCGCCGCCCGCGCTCCAGGCGCAGGCTGTCGCGTCGCGCTCCTATGCGCTCGCAACGCGCAAGATCGCCGCGCCCTTCGACGTGTACGGGGACACTCGCAGCCAGATGTACCTCGGCGTCTCCCACGAGACCCCGGCAACGACCGCGGCGGTCGACGCAACCACGGGGCAGATCGTGATGTTCAACGGCAAGGTGGCATCGACGTTCTTCTTCTCCAGCTCGGGCGGCGAGACCGAGTCGATCTCGGACGGCTGGGGAGTCGCACCCGTGCCGTACCTCGTCGCGGTCCCCGATCCGTATGACGTGCTTTCGCCGTACCACGACTGGACGGTGCCGATCAGCGCGCACACCTTCGCGCAGGCGCTGAAGGTGAAGGGGTCGATCCTCGACCTCCAGACGACGACGGATCCCACCGGGCGCGTCAGTCGCCTCTCGGTGATCACGCTGCCGTCACTCGGCCTCGGCGCCGCGACCGGTCCGTCCTTCAGCGGAGGCGCAGTCACCAGCGCACTCGGGCTACGCTCGACCTGGTTCAGCGTGTCGATGATGTCCCTCCAGCAGCCGGCACCCGCAGCCCCGATCCCCTTCGGGACGTCAATCACCCTCACGGGGCTCGTCCGCGGCATCACCGGCGTGTCGCTCGAGGAGCGCATCTACGGCGGCAAGTGGGGGCTCGTCGGGCCGGTGACACCGGCAGCCGACGGATCGCTCCTCCTCCCCGAAGCTCCGACGGTCACGACCGACTACCGCCTCGCGATCCCGACCACGGCTGTCGGATACGTCCGCGTGCGCGTCGCGCCGCTCGTGCAGCCGGCCGATCCGACACCAGGCCAGGTGAGCGGAACCGTGCAGCCCGCCCTCCCCGGAGCGCCGGTCGAGGTGGACGTCCAGAACCCCGACTTGACGTGGACGGCCCTCGTCACAGGCACCGTCAATGCCGACGGCACCTTCGTGCTCCCCGTCGACATTCCGGCAGGAACGACGTACCGCATCGTGATCACCCCCGGGCAGGGATTCGCGCCCGGCATGTCGGTGCCCCAGGTCTCAGCCGGGTAATGCCGAGAATCTTGCTGCTGCTCGTCGCCGCGGCGCTCGCGGTGGCGGCGCCTGCCGCTGCGTTCACGCCGACGAACCCGCTCGCGCCGCGCCAGTGGTATCTCCAGGACGACCACGCGTTCGATGCGTGGCCGGCGCCCCCGACGAACCTCGCACCGGTGAAGGTGGCGATCGTCGACTCCGGCGTCGACTGCAGCCTCCCCGACTTCGCCGGACGGCTCTTCGCAGAGAAGAGCTTCGTCGGCGGCAGCCCGTGCGTCGACACCGAAGGCCACGGCACTTTCGTCGCCGGCGAGATCGCAGCGAACCTCGGCACGCAGGGAATCGTCGGGATCGCGTACACGGCGCAGCTCCTCATCGCGAAGGTGGTGTCGCCGGACGGAACCATTCCGCTCACCGCCGAAGCGGACGCGATCCGCTGGTCGGTCGACAACGGCGCGCGCGTGATCAACCTCAGTCTCGGCGGCCTCCGAGACCTTCGCAACCCCTCCCAGGACACGTACTCGGCGCTGGAACAGCAGGCCGTCGAGTACGCGTATTCGAAAGGCGCCGTGCTCGTCGCTGCGGTCGGCAATGGCGACGAGGCTCCGTCCCAGCCGTGGCCGTACGCGAGCTACCCGGCGGCGCTCCCGCACGTCGTCGGCGTAAGCGCGCTCACACGATCGGGGAATGTCCCCGACTTCTCGAACCGCGACCCGGTGTTCAACGACCTCTCCGCTCCAGGAGCGTCGATCTTCTCGACGTTCCCCGCGGCGCTCACCGCGCTCCGCACCGGCTGCCCCGACCAGGGGTACTCCGACTGCGGGACCGACGACTACCGGAACGCCGAAGGCACGTCGTTCGCGGCGCCGCAGGTCTCGGCGGCCGCGGCCGTGCTGTTTGCGGTCGATCCCCTGCTCACGAACAGCCAGGTGAGCTTCTTGCTCGAGCGATCTGCGGACGACGTCAACGCAACGAATGGCTGCCCGCGCTGCGGGCTGCTGCGCGACTCGCTCAGCGGCTGGGGACGCCTGGACGTGGCCAAGGCGGTGGAAGCGCTGGCAGGCCCGCTCCCTCCGCCGGATCGGTACGAGAGCAATGACGATGCAGGCTCTCAGGCGTGGACGGTGTGGGGGAAGAATGACCGTCTCCAGGCAACCGTCGACTACTGGGACGACCCCGTCGACGTCTACCGCATCGCGCTTCAGCGGAATGAGCTCCTTCGGGCGCAGCTCGCCTCCGGCGCGGGCCTCGCGCTCGAGCTGTGGCAGCCGCAGACGGTCCATGTCGACCGTCCCGCATCGCAAAAGCTGCTCATCGAGGAGTCGACGACGAATCGCCTGGGATTCCGCGCGCCGAAGCGCGGGATGTACTACCTCGAGGTCAAGGAAGCGTCGCCGGCGTTCGCGCCGTACACGCTGACGCTCGCGAAGACGGCTACTGGTTCTCCAGGAGCTCCTCGGCGCTGACGCCGCGCAGGACGCGCGCCGGGCTACCGACCACGAGCATGCGCGGCGCGACGTCCTTCGTGACCACGGCGCCGGCGCCGACGAACGCATCTTCCCCGATGACGATCCCGGGGCAAAGGATGGCGCCGCCTCCAACGCGGGCGCCACGCCGAACGGTCGGGCCTTTGATGAGCTCGTGCCGGCGTTCGGTCCGGCCCATGAAGTTGTCGTTCGTCGTGACGACGCACGGAGCGATGAAGACGTTGTCCTCGAGCGTCGAGTACGCGGTGATGTAGGCGTTCGCCTGGATCTTCGTCAGCGCGCCGATGGTCGTGTCGTTTTCGACGAGCACGCCGCGGCCGACGACGACGTCGTCGCCGACGTCGACGCGCTCGCGCACGCACGCCTGGTCGCCGACGATCACCCGCGCGCCGATGCGCGTCCCGGCGAACACGATCGCACCCGTGGACACGATCGTCCCGTCGCCGATCACCGTCGGAGGAAGCGGCTCACGTTTCGCCGTCGAACGGGGCGAGAGAGATGGCTGCTTTCCGACGACGGCGTTCTCCATGACCTTCACACCCTCACCAAGGACGGTCCCCGGGTAGACGATCGCAGAGGGATGAACCTCAGCCACGGAGGGATTCCGTGAGCCGGTCGAGCGCGCGGACCACGCGCGCTCCGTCCTCGGCCACCTTGCGTCGATCGCCCTCGCCGCGGACGAGGCGGATGAACTCCTGGCACTCGAGCTTGAGCGGCTCGTCGGTCGGGATCTTCGGGATGGAGATGTCGCCGGAGCGCGTCTGCCACTCGCCGTAGCTGTCCGTTCGCTTCCACGGCGCCTTCTCGTAGATCGTCACCTTGCGCTCGAGCTCCATGTCGTCGAAGACGACCATCTTCTCGCGGCCGACGACCGTGATGCGCCGCATCTTGTGCGGGTCGAGCCACGACAGGTGCATATGCGCGATCTTCCCGCTCGGAAAGCGCAGGTAGCAGAAGACGACGTCCTCGACACCCTCGGTGAGGAAATCGCGGCCGTGCGCGACGCAGATCTCCGGCTCCTCGTCGAGGAGATAGAGCATCACGGACAAGTCGTGTACGCCGAGCGACCAGAGGGCGTTCTCGTTCGTTCGCACGATGCCGAGGTTCTGGCGGTTGCCGTAGACGCAGAGCACGTCGCCGAGCTCGCCGTCGTCGATCAGCTGCTTCAGCTTGCGGATGCCCGGGTGATAGAGCAGCAGATGGCCGGGCATGAGCACGAGATCCCGCTCGGCCGCGAGCTCGACGAGCTCGTCGATCTCGGCCGCTCGCATCGCCGGCGGCTTCTCGACGAGCACGTGCTTGCCTGCAGCGAGAGCGGCGCAGGCCAGGGCGTAGTGCGTCGGAACCGGCGTGGCGATGACGATCGCCTCGACGCCGTCGTCGGCAAGCAAGTCCTCGAAGCTCGCGTGCATCCGTGCGCTCGGGTAGCGGGTTGCGTAGCGCTCGCGCAGCTCGGGGTCGAGGTCGCAGAGCGCCGAGAGGACACCGAGATCGTCGAAGTTCCGGGCGAGGTTCGGCCCCCAGTAGCCGAGACCTATAACTGCGATCACAGCTTGAAGACCTTGTCCGACACGGTGCCCTTGACGCCCGTGGCGTTCCGCAGGTCGACGACGAGCGACGCACTGTCGACGAGCTTGTCGTAGTCGATGCTCGAGTGCGCCGTCACGATCGCGATGCAGTCGTAGCTCTTCGGGTCGAGCGGCACCGAGCTCAATCCGTCGAAGTCGGGCACGTGTGGGTCGTGATAGGCGACGTCGGCGCCGGCATTCCGGAGCAACGCGAGGAGCTTCTCCGCGGGCGACTCGCGCACATCGCCGATGTCGGCCTTGTAGGCGACGCCGACGAGCAGGATCTTCGAGCCTTTGAGCGATTTCTGGGCGCCGTGGTTCAGCGCCTGGGAGATAACGGAACGGCAGAAGTACGGCATGTTGTTGTTGATCTCGCCGGCGAGCTCGATGAACCGCGTGTTGAAGTCGAACTCGCGCGCCTTCCAGGCGAGGTAGTACGGGTCGAGCGGGATGCAGTGCCCACCGAGCCCCGGGCCGGGCTGAAACGGCATGAAGCCGAACGGCTTCGTCGCGGCCGCGTCGATGACCTCCCACACGTCGATGTCCATCCGGTCGCACAGCTGTGCGAGCTCGTTGACGAGCGCGATGTTCACCGACCGGAAGATGTTCTCGAGCAGCTTCGTCAGCTCGGCGGCCTCCGCCGTCGAGACCTCGTGCACGTTGTCGAGCGCGCTTCGGTACAGATCGGCAGCCGCCTTCGTCGACGCCGCGTCGAGACCCCCGACGACCTTCGGCGTGGACTTCGTCGTCCAGTCGGTGCGGCCCGGATCGACACGCTCCGGCGCAAATGCGAGATGGAAGTCCGTGCATGCCTTCAACCCGCTCCCTTCCTCCAGCAGCGGCTTCAGCTTCTCTCGCGTCGTGCCGGGATACGTCGTCGACTCGAGCACGACCAGGTGGCCCTTCTTGAGGTGCGGCGCGACGGCGCGCGCGGCGCTCTCGATGTAGGCGAGGTCGGGCACGCGCTGGGGCGACAGCGGGGTCGGCACCGCGATGATGACGGCGTCGCAGTCGGCAACCACCGCGAAATCGGTCGTCGCTGCGATGAGCCCGGCGTCGACGAGCCGCTTCAAGGCATCGGACGGAACATCCTCGATATGGCTCTGGCCGCGATTGATGCCGTCCACCACGGACTGCTGGATATCCACGAGGACGACGTGCTTGCCGGCCTCGGCGAACGTCTGTGCGTGGGGCATGCCGACGTAGCCGGCGCCGATGATGGCGATGTCGGGATTCACGCCGCGGCAAGGCTAGCTGCGACCCGCGGCGCCGCCGCCCCGTCCCCGTACAGCTGCGGGCGCTCGTCGGGCATGCGCGCCTCTGCCACCGCCGCGGCGAGCCGGACCGGGTCGTCATCGACGAGAACGTTCGCGCCGACCTCGACCGTGTCGATCCACTCGGTCGACGGCCGAGCGGTCACGCAGGGGACGCCGTACCAGTAGGCCTCCTTCTGCAGGCCGCCCGAGTCGGTGACGATCACGCGCGCCTGCGAGCACAGCGCCGCCATGTCGAGGTAGCCGAGCGGATCGATGACGCGGACGTTGGCAGGCACCCCCTCGAGGTGGGCGCGGGTGCGCGGGTGCGCGGGGAAGACGACCGGCTCGCCCGTCCGGCCGAGACCCTCGACGATGCGCCGGAGGCGCTCCGGCCGGACATTCGCCTCCCGATGGATCGTCGCCGCGAGATACGTCGCGGGGTTGAGCCCGAGCCGGTCGAGAATCTTCGACCGCTCCCGCGCGACCGGCGCCAGGCGGAAGCTGGCGTCCGCCATCACGTCGCCGACGACCTCGATCGCCCCGTGGACTCCCTCGTCGACGAGTGTCGCCCGGGAGCGGTCGTCCGGGCACAGGAGGAGCGCGCCGATGCGGTCGACCGCGATCCGGTTGCGCTCCTCCGGCATGGACAGGTCGCCGCTGCGGAGCCCCGCCTCGATGTGCGCGACCGGCACGGGGCCGGCGGACTCTGCGCCCGCGAGCGTCGAGTTCGTGTCGCCGTACACGAGCACCCAGTCCGGCCGCTCGTGCTCGACTGCCGCAACGATCCCGGGCCGCATCGCCGCCGGGTCGGAGCTGTGCAGGTCGAGCCGGTACGCGGGCTCGGACAGCCCGAGCTCCTCGAAGAAGACCTCGGAGAGCGCGCGGTCGTAGTGCTGCCCGGTGTGCAGGACGACCTCGTCGATCTCCGCGCCGCGCAGGGCGACCGACACCGGGCCGGACTTGATGAACTGCGGACGGTTGCCCACGACCGAGAAAACCTTCACGGCTACGAGGCTACAATGGCCGCCGCTTCGGGCCGTTAGCTCAGCTGGTAGAGCAGGGGACTCTTAATCCCAAGGTCGCAGGTTCGATCCCTGCACGGCCCATCGAACCGCATAACACCAGCGCCTCCGCCTTGACGGTCGCGAGTGCAGACCCGAGCATCGAAGCGTGGAGATTCCGACCGAGCCGATCGGGAGCATTCCCCGGCCGCCGCAGCTGATCGAGGCGATGCGCGGCGCCGCCGAGGGGCGGGTCTCCGAGCAGGAGCTGGAGGCACTGCGCGAGGAAGCGCTCGCGCAGACGATCGCCGAGCTCGAGGCGACCGGCTCGCCGGTGATCACGGACGGCGAGCAGCTCAAGCCCAGCTTCGTCACCTACCCGATCCACGGACTCACGTCGCTGAGCGCCGACGGCGTTGTCATCCCCTTCGCGGACGGCCACACACGGCAGCTCCCCGCATTGACGGCGGGGCCGTTTCGCTACCAGATCCACGCGGACGCATATCTCGAGCACGCACAGCGCTACGCAGCGCGACCGATCAAGCAGGCGGTGATCTCCGCATCCGCGCTCAGCCTGCTCTACCCGGCGGAGGGCATCGACGGCTACTCCCGCGACGCGTTCATCGCCGACCTGCTCGACGAGGCCGAGGCAGATATCCGACGCTCGCTCGAGAAGGGCGCAGACAGCGTGCAAATCGACTTCACCGAGGGCCGGCTCTCGCTCAAGCTCGATCCGTCCGGAGGGCTTCTGCGCCAGTTCCTCGACCTGAACAACGCTGTCCTGGAGCGATTCACGGCCGAGGAGCAACGGCGGATCGGCGTGCACAGCTGCCCCGGCGGAGATCACGACTCGACCCACAGCGCGGACGTCGACTACGCCAGCCTCCTGCCGGGCCTGCTCGGGCTCGCTGCGGGCCGCTTCTACCTCGAGCTCGCGGGCGAGGCCGACCGGCCCGCAGTGCTCGAGACCATCCGCACCCACCTGAAGCCCGGCCAGCGGATCTTCGTCGGGGTGACCGACCCGATCGACCCCGCGATCGAGACGGCCGAACAGGTCCGCGACCGCATCCTCGAAGCAGCGGAGTCGATCCCGCTCGACCAGCTCGGAACGACAGACGACTGCGGCTTCGCCCCCTTTGCCGACGACACGTCCACGGCACGCGCAACCGCCTTCGCGAAGATCAGGGCACGCGTCGACGGCACCAGGCTCGCGGCGGCACAGCTCGGCTAGCCGCCGGCCGGCAGAGAACGCCGGCCGACGGCCAGAAGCCGGCGTCATCTAGACGGCCGGAGGCCCTTCGTCGATGTAGGTCGTGCGACGCCGGGACGACGTGAAGTAGCCAGGCCCAGCCCACGACGACCAGAAGATCATCGACAGCACGACCCCGAAGATCCCGACGATCAGCAGGATCCAGCCGACCGCGTGGATGTTGATGCCCGAGACCGTGGCGCTCACCGCGAATGCGAGCACGGCGCCCACGGCCGAGAGCAGGATTCCAATTCCAAGACCCATACGTCCTCCTTTCGATCAGAACGGAGAACGTGCGATTCCGGGTTCGGGTACCGCCGGAGGCGCGTGGAGCTTTCGTTTAGGCTCCGAACCGGATGCGCAGGGGCTCGATTGCGTCGCTATTGGGGATCGGCATCGTCTCCGGCGGAATCGCCGCAGCGGTGGCTCTCGCCGTTCCCTGGCTCCCGGTCTCGGCCTCGAAGGAGGCCGGGCGGATCGACTTCGTCTTCTGGTTCGTCGTCACGATCTGCATCGTCATCTTCGCCGTCGTCTCTGCGGCCATCTTGTACTCGGTCGTGGTCTTCCGGGCAGCGCCGGACGACGACTCCGACGGGCCGCCGATCCACGGCCACACCGGCCTCGAGATCGCCTGGACGATCGTGCCGACGATTCTTGTCACAGCCATCGGGATCGTGAGCGCGATCGTCCTCTCTCGCGACGATGCGCTCGCGAAGAACGCGCTGCGCATCGACGTCGTCGCCCAGCAGTTCACGTGGACGTTCAAGTACCCGGACGCGAACGGGCTGACGAGCGCGACGCTGATGCTGCCGAAGGGCCGCGAGGTGCAGCTCCGGTTTACGTCGAGAGACGTCATTCACGCCTTCTTCGTGCCGGAGTTCCGCGAGAACATGGATGTCGTCCCCGGCCTGACGACGGAGATCAACGTCACACCGACGCGGATCGGCACCTACCCGGTGATCTGCAACGAGCTCTGCGGCCTCGGCCACGCAACGATGCGCTCGACCGCAGTCGTGATGACGCCCGTGGCGTTCGACACGTGGCTGAAGGGCCAGTCGAAGGCGGTGACGTCGCCGAACCCGGCCACCGCCGGGGCAGCGGTGTTCACGAACAACGGCTGCGCCGCCTGTCATACGCTGACGGCCTCGAAGGCGACCGGAAAGGTCGGGCCTGACCTCGACAAGCTGCCCGCCTACGCGCAGCAGGCCAAGCAGCCGCTCGCATCGTTCGTGCGCACGTCGATCACCGACCCGAACGCGTACGTCCAGCCCGGCTATCCGAAGAACGTCATGCCGCAGACCTTCGGCACCGCGTTGTCGAAGCAGCAGCTCGACGCGCTCGTCACCTATCTGATCAACTCGAGCAAATGACCGCCGCGACTCTCGACCCACACGAGCACCAGCTGACGCCTGCGGGCGGCAAGGGCGCTGTTCGGCGTCTGCTCCTCGGCCCCGGCTTCATCCGCGCCGCGTGGATGTTCTGCCTCTTCGGCGCGATCGGATTCGGCCTCGTCGTCGTCTTCCGCTGGTGGGGCGGCTGGCAGCCGCTCTTCGACATGCAGCCGATCACGCTCGTCTCCCTCCTCGTCGCCGGCCCGCTCGGATTCCTCGCCGGCATCGGCGCATTCGACTACTGGACGTACTACGCCCTCGGCTTCCCGACGCGCGCCGAGGACCACTCCGGGCACGGCGCGCGTTCATGGCGCGACTACTTCCGGGTCAACACCGACCACAAGGTGATCGGTGTCCAGTACCTCGTCACGACGATCTTCTTCTTCATGGCCGGCGGCTTCCTGGCGATGATGGTCCGCGTCCAGCTCGCGCGGCCGGGATCGCACTTCTTCGACCCGCAGACCTACAACGGGCTCTTCTCGGTCCACGCGTCGCTGATGATCTTCCTGTTCGTGATTCCGGCGTTCGCCGGCCTCGCGAACTTCGTCGTTCCACTGATGCTGGGTGCGCCCGACATGGCGTTCCCGCGCCTGAACGCGCTCTCGTTCTGGTTGCTGCCGATCGCCGGGATCATGATGCTGTCGTCGTTCCTCGTCCCCGGTGGCGCATTCGCATGCGGCTGGACCGGGTACGCGCCGCTGTGCTCGTCACACCAGCCACTCGGCGCGATCTTCTTCAACCAGGGCGTGCAGTGGGCGGGCGCGTCGTCGATCATGACCGCCCTCAACTTCCTGGTCACCATCATCACGATGCGTGCTCCCGGGCTCACGTTCTGGCGCATGCCGTTGCTCGTGTGGGCGAACTTCACGACGTCGCTGCTCGTCGTGATCGCGACGCCGTTCATCGCCGGCTCGCAGTTCTTCTCGATGTTCGATCACGTCATGCACACCGCGTTCTTCGACCCGAACAACGGCGGCTACCCGCTCGGGTACCAGCACATCTTCTGGTTCTACTCGCACCCGGCGGTGTACATCATGATGTTGCCTGGCTTCGGAATCATGAGCGAGGTCATATCCGTGTTCAGCCGGAAGCCGATCTTCGGCTACCGGCTCATGGCGCTCTCGCTGATGGCGATCGTCGTCCTCGGCTTCTCGGTCTGGGCGCACCACATGTTCACGAGCGGCATGTCGTCGTGGCTCCGCGTGCCGATGATGGTGACGACGCTGCTGATCGCCGTGCCGACCGGGATCAAGATCTTCAGCTGGATCGCGACCATGTGGGAGGGAAAGCTGCACTTCAACACGCCGATGCTGTTCGCGCTCGGCTTCCTCTCCATGTTCGTGATCGGCGGCCTGTCCGGCGTCATGCTCGGCGCCGTCCCGATCGACATCCACGTCACCGACACGTACTTCATCGTCGCGCACCTGCACTACGTGCTCTTCGGCGGCTCGGTGTTCACGATCTTCGCCGGCATCTACTACTGGTTCCCGAAGATGACCGGCCGGATGTATGACGAGCGCCTCGGCAAGCTCCACTTCTGGCTGACCTTCGTCGGCTTCAACCTGACCTTCTTCCCGATGCACCTGCTCGGGACGGAAGGGATGCCGCGCCGTGTCGCCGACTACGCGCCGAAGTTCGCCGGCCTGAACATGTTCATCTCGCTCGCGTCGTTCGGTCTCGGCGCGTCCGTGCTCGTCTTTCTCTACAACATGATCACGAGCTGGAAGAACGGCCCCATCGCGCCGGCGAACCCGTGGCGTGCGCTCACGCTCGAGTGGCAGGTGAGCTCGCCGCCGCCGATCTTCAACTTCGACGAGATCCCGCAGGTCGTCGGCTCGCCGTACGAATACGGCGTCCCCGGCGCCCAGCACGCCATCCTCGCGCCGTCTCCCGCCCACGCGGTCGAGGAGGTCACGGCACCTTGAGCGCAGAGGGGCGCAACATCCTCGTCGTCGCCAACGAGACGGTCGTCTCGCGGCAACTCGTCGAACTGATCGAGGCTCGCGCCGCCGCCGGGCAGGTGCAGGTCACCGTCGTCGCGCCCGTGAACCAGCCGCGTCAGGGGTACGTCGTCTACTACGACACCCGCAAGGCGGCCGCGCGCCGCCGGCTGGATAAGACACTCGACCTGCTGCGCAAAGAGGGCATCCCGGCCAACGGCGTCGTCGTCGAGACGGATCCCGTCTCCGCCCTGCGCGACGCCGTCGCCCAGCTCGAGCCGGACGAGGTGATCGTGTCCACGCATCCGCAGCAGCAGTCGGGCTGGCTGCGCCGCAACGCGGTCGAGCAGATGCGGCGGGTCGCAGGCGATATCCCGTTCGAGCACGTCGTCGTCGACATCGCCGGCGAGCACGGGCCTGCGAACGTCCTCGTCGTCGCGAACCAGACGGTGCTCGGCGACGAGCTGCTGGAGCGCATCCGCGCCCGCGCAAAGCTGAGCCCCGCGAGCTTTCTCATCATCTCCCCGCAGGGCGACGGCGGCGGCTCGTACGAGGAGGCCGAGAAGCGACTCCTGCGCGCGGTGACGCGCCTCCGGTCGGAAGGTCTCGACGTGCACGGGCAGATCTCGCACCCGGACCCGTACACCGCGGTGATCCAGGCGACGGAGGACGAGCGCGTCGACGAGGTGATCGTGTCCACCTTCCCGCGCCCGCGCTCGGGCTGGCTCCGGCGCGACCTCGTCGAGCGCCTGCGCACGGACACGAAGCTCCCGCTCGACCACGTCGAGGTCGACACGCCGGCCGCGGTGACGGCGTAGTGGCCGCCGCGCACGCAGAGCACATCGAGCACCACGGGCCACCCGTGCCGCACTACAGCTCGCGCGTCACACCTGGCGTGCTCGGGATGTTCCTCTTCATCGCGTCCGAGATCATGCTGTTCGGCTCGTTCTTCACGGCGTACTTCTTCGTGCGCGTCGTCAATGGGACGCCGTGGCCGACGCCGCCGTACCACCTTCCGGTCTACGTCGCCTTCATCAACACGTGCATCCTCGTCACGTCGAGCTTCTCCATGCACTGGGGGCTGCAGTCGATCAAGCGCGGCAACGTCTGGGGCCTGCGCGCCGGGCTGTTGCTGACGTTCCTCATGGGTCTGAGCTTCCTCATCACCCAGGCGATCGAGTACTCGCGCATCGGGTTCAACACCTCGAACGGCGCGTTCGCCACCATCTTCTTCTGCCTCACCGGCCTGCATGGCGTCCACGTCTTCGTCGGGCTCTCGATTCTGGGGTTCATGACGATTCGCGCCTTCCGCGGCCACTTCTCCGCGGACGAGCATCACGGCGTCGAGATCGGCGGGATCTACTGGCACTTCGTCGACGTCATGTGGATCGTCGTGTACCTGACGGTCTACATCCTCTGAGTCGCGGGTAAGGAGCGATGCGCAATCCGCTTCGCAGCGAAGACGAGGCGTTCCGCTTCCTGATCGCGTCCGTCGTCGCCGCACTCGTGATCGCGGGCGCGGCGTACGTGAACACCTGGCTCGGCGTCGCCGCAGCCGTTCTGGCCGTCGCCGGGATCCTCTGGTGGCTGAAGCAGGAGCCGGTCCCGGGGGCCGCCGACGTGCAGCCGAAGATCGCATCGGAGACGCCGCCAGGCGTGCACCGGGTCCTCGTCGTCGCGAACGAGACCGTGGGCGGAGCGGCGCTGCTGTCGACGCTCGAACAGCTGGCTCAAGCGAAGACGGAGCTCCTCGTCATCGCGCCCGCCCTTGCATCGCCGGTGCGGCACTGGACTTCGGACGTCGATGGCGCACGAGCCGACGCCGAGCGCCGGCTCGAAGCATCGGTCGCCAGGCTCGAAGCCTCCGGCCTCGAGGTTCGCGGGGAGATCGGCGACGAGGATCCGCTCGTCGCGATCGAGGATGCGCTGCGGACGTTCGGCGCCGATGCGATCGTCATCTCCACCCATCCCGAGGGCCGGTCGAACTGGCTCAAGCAGAACGTGGTCGACCGGGCGCGCGAGCGATTCGCGCTGCCGGTCACGCACGTTGTCGTCGATATCGCGGCCGAGCCGAATCAGCCCGTCTAGAGCTGCATCCGGTACCGCACCTCGGCGACCCGGACGCCGAGGAAGTCGTCTTCCTTGCGGGCGCCGTCGGCCTCCCAACCCTCGCGCTCGTAGAAGCGGCGGGCCCGCGGATTGTCCTCGAGCACCCAGAGGATCGCTTCGCGATACCCGGCGTCGCGCAGCGCGCCGATCGCTGCGCGCATGAGCGCCGAGCCTGCGCCGCTACCCCACGCCTCCGGCAACGCATAGATCGCATAGAGCTCGCCGATGCCGTCGAGGTCGGACGCAGCCCCGACCGAGACGAATCCAACGACACGCCCGTCGTCGTCTGCGACGAACACCGGCTCTCCCGCATTCAGGGCGCGCGTCCAACCTTCGACGCGCCGGTCGACATCGAGGCCCGCGAGCCGCTCCGATCCGAAGACGTGCGCGTACGAGGCCTGCCAGGTGCGCACGTGCACGGCCGCGATCTCCGCCGCGTCGGCGAGGCTCGCGCGGCGTGTCTCCACTACTTCCCGGCTGAGGAGCTGACGAAGCTCGCGACCGCGTGGATCTGCGCGGGGCTGAGCTTGCCCTTGAACGCCGGCATGATGGCGCCGCCGTTCGTCACCTGGCGGACGACCCTCGCCTGCGCGGGCTTGAGCTGGTCGAGGTTCGGGCCGACGGTTCCCGTGGCGCCGGCGGCCTTGAGCGTATGACAGCTCGAGCAGTCGGCCTTGAAGATCGCCGTGCCGTTGTTCCCGAGCTGCGACGGCGGTGTCGTCGTCGCGCTGCCGGTGCCGGCGACGGAGGCCACGTACGCGGCGACGTCCTGCGCGTCCTGGCCGCGGACGAGGTTCGCCGGCATCGGCGTGCCGCCGGTGACGGCGCCCGAGCCGAGCCGGATCTGGTCGAGCACGACATTCTCGATCGTCGACTGGCTGAAGCCCTGCTGCCGGTCGGCGCGGAAAGCGTTGTCGAGGTTCGGGCCGATCGTCCCGCTCGTGCCGGCTGCGGCGAGCGTGTGGCAGGCGGCGCACCGGGCCGTGCCGGTGAAGAGCTTCTGGCCGTTGGCGAGGTCGGCGGTGCCCGTCGCGGGGCCGCCCGTGCCGCAGCCCGCCGCGAGCAGCGCAGCGCCGAGCCCGACCGCGACTCCGAGAGCCCAGCGCCGCACTATGCGGGTGGCACCCCGCCGGCCGCTCCGACCTTCGAGACGGCCTCGTTCCGGGTCGAATAGATGGTGAACACGCGGTCCAGGCCGGTGATCTCGAAGATCTTCGTGATGTTCCGGTCACTGCACACGAGCGAGAGCTGGCCGTCGTTCGAGCGCAACCGCTTCACGCCGCCGACGAGCACGCCGAGGGTGGTCGAGTCGATGAAGGTCGTCCCGCTGAAGTCGACGATGACCTCCTTGCCTCCCTGCCCGATCACCTCCAGCAGCTGCTGCTTGAACTCGGGCGCGGTGTACAGGTCGACCTCGCCTGCCAGCGAGATGACGTAGGTGTCGTCGCTCAGTTGCTCGGTCTTGATATCGAAGTTCACGCGGACTCCCCCGGGTCGCTGGGCCTCGTGTCGGGGCGAGTCTAACCCGCTACGGGCCTGCGAGGAGGGTGCTACTTCTTCGTCAGCGACTTGATCAGCGCGCGGACCTGACCGGCCGTCGAGCTGTTCGGGTTGAGCTTCAGATAGTGCGTGTAGGCACTGACTGCGGTGGTGGTGTCACCGGCGGTCTGCGCGGTCTGGCCGAGCTGGAACCACGCGTTGGCACTGCCAGGCTGGAGGTTCGCAACCTTCTGGAACGAGGCGACCGCGGTCGAGTACGCAACCTGAATCCTCTGTCCGAGGTCGGAGACCGTCGCGTTCTGTTGCGTCGCCGACGCCTGCTCGATCGGGTTCGAGCCGAGCGCCTTCCCGACACTGCTCGTCGAGCTCGGGAAGATCGCCTGATCGGGCGCGGCGAGCTGCTCTGCGGCGTATGCGTTCTGGTATTGCGCGATGAGGTCCTGCGCGTTCGTCATCTGCAGGCCGCCGAGCTCGGTCAACGCCTTGACGTCCTTCGGACGGAGGTTCGTGTAGTCCTGGAGCGCGCCGATCGCAAGATCGGTGTCACCCTTCGCCTCGTACGCCGTCGCGAGGTCGCGAAAGCCCGTCGGGTTCTTCGGGGCGTGCTGGATCTCCTTCAGCGCCTTCGAAACCGACGTCCCGCTGTGGTGGAAGATGTTGAGGTTGGTGAAGAGCTGCTCCAGGCCGCCCGACCCGGAACCGATGCCGAGGAACGCGAACGTCAGGGCGAAGAGGAACGCGAGGATGAAGTACGCCGGCTTCGCGCGCCGGCGCATGCGGACGAAGAAGAGCTGCTGGTTCGGGTTCCCGCCGGAGGCGTGCTTCCGCCGGCCGCGTGCGCGCACCTTCGGAGCGGGCTGTGCCTTCGCCTTCTGCGCCTGCTTCGCTTTGACCGCTGCGCGCGCCATCGGCCGCTCAGGTTACCGCCTCTGAGGCAGCAGGTTGGCGGCGCTCGAAGAGCACGGAAAGCCAGATCGAGCCTTCGAACAGGATCCACATCGGCAGCAGCTCGAGAAAGGTGGTTACGAGGTCCGGGCCGGGGAGGGCGAGCGCGATTGCCGCCGTGACCAGGTAGCCGAGACGCCGGTTCTTCCGCAGCGATCGCGAGCTAAGAACGCCGAGGGAGACGAGTCCGAGCACAACGAGCGGCAGTTGAAAGATGACGACGACCCCGAGGAGGATCGTGACGACGAACGAGTAGTACGTGCTCGCCTTGATCAGGTGGAGGAAATGCCGGCTGTCGTAGTTGGTGAGGAAGTGGATCGCACGCGGGAGCAAGATCCAGTAGCCGAAGGCGAGTCCGGCGGCGGCGAGAGCGGCCGCGAATGCGACGAGCACAAGCATCTTTCGCTCCGACGACGACTGGAAAGCCGGCGCAAAGAAGGCCCAAACCTGCCAAAGGATCACCGGAGACGAAATCGCGAGGCCCGCGTAAAGGCTGACCGTGATGGAGACGGTGAACGGCTCGGCCACTCCGGTGGCGAGAAGCTGCCTGTGGCCCGGTGGCAGGGGCCGGTTTAGCAGATCAAGGATCCGTGAGTGGAACACGAAGGCCGCGATCGACCCGACGGCGAGGCTGCCGATGATGACGAAGATGCGCTGGCGCAGCTCTTCGAGATGCTCGCCAAGCGTCGCCTCCTCGCCGTGGCCAAGGCGGCGCGGCAGCCGGCTCATTGCCTGCTAGACGGTCTCGCGCTCGGTCGGCTGAGAGACGGGAGCCGTCGTCTCGGGCGGAGCGAGCTGCTGCGGCGGCTCGGGCGGCGTGTTGCCCGAGATCGAATCCTTGAACTCACGCATGCCCGTCCCCAGTGAACGCCCGATCTCCGGTAGCCGCTTGCCGCCGAAGAGGAGCAGTGCGATCAGCAAGAGAATCCCGATGTGCAGCGGATTGGAGACGTATCCCACATCGAGAGGGTAGCGCGTTTCCCTGCGCGTGGTGAGGGGCTGCAGGATCCGCTGAGCCGCCGGCTGTGCGGGGTTGCCGGTCGATAGGCGTCGGCTAGACTGAAGGCGGTGGTTTGTGCGGGGCAGAAGCCCCGCTTTTCCTGGAAAAGAGGACGCACTTCGTGGCACTACTCAAGCTCGAGAATTTGCACGTCGCCCTGGAGGACGGAACGGAGATCGTCAAGGGCGTCGATCTGGAGGTGGGCCTCAACGAGGTGCACGCCATCATGGGGCCGAACGGCTCCGGGAAGTCGACGCTCTCATACGCGATCATGGGCCATCCGGCCTACGAGATCACCGAGGGCCGGATCCTCTTCGACGGGGAAGACATCAGCGAGCTCGGCGCCGACGAGCGCGCGCAGCGCGGGCTGTTCCTCGCTTTCCAGTACCCGCACGCAATTCCGGGCGTCACCGTCACGAACTTCTTGCGGACCGCGATCAACGCGGTCCGCAAGGCGCGCAAGGGGGAGAACGACCCCATGCCGATCCCCGAGTTCCGCAAGGAGCTGCTCGCGCAGATGGACCGGCTGAAGGTGAGCCGCGAGCTCGCGTCGCGCTACATCAATGACGGCTTCTCCGGCGGCGAGAAGAAGCGGGTCGAGATCCTGCAGATGGCGATGCTGAAGCCGCGGATCGCGGTGCTCGACGAGACCGACTCGGGCCTCGACATCGACGCGCTCCGCGTCGTCGCCGGCGGCGTGAAGGAGCTCGTCGGCCCGGAGATGGGCGCGCTCGTCATCACGCACTACCAGCGAATCCTCGACTACATCACCCCGGACCACGTGCACGTCTTCGTCGGCGGGAGGATCGTCGAGAGCGGCGGTCCCGAGCTGGCGAAGAAGCTCGAGGCCGGCGGCTACGCACCGTACGAGGGAGTGACCGTCTGATGGCTCAGACCGAGACCGAGATCGTCCAGGGGATCGGCTCCGACTACGCGATCAAGTACGGCTTCTCCGTCACCGAGGACTACTTCTACAAGTCGGGGCGCGGGTTGTCGCACGAGCTCGTCGATGCGATCTCCTCGCACAAGAACGAGCCGGACTGGATGCGCAAGTTCCGGCACCGCAGCCTTGATTACTTCTATGCGCGCCCGATCCCGCAGTGGGGCGGCAACCTGAACGACATCGACTTCGACAACATCTTCTACTACATCAAGCCGACCGAGAAGCAGGCGAACTCCTGGGAGGACCTGCCGGCCGACATCAAGGACACGTGGGACAAGCTCGGCATCCCCGAGGCGGAGAAGAAGTACCTCGCCGGGGTCGGTGCCCAGTACGAGTCCGAGGTCGTCTACCACAAGCTCCAGGAGAACCTGACGAAGCAGGGCGTCCTCTTCCTCGACATGGACTCCGGGCTGCGCGAGCACGAGGATCTCGTCAAGCAGTACTTCGGGACGATCATCCCGCAGAACGACAACAAGTTCGCGGCGCTCAACTCGGCCGTGTGGTCGGGCGGCTCGTTCATCTACGTGCCGCCGGGCGTGCACATCGAGATGCCGCTGCAGGCGTACTTCCGCATCAACGCCGAGAACATGGGCCAGTTCGAGCGGACGCTGATCCTCGTCGACGAGGGTGCATACGTGCACTACGTCGAAGGCTGCACGGCGCCGATCTACTCGACCGACTCGCTACACAGCGCGGTCGTCGAGATCATCGTCAAGGACGGCGGCCGCTGCCGCTACACGACGATCCAGAACTGGTCGAACAACGTCTACAACCTCGTCACGAAGCGTGCGGTCGCCTACAAGGACGCGACCATGGAGTGGGTGGACGGGAACCTCGGCTCGAAGCTGACGATGAAGTACCCGGCGATCTGGCTCATGGGCGAGCGAGCGCACGGCGAGGTGCTGTCGATCGCGTTCGCCGGCAAGGGCCAGCACCAGGACGCGGGCGGCAAAGCAGTGCACGTCGCACCGCACACGACGTCGGTGATCACGTCCAAGTCCATCTCGAAGAACGGCGGCCGCGCCGGCTATCGCGGCCTGCTCGAGGTGGCGAAGGGCGCGACCGGCTCGAAATCGAAGGTCGTCTGCGACGCGCTCATCCTCGACGAGGAGTCGCGCTCCGACACCTACCCGTACATCAAGATCGAGGAGAACGAGGTCGACATCGGCCACGAGGCCACGGTGTCGAAGATCGGCGACGAGCAGCTCTTCTATCTCATGTCGCGCGGGCTCTCCGAGGCGGAGGCGAGCGCGATGATCGTGTCGGGCTTCGTCGAGCCGATCACGAAGGAGCTCCCGCTCGAGTACGCCGTCGAGATGAACCGGCTGATCCAGCTCCAGATGGAGGGCTCGGTCGGTTGAACGTCGAACGCACCGATTTCATTTCGGTGCCGGTCACGGATGTGGAGCGGGCGGAGCGGTTCTACGGAGACACGCTGGGCCTGCCGAAGATCTCGACGCGCGGCTTCCCCGAGTACCAGCTGGGCGAGAACGTCAGCGTGTACCTCATCCGCATGGAGGACGTCGGCTCGGCGTTCGCCGGACCGCACACGGCCCACGTCGCGCTGCGCGTGCCAGACGTCGCAGCGACACGCGCCGAGCTCGAAGGAAAGGGCGTCGAGTTCGAGGGCGACATCCTCGATACGAGCGTGTGCCACATGGCGTTCTTCAAGGATCCGGACGGCAACCAGTTCATGCTCCACCGCAGGTACGCGCCGTGACGAGGGACGCCGCCGCCGAGGCGTACCGCGCGCTGCCGCTCCCGGACACCACCGAGGAGCACTGGCGCTTCACCGATCTGGCGGGCTTCGATCCGGACGCGTTCGCAGGAGCGGCCTCAGCCGAGATCGAGACGCTGCTCGACCTCGATGTCGCCGGCTACGCGACGGTGACCGCGGACGGCATCGACATCGCAAAGACGCCGGAGGGCGTGACGTTCGCGCCGCTGCCGGAGGAGTACGAGCGGCTGTACTCGCTCGTCGGCTGGGACGAGAAGTTCGCGGCCCACAACGCGGCCATGTGGAAGAACGGTCTGCTCGTGATCGTTCCGAAGGGCGTCATCCTCGAGAAGCCGTTGTACGTGCGCATCGCCGCCACCGGGCAGACATTCTGGCGTCTCGTCGTCGTCGCCGAGGAGGGCGCGCGCGCGTCCCTCATCGAGGAGTACGCGTCGCCGGCTGCCGACACCGAGGCCTACTCGAACGCGGTCACCGAGCTCTTCGTCGAGCCGAACGCGAAGCTCGAGTACGTCTCTCTGCAGAACCTCTCGCGCGAGACGTGGCACTTCGCGTCGCACCACGCGCGCGTCGAGCGCGACGCCGAGCTCGACTGGGTCGCCGGAGGCTTCGGCTCGAAGAAGGGCAAGACGCGGATCCAGAACGACCTCAACGGGCCGGGTGCCACCTCGCGCGTCACCGGCGCCTACTTCGCCGACGGCACTCAGCACCTCGACTACGACACCTTCCAGGAGCACATCGCTCCGAACTGCACGTCCGATTTCGCGTTCAAGGGCGCGTTGCGCGACCACGCGACCGCTGTGTGGCGCGGAATGATCCGCGTCGAGAAGAACGCGCAGAAGACGAACGCGTATCAGGAATGCCGGAACCTCATGCTGAGCCCCACCACGCATGCGGTGCCGATCCCGGGGCTCGAGATCCTCGCCAACGACGTCCGCTGCACGCACGGCGCCACCGTCGGCCGGGTCGACCGCGAGCAGCTCTTCTACCTCATGGCGCGCGGCCTGCCTCGCCCCGAAGCCGAGCGCCTCATCGTGCGCGGCTTCTTCCAGGACGTGCTCGACCGCATCGAGCTCGAGCCCGTCCGCGAAGCCGTGACGGCCGCGCTCGAAGCCCGCATCCCTCAGGGCTAGGCCGCCGCCTTACATCTGCCCGTATCCGGCGCTGGTACCGTCCGCGGCGCATCGTGATGCGTCGCCCAGAACGGCTCATGCTGATGCTGTCGCTCGCGGCTCTCGCCGCGTGCGCCGGCGCGCTCGCGGCCCGGGCCGCGCCGAGGCATGTCTCGCCGGGGACGTGGTGCGGCGGGCCGGCGTGGCGGCTGATGAACCTGAGCGACGCGGAGCGCGCCAAGGTGCACCTCGACCGGACCGAGACGACGATCCCTGAGATCGCGAAGTTGCGGTCGCCGCAGCTGATCGGAACGAGACGGACGACGAGCTTCCAGCTCAACACGTGGCGGCTCCACGTCGTCGTCGACCGCTACCGCATCGCCTCGAACGGCGAGATCGTCCTCATCCTCTACGACATCCCGAGCGGCATGTACATGGACGCGTACCTGCCGAACCCGCACTGCCTCGGGCCGCGGTCGCGGGACCGCACGGGCATGATCGCCGCGCGGCGCGCGTTCACCGACCATTGCCCCCACGCGACCGCGCAATGGCAGCTCCTCGGCGCGAGCGTCGACATCTCCGGCGCGGGCTTCTGGAACAGCGTCCGCACGACGCGCGGCGCGCTGCCGAACGGCGCCGAGCTCCGGCCCCTCACGAACCTGTCGCTCGTCGCAGGCTGCGGCGTCGGGAGCTGAGCGCGTGCGCTGGCGGATCGGCAAGGAGCTCGAGCGCGCGATCGCCGCGAAGCGCCGCGTCCAGATCGCCCTGGCCGTCCTCATCCTGCTCCTCGGCGCGCTGCTCGCGACCGGCGTGTACAGCACCGTCGCGCTCTACCGCTCCGCGGAGGACCGGTACATCCACACGTTGTTCCCGTTGCGGACGCACTCCCAGGATCTCATCCTCCAGATGGTCAACGAAGAGACCGGTGTGCGCGGCTACATGCTCACCTCCGAGCGACGCACGCTGCAGCCGTACTTCCTCGGGCGAAAGAACGTCCTCACCGACCTGGCGAAGCTCTCGCAGCTCACTGCATCGCGACCCGACTTGCAGGCGGAACTGAAGCCGATCCGCTCCGATGTCGTGGCCCTCGACGGCTACTTCGACCGGCAGATCACGTTCGTCGCGGACGGGACGCTCGGGCAGCAACGGGCGCGGACGGACGTGCTCGGCGGCCAACGCCTCTTCAATCGATTCCGCGTCAACTCGCAATCACTGGCGGCGTCGATCACGGCATTCGTCGACCAGACGCGCAGCGACGAGCGGCGGACGCTCACACGCGCGATCGGCCTCCTGGCGGCGAGCGGCCTGTTCGCTCTCGGGATTGCGATCTTCCTCCTGCGACGCGTGCCGGAGCGGCTTCGCAGCCTCTACTCCGACGAGGAGCAGGCGCGTATCCGCGCAGAGCACGGCGCGAACGCCTCCCGTGCGCTGGCGCACGTCTCAGACGCGGTGGTGATGCTCGACGACGGCTCGCGAGTGCTCTCGTGGAACAACGCGGCCGAGGAACTGTTCTCCGTCCCCGCGGCGGCTGCGCTCGGTCGGCCGGCGGGCAGCATCTTCCCCGAGTTCGGGATCCTCATCGAGCGGTCGGGCGGCGAGCTCACGCCGGTGCGCATCGGCGGCGAAGAGCGCTGGCTGGCGATCTCGCGCAGCCGTTTCGACGGAGGCCGTGTTGTCACGCTGCGCGACGCCACCGCCGAGCACGTGCTCGAGCGCGCCCGCGCCGACTTCGTCACCACCGCCTCGCACGAGCTGCGCACGCCGCTGACCGCGGTGTACGGCAGCATCCGCACGCTGATCGACCGCGAGGACGAGCTGTCCGAGCCGGTTCGCAAGCGTCTGCTGAAGATGATCGAGCAGGAGTCCGAGCATCTCGCCCAGATCGTCGACCAGCTCCTCGTCACGGCGCAGATCGACCGCGGGCGGCTGCGGTTGGAAGAGCGTGACTGCAACGTGCCAGAGCTCTGCGCCTCGGTGCTCGAAGCAGCCGACACCCGCAAGCCGGAGTCGATCCGGCTCGAGCTCGTCGCCCCGCCGACGACGCGCCCGCTGCGCTGCGACCCGCCACGCCTCAAGCAGGTGCTCGTCAACCTCGTCGAGAACGCGATCAAGTACTCGCCCGAGGGAGGGCGCATCGAGGTCCGCATCGCGGACACGCCCGACCGCCTCCGCATCGACGTGCAGGACGAGGGCCTCGGAATACCGCCCTCCGAGCAGGCCCGCATCTTCGAGAAGTTCTATCGCCTCGACGCAGAGATGACCCGCGGCGTCGGAGGCTCCGGCCTCGGGCTCTACATCTCGCGCGAGATCGTCGAGCAGATGGGCGGACTGCTCTCGGTCCGCTCTCGCCGCGGCGCCGGATCGACGTTCACGGTGACGCTGCCGCGGGTGCTCAGCGGCGCTCAGCCGCGAGCCGAACGCCAGACACAACCCGCGTGACGCCGCCGCTCGTCAGGACCTGACGAGCGGCTTGTACTTGATGCGGTGCGGCTCGAGCGCCTCGGCGCCCCGTGTCTCCCGCACCCAGGCGGCGTACTCGCCCCACGTGCCTTCGAACCATGTGGTCTGGCTGTCGCCCTCGAACGCGAGGATGTGCGTCGCCACACGGTCGAGAAACCACCGGTCATGCGTGATCACCACAGCGCAGCCGGCGAAGTCGAGCAGCGCTTCCTCGAGAGCACGCAACGTGTCGACGTCGAGATCGTTGGTCGGCTCGTCGAGCAGAAGCACGTTGCCGCCGCTGCGGAGGAGCTTCGCCAGATGGACTCGGTTGCGCTCCCCGCCGGAGAGGTCGCCGACCCGCTTCTGCTGATCCGATCCTCTGAAGTTGAACCACGACACGTACTGGCGCGAGTTCACCTCGCGTTTGCCCAGCTCGATCGTGTCGAGGCCGCCACTGATCTCCTTCCACACCGTGCCCCCGGGCTCGAGATCGGCGCGAGCCTGGTCGACGTACGCGAGCTGAACGGTGTCGCCGACGCGCAGTGTGCCCGCGTCCGGGGACTCCTCGCCCGCGATCATGCGGAAGAGCGTCGTCTTGCCTGCTCCGTTCGGGCCGATGACGCCGACGATCCCGGCGGGCGGAAGCGAGAACGTGAGGTCCTCGACGAGGAGTCGGTCGCCGAAGCCCTTCTGCACGCCCTCGGCCTCGATGACGACGTCGCCGAGGCGCGGGCCCGGCGGGATGTGGATCTCGACCTTGTCGAGCTTGACGTTCTGCTCCTCGGCGTACATGCGCTCATAGGCAGCGAGGCGCGCCTTCGACTTGTCGTGCCGCGCGCGCGGAGACATGCGCACCCACTCCAGCTCGCGCGCGAGCGTCCGGCGCCGGGCGGACTCGGTCTTCTCCTCGACGGCGAGCCGCTCCTGCTTCTGCTCGAGCCACGACGAATAGTTCCCCTGGAACGGGATGCCACGGCCACGGTCGAGCTCGAGGATCCAGCCGGCCACGTTGTCGAGGAAGTAGCGATCGTGCGTGACCGCGACGACCGTCCCCTTGTACTCGGCGAGGAAACGCTCGAGCCACGCGACCGACTCTGCGTCGAGATGGTTCGTCGGCTCGTCCAGTAGCAGAAGGTCGGGGGCCGACAGCAACAAGCGGCAGAGCGCGACGCGGCGCCGCTCACCACCCGAGAGCGTCCCGACGTCCCGGTCGCCGTCGGGCACGCGGAGCGCGTCCATCGCGTGGTCGAGATGCTGGTCGAGCTGCCACGCATCGGCGCGGTCGATCGCGTCCTGCACCTTGGCCTGCTCGGCGAGGAGCGAATCGAAGTCGGCGTCCGGCTCGGCGAACTTCGCGGACACCTCGTTGAAGCGGTCGAGCAGGTCGCGCAGCGCGCGCACGCCGTCCTCGACGTTCTCGCGGACGGTCTTAGCGGGATCGAGGTCGGGCTCCTGTTCGAGGAGGCCGACCGTCGCGTTCGGGGCGAGCTCGGCGACGCCGGACGACGGCTCCTCCTTCAGCGCCATGATCCGGAGCAGCGTCGACTTGCCGGCGCCGTTCGGACCGAGGACGCCGATCTTCGCGCCGGGCAGGAACGACAACGAGATGTTCGCCAGAACCTGGCGGTCGGGGCCGTAGAACTTGTCGGCCTTGTACATCGTGAAGATGTAATCGCTCACGCAGCCAAAGGTAACAGCGCGCTGACGAACTGCTTACGGATGGCTCGTACGCTGACGACGTGCTCGGAGCCGCCGCCGCGCTCATCCTCGGCCTCTGGTGGCCCGTCGCCGCTCCCAACGGTGCCCACATCGCGTTCACGAAGGTCTACGACCAGCACATGGCGCTCTACGTCCTCGACGCGCGGACGCATCGGGCCGTCCGCGTCGGGACGAGCGCAGGCCAGCTATCGCCGACGTGGTCGCCGAATGGCACCGAACTCGCCTATGCATCGGGTGGCGTCCTGTACGTCGTCAACGCCGACGGTCGCGCCAAGCACCGCTACCTCGCACCGACGAAGTCGTTCGCGCCGGCATGGCGGCCGGGAGGCAGGCAGCTTGCATATCTGACGACGCGCGGCGCGCAGAACACGGATCTCTGGGTCGGGCGCGCCCTCTGGGCACGGAACGCGATCGGACGTCCCGCTTGGAGCCCCGACGGCTCGATGCTCGCCTTCCAGCGCGACGACGGCGTCTACGTCGCTACAGGTCCCGGGGCGGAGCGACGAGTGGCCCCGATCGCGAATCCCGGGCAGCCCGTCTGGTCGCCGAACGGGAAGTGGATCGCCTACACGGCCGGGCGCGAGCTCTTGGTCGTCGCCGCCGACGGCGCCGCGCCGCCGCGGCGACTCGCGTCGAACCTCCGGAATCCGGGCACGCCGGGCTGGTCGCCGAACAGCCTCGAGGTCGCCGTCTCGCGGGCCGGCGGCGTGTGGGTGGCGGGCCTCGAGGGCAGCGGGCATCCGGTCGACCAGCGCGCGCGGGTCTTCGGCGTCGGCACGTCCTGGGACGGCGACGACCTCCTCATCTCCGCGTCGGCGGCGCGCTGCTCCCTGCGGACGACGATCGTGCTCGTCCGGGCGAACGGAACGGCGAGCGCGCTCACGGGGAGCTGCGGGTCGGCGTAGTACAGTCGCGCGGGTGGCTGGGAGTTGCTGCGCGCGCGACTACGAGTCGTTCTTCGGACGGCGGCAGGCGGCGCGCGATGCGCGCGGCTTTCGCCGTCACGGGCTGCGCGGCTCCGCGCGCGACCTGGTGGAGCTGAGCGGCGACGTGCGCGGCGCGAGCGTGCTCGAAGTCGGCGGCGGCATCGGGGCGATCGAGCTCGAGCTGCTCGCCGCGGGCGCCGAGAAGGCGACGAACGTCGAGCTCTCGGGCGAGTACGAGGACGCCGCCGGCGAGCTGCTCTCCGAGCGCGGGCTGTCAGATCGCGTCGAGCGGCGCATCGGGGATTTCGTCGCGGAAGCTGGCACGATCGCACCGCACGACGTCGTCGTCATGCACCGCGTCGTGTGCTGCTACCCCGACGTCGACGCGCTCGTCGGGGCGGCGGCAAAGCGGGCACGCCGCAAGCTCGTGCTCACGTACCCGCAGGAACGGGCGATCGTCCGGGGGGCACTCGGGCTGGTCAACGCGATGTTCAAGCTGCGTCGATCGACCTTCCGCGTGCATGTCCACTCCACACACCGCATCGAAGCGGCTGCCCGCACGCACGGTCTCACACCCGCGGCGCGACGGAGGCACGGCCTGCTCTGGGAGTCGGTCGCGTTCTCGAAGAGCTAGTGCAGCGCCGCAAGCGCCTGCTCGAGCTTCGCCTTCTGCGCACCGGTGAAGCCGGACGCGACGACGACGACGTTGCCCAGCTGCTCGCGCAGGATGTGCTGCGGTCCAGCCCCCCACTCCACGAGAGGCACGGCGGCCAACGCCTGCTGGGCATGCGCGTTCGTGTCGAACACCCAGACCACCTCGCCGGTGTGGAAGGTCGTGTTCGAACCGCTCAGCTGCGCCTGGACGTTGAAGCGCATGTCGCTCCGGTTGAGAGCGAGCGGCAGGAACGGCACCTGCCCCGTCACGTACTGGTTGCCGGTGACGACGCCCGTGAATGGAAGGCCGGCGTCATAGAATGCCTTCGAGACGTCGAGCACCGAGTGGGACTGCGCCTTGCCGCCTCCGCCGCCGCAACCGGCACCGACAAGGGCGAGCGACGCGAGGAGGACGACGAGCCGGCGCACGGCGTCAGCCTAGCGGGGCTGAAAGGCAAAGACGGCGTTGGTGCCGCCGCCGACGATGACAATGCGGCCGCCGAGCGCAACCACAGCGGGATCGGAGAGTGAGACCGGCAGGTGTGCGACGACCGTGACCGATCGCCCGGCGATGCGCAGCACATCGCTTCCGCCGACGAGGTAGAGCGCGTTCCCGAGCGCGGCCATACCGGCGTGTGCCTCCGGCGCCGGCAGTGTCGCCACGCGCGCGACCGTCCGCGTGGCCGGGTCGATCGAGTAGACCGCGGACGAGGTACCGGACAGCGTGATGCCGCCTGCGACCATGATCCGGCCGCCGAGGACGGCAACTCCGGCGTATCGCGTGCCCGCCGGCAACCGGGCGACGGTCGTTGTGCGCCCTCCTCCATCGAAGCGAAGGATCGCGCTCGCGTACAGCGATCCCGTGTAGCCGCCGACGAGATACGCCTTGCCACCGACGACGGCAGCGCCGAGGTCGGACAGCGGCTCGTCGAGCGTGCCCGCGCTTCGCGCCTTCCCGGAGAGGCTCACGCGGTCGATCGTGTCGACCGAGACCGACTCGCCGCCGCCGAAGAGATAGATCGACGTGCCGAGGAGCGCCGCCGCAGCGTCATGCGTGGGCGCCGGTAGACGCCCGACCGTGTGCAGATGCTGCGGCGTGCCGAGCATGACGCCGTCGGTCGACGATGAGCCGGTGTACCCGCCGAGCACCATCAAGCGGCCGCCCGGAAGGGCAACGGCGGATGCCTTCGACAGTGCCTGCGGGAGCGAACCGATCCGCTGCACGGTCGAGATCGTCTTGCGCGCGGCCTTCACAGCACCTGGCACGCCGGGCAGGAGGTCGAGCCCGTCGGGCTTGTTCAGGTAGCCGGGCGCGATTCCGGGACTGTCGAGGTGGCCGTACGACCATACGACCTTCTTCGTGCGCGGATCGACGACGACGACGCGATGGTGCCAGTCGTCGGTGATGGCGATCATCCCGTTCGGCCACCGCACGGCGAGCGACGGACGGTCGAGTGACCACTCGCCGGTGGGCTGGTAGGTCCAGACGATCCGGCCGTTCGGCGTGATCTCGTCGACGCGCCCCGGCGTGTTGAATCCGGCGACGAGGATGTCGCCGTTCGCGAGGAGCTGCGCGTCCGACGGGTACGTCGTCGGCGTCCGAACGGTGTACAGGAGCTTGCCGTTCGCGTCGAAGCGGTCGATCCACCCGCCGATCTCGGTCACCAGTACGCCGCCATCCGGCAGCGGCGTGTCGCCGTTCGGGGAGCTGAGCGTCCTCGGTGGATCGTGGGTGCAGTCCCCCGCGTGCCCGATGCTGCGCACGATTCGATGCGCGCGATTCACCCACAGCACACGGCAGTTCATGATGTCGGCCACCTGCATGAGCCCGTTCGGCAGCAGGTATGCGTCATCCGGATTCGACATGTAACCGGGCGACGATCCGCGCACGCCGGCGTGCCCGTACGACCACTCGACCCGGCGCGAGCGAACGCCGAGCAGCGCCATCGTCTGGTTGTACTCCTCGTTCGTCGAGATCGACGTGTACCCCGGCGTGAAGAACGCATCGTCCGGGTCGTGGAGCCCGTCCTTCTGCCACACGATCTTCTTCGACGGCGAGACCATGATGATCCGATTGTTGTTGCGGTCGGCGATCATCAGATAGCCGGGGACAGGCCCCGGCTTCACCGGTGGAAACCCGAGCTTCTGCGCCGGCGTGGGCGCGAGCGCCGCCACGAGCGCGAGGACGATGCTAAGCATGCAGCGAGATCGTGCCGTTTACACCCGACTCGGCGGCGACCCAACCGGCGCTGACGACCCGTCGAGCGCCGTCCGGCAGCCGGCACGTGCCCCCGAAACTCGTCAATCCGACCTGCGTCACCCGGCCGCGGCACACGTCGCCGCTCGGGAGGTACTCGATCTGCAGCGACGTGGCCTCGAGCCGTTGAGGCGAGACGAGGAGGTCGGCGCGCACGAGCAGCTTCTGAGGCGACTGCGCCCCGCCGACGAAGGAGACGATCTGCTTGAGGTTGGTCCCGTTGCGGATTACCTGCCCGGTGAGCCGCTCCGAGAACTGCGCCGCGTTCCACGGGAGCGGGTTCTTCTTCAGCGGGCCGAGCAGGAGAGCAGGCAGGAGGACGACACCAACCGCTGCCGCACCAGCGACGCGCGTGGGCCGGAGCGCGCCCCCGCCGATGCGCCATGTGACGAGCGATACCACGGTCGCGATGCACAAGCCGTACAGGACCGCGAGCCACGTCGCGCTCCGGTCTGTGCCGGAGAAGATGCCGTGCAGAGAGGCGAGCGTCCAAACGGCGAAGTTCGCGTAATGCGCTGCGCGCCAGAACCGATACGGCATCCGCTTGCGGTAGTGGTTTGTGATCGCCAGCGCGAGCAGAAGCTCGGCCGCGGAGATGCCGAGCCCTGTCCAGAGTGCGCGGTACCGTGCCGTGAACGGGACGACGAGGTTGACGACCGAGAACGGCAGGAACGAATCGACCGCGATCGTGCCCACGTGGACGACGATGAGCGAGCCGACGAGGAGCCCGCCGAAGCGGTGGATGTCCTCGACCGCGAAGCGCGGCCAACGCCGGCTCTGTGCCTTACCGCCGAGCGTGATGCCGATCGAGACGACGACGCTGAGGACGACGTACGCCGCGACGCCGGACGCGCGAGCCGCATACCAGATGGCGGGGCTCGAGGTCAGATGCACACGACGCTCCCGTGCCACGCCGCGTTGCACACGATCCGTTCGTCGTGGCCGAAGAAGCGTCCGGCCATGCCGCGGCTGTCCAGCCAGTCCGGACCATCTTCGCCGAGGAGATAGGCGGCCTTCGCCGCAACGTCGGCCGCCAGGCAGCTGGAACCCGACACCGTGACCTGCTGCCAAGGCGAGTCGCTCGGGAGACCGGTTCGCGGGTCGATCAGATGAGGGCCGCGCGTGGCCGTTCCGCTCGTCGCGAGGCCGCCCTCGACCACACGCACCGCGCCGCCACCCGGCAACCCGACGTCGACCGGTCCTCGTACCGCGAGGTCGCCACCCGCCGAGACGAAGCCGAGGCCGTCCAGGGTGGCGGCCGCTTCGTCGACGGCAAGCGCCTTGACGACGCCGTTCAGGTCGAGCGCAGCGCCTGCACGACTGAGCAGCGTTCCCGAGAGCCGAACCTCTCCCGCGCCGAGCGCCGGGTCGACGAGGCCACCACTCTCGGAAGCGGCGTCGAGCGCGATCTGAAGCGTCGCGGCGAAGAACGGAGACACGGCGAGCACGTGCGACCGCGAAGCGTTGACACGCGAGAGCTCGGATTCGGGCCGGAAGAGGCTGAAAGCCGCCTCCCAGCGCTCGAACACCGCAGCGACCTCGCCCGCGTCCCCGCCGGCGAGCACGACGTCGCAGCCCATCGCACGGAAGCGGTGCACAGTCACGAGGTGCTCGTCACCACCGGCGGCGGCTGGACCGGCGGGGCGATCTGCCCGCCCGCAAGCACGCTCCTCCGGACGGCCCGCTCGAACGAGCTCGGGGCAGCCAGCGGCCGCGCCCGGTGCTTCGTGTGACCGGCGGCATGCGCCTTGACGCCGACGAATGCGCTGCCCAGCACGAGCGTCGCGACCGCCCCCAAGGCGAGCTTCGCCCCTCGGGCGCGCGCCCTCGCCGCCTCGATGCGGCCTTCTGCCACGACCGAAGTCTTCGCTACCAACCTGAGGGTTTGCTGAGAGCGCCGTTGCGCCCTCATTGCCCCGTACCATGGATGGAGTGGCCGTGACCGCAGGTCAAACGAAGCTCGACGCCCGCGCGCTGCGAGCCGATTTTCCCATTTTCGAGCAGCTGATCCACGGCCAGCCCCTCGCCTACCTCGACTCGGCCAACAGCTCCCAGAAGCCGCAGCAGGTGCTCGACACGATGACGACGTTCTACGAGACGTCGTACGCGAACGTCCATCGCGCCGTCCATGTGCTCGGCGAGCGCGCGACGGCCGGCCTCGAGGGCGCACGCGAGAAGGTGCGCGCGTTCGTGAACGCGCCCGACGTGCGCGAGATCATCTTCGTCCGGAACGCGACCGAGGCCCTGAATCTCGTCGCCTACTCCTGGGGTGGGAACAACCTCGGGCCGGGCGACGCCGTCGTGGTCACCGAGCTGGAGCACCATTCGAACTTCGTCCCCTGGCAGTACATCGCGCGCCGCCAGGGCGCGGAGTTCGTGATGCTGCCGCTCGACGACAACCACGCGATCGACCTCTCGGGGCTGGATCGGATCGCGCGCGACTACACGGTCAAGGTGGTGGCGACGAACCTCGTCTCCAACGCGCTCGGAACGATCCACGACGTCGGCCCGCTCACACGTTGGGCGCACGAGCAAGGCGCGATCTTCGTCTGCGACGCTGCGCAGGCCGCGCCGCACATGCGCGTCGACGTGCAGGCGCTCGACTGCGACTTCCTCGCGATCTCCGGCCACAAGATGTGCGGCCCGAGCGGAATCGGCGCGCTCTGGGGACGGGGCGCGCTGTTGCAGGCGATGGAGCCGTTCCTGCTCGGCGGCCACATGATCAACTCGGTCCGATACGAGAAGACGACGTGGGGCGAGCTGCCGCACAAGTTCGAGGCCGGCACCGCGCCGATCACGGAAGCCGTCGGGTTGGGCGCCGCCGTCGACTACCTCGAGGCCGCGGGACTCGACGCGATCGAGGCGCACGAGCACGAGCTGGTCGCGTACGCGCTCGAACGGATGAGCGAGGTGCCCGGCATCACGCTGTACGGGCCGCCGGCCGAGCGGCGCGCCGGTGTCGTGTCGTTCAACCTCGACGACATCCATCCGCACGACGTCGCGCAGATCCTCGACCGCCAGGGTGTCGCCATCCGTGCGGGTCACCACTGCTGCCAGCCGCTCATGCACAAGCTCGGCGTCGCAGCGACGAACCGGGCGAGCTTCTATCTGTACACGCTCCCCGAGGAGATCGACCAGCTCACCGAAGGTCTGTACACCGTGCGTAAGGTGTTCGCGTGAACGAGTTCGAGCAGATGTATCGCGAAGTGATCCTGGATCACTACAAGAACCCGCGCGGCCACGGCGTCATGGACGGCGCCGACGCGGAGGCGGAGGGGCAGAACCCGCTGTGCGGCGACGAAGTCTCGATCTACGTCGCGTTCGCCGAGGACGGCGAGACGATCGACGAGGTGAAGTTCTCCGGCCGCGGGTGCGCCATCTCGCAGGCGGCGACGTCGATGCTCACGGAGATGGTGCAGGGACGGACTGCATCGGAGGTCGCCGTCCTCGACAAGGACGAACTGCTGGAGGAGATCGGCATCCCGCTCACACCGGTGCGCCTCAAGTGCGCGATGCTCGGCCTGACGACGCTGAAGGTCGCGCTGCACAAGGCGAAGGGCACGCCGCTTCCGCAGGGGCTCGCCGGCTTCGACGAGCTCGAGCTGACCTAGCGTTGGCCGAGATCGAAGTAGCCCCGGCGGACGAGTTCCCGCCGGGCTCGACGAAGCTGATCGTCGCCGGGCCTGGGATGTACATCGGCGTCTACAACTGCGGTGGCGCGCTGTACGCGATCGAGGACCGCTGCTCGCACGACGACGGCCCCCTGTGCGAGGGAACGTGGGAGGAGGACACGTGCCGCGTGATCTGCCCGCGCCACGGCTCCGCCTTCGACCTCGCGACCGGACGTCCGATGTCGCTACCCGCCTTCGAGCCGGTGGCGACCTATCCCGTGCGCATCGTCGACGGAACCGTGAAGGTCGAGGTTGCCTGACCAAAAGATCAGGTGCTGGCCGACGACCGACCCGCTCTACCTCGCCTACCACGACGAGGAGTGGGGCCGGCCGGTGCGGGAGGAGCACGGCCTGTACGAGCGCCTCTGCCTGGAGGGGTTCCAGTCCGGGCTCTCGTGGCTGACGATCCTGCGCAAGCGCGGGAACTTCCGCGCGGCGTTCGCCGGCTTCGACCCCGACGCGGTCTCGCGCTTCGGCGAGCGTGACGTCGAGCGCCTGCTCGGCGACGCGAGCATCGTCCGCCACCGGGGCAAGATCGAAGCCGCGATCGCGAACGCGCACGGCGTGCTCGCGCTTCGCGACGCCGGCACACCGCTCCAAGACCTCATGTGGGCGTACCGCGACACGACCGAGTCGAAGGAACTGTCGAAGCGGCTCAAGGGCACCGGCTTCCGCTTCGTCGGCCCGACGACGGTGTACGCCGCGATGCAGGCCTGCGGAATCGTGAACGACCACATCCCGGCATGCTGGGTTCGCGAGGAGGTGGAACGTGCTCGACGAGCAGGTTAGATCCGTCCTCGCGCGTCTCGAGCGCGAGGATGCAGACGAGCGCGAGCGCGGCGCCCCGGCCTCCGAGCGTTCCCGCCAGGTGGCGCGCACGACGGGGCAGTTCCTCTTCGCCCTCGTCGCATCGCAGGTCGACTGCGAGGTGCTCGAGATCGGCGGCTCGCGTGGCTACTCGACGGTCTGGCTCGCCGCCGGTGTCAGGCACCTCGGGGGCAGGGTCCTCTCGCTCGAGAAGGACCCGGCGAAGGCCGGGGCCTGGCGCCGCACCATCGCCGACGCGGGTCTCGAGGAATGGGCCGAGCTCGTCGAAGGCGACGCATTCGAGACGCTGGGGCGCATCGACGATGTCTTCGACCTCGTCTTCCTCGACGCGGAGAAGGACGACTACGAGCGGCTCTTCGCCCTCGCCCGCCCCAAGCTCGAGCCGGGCGGCCTCGTCGTCGCCGACAACGTCCTCTCACACCCCGACCCGCTCGCGCTGTACTCGGCGGCTCGGCAGGCCGATCCCTCGCTCTCGAGCGTCACCGTTCCCCTCGACCGGGGACTGGAGCTCAGCGTCATCCTCCGCTGATATCGTCTCGCTACCGCGGAAAGGAGGTGGTCCGGAGTTGACATCAAGTATTTCGGCCAGTGGAGGTACCAGCGGGTAGAGGCGCAGTCCCCGGGACCACCGGGAATCGCCTAGCCAGCGTAGGGGCCGAAGCGACTCTGCCGAATCCAGCGTTGGTTACCGACGAGGGGCCGCCGAAAGGTGGCCCCTCGTTTATTTCCTCAGGCAACGACTGCTGCGGGGTCGGCGGCCTGGACGAGCGCCTCGAGCACGTCCCGCATGCCGTCGATCGCGGACTCGTCGAGGCCCTCGTGCACCCGCGAGACGGGAACCGGCTCGCCGACGACCCGCGCGCCCGCGATCCCAAGGATGCGGCGCAGGTCCTGCTGTGCCCAGAGGGCGCCGAACTGGCCCTGGCTCGCGCCGACGACGGCGACCGTCTGGTTGCGGAGAGCGGCGTCGCTCGTCGGGCGCGAGGCCCAGTCGACCGCGTTCTTCAGGCCGCCGGGGACGGAGCCGTTGTACTCCGGCGTGGCGAAGAGGATCGCGTCCGCCGAGCTCCATTCCTCCCGGAGCCGGCGGACGCTCTCGGGAACGTCGGCCTCGAGATCCTGGTCGTAGATCGGCAGGTCGCCGATGCCCTCCCACAACTCGACCTGGGCGCCTGCGGGGACGAGCTTCGCCGCCTCCCGCAGAAGCGCTGTGTTGTACGACTCCGCCCGAGAGCTGCCGGAGACGCCCAGGATCTTCATGCTTACGCCTCCTGCTTCACGAACGCGAGCTCTGCGATGAGCTTCACGTCGTCGCCGAGGTAATTGCCGCCGCCCTGGTTCGGTGCGTTCCAGACGATGCCGAACGCGTTGCGGTCGATGGTCGTCTCGAGCTTGACGCCGACCCGCTCGCGGCCGAACGGATCGACGTTCGGCTCCGAGATGGAACCGGTGAGCTGGACGGGAAGGGTGACGGCCTTGATCGTCAGCTCGCCGTGCTCGAGGCCGTCGGCCTTGAAGGTGATCTCCGGGAAGCGCTCGGCGTCGAAGAAGTCGGGCGTCTGGAGGTGGCCGTTCAGCTGCTCGTCCTTGACGTCGATGCTGGCGACCTTCGCGGAGCCTTCGAGCTTGCCGTCGAGAAGGGTCGCGGTGAAGTCGCGGAAGCTGCCGCGGAACGTGTTCACGCCGGCGTAGGCGATCTCGAACGAGACGTTCGAGTGCACCGGGTCGGCACTCCAGGTGCCGGCAGGTGCGGACTTCGTCGTACTGGTGATGGTGGACATGATCGAATCTCCTTGGTATAGTTGACTTCGCAAGCAATTATAGCGAGAGAAACATGATGAGTCAAGTATTGAGCGCGCAAACAGAAATCGCCCAGGAGCACAGAGCCTGGGTCCGGCTCCTGCGGGCGCACGCCGCCCTCACCCGGGAGCTCTCCGGCCGTCTGGAGGCCGCCCACGGCCTGTCCCTTCGGGACTACGACGTCCTCGTTCAGCTGCACTCGGCGCCCGACCGGCGCATGCGGCGGATCGACCTGGCCCGGACGGTCATCCTCAGCCCGTCCGGCATCACCCGCCTCCTCGAGGGCCTCGAGCGATCCGGCTGGGTGGCCAAGCACCACTGCGCATCGGATGCCCGGGTGACCTACGCCGTCCTCACGGACGCCGGGGTGACGAAGTTCGAGGAAGCGCAGGTCACCCATCTGGCCGACGTCGAGGAGTTGTTCGGCTCGCGGTTCAGCGGGGACGAGCACGACCGGCTGGCCGAGCTTCTCGGCCGGCTCCCGTTGCTCGACGCCGGCACCTGCAACGCATGAGCCACGCGTTCTCCTCCCTCGACGAGCTCGGCGACGGCCCCGGCTTCCGGAAGGTCCGCTCGGCGCTCGGCGTGACCGCATTCGGCGTCAACGCCGTCGTGTATCCGCCGAACTTCGAGGGCTTCGAGCATTACCACGACACCCAGGACGAGCTGTACTTCGTCCACCGCGGGCGGGTGCGGGTCGAGGTGGAGGACGAGACGCGCGACCTAGGGCCCGGCGGCCTGTTCCACGCCGAGTCGACGACGCCGCGCAAGGTGTCGAACCCGTTCGACGAGGAAGCCGTGATCTTCATCGTCGGCGGATGCGGCGGCTACATCGAGCGCGACGGCCACATGGTCGATCCCGCCGACGTCGAGCGGCGCGCCTCGTTCGGCAAGAGCTAGAGGAGCACCACCGCGCGGATCTCGCCGTTCTGCCCCAGGCGGCCGAGCGCGTCCGGTGCCTCCTCGAGCGGCAGCGTCCGCGACACGAACCGCGCCAGGTCGAGCCTTCCGTCCAGCGCCGCCTGCGCGAGGAACGGGAAGTCCTCTTGCGGGATGGTGTCGCCGCCGTGCGTGACCGCGATCGAGACCTTCGGTCCGAAGATGTTGCGGTACAGGTCGACGCCGACCGTCGCGCCCGCGGATGGAACGCCGACGAGTGTCGCGACCCCGCCGTACGCGCACATGCGCACCGCCTGGTCGAGGCCGGACGCCGCACCGATGGCCGAGAACGCGAAGTCGACGCCCTTGGTCAGCTCCTTAACCTGAGCGATCGGATCGCCGGCGGATGCGTCGACGACGTCGGTCGCGCCGAGCGCGCGCGCCGAGTCGAGCTTCTCGTTCGCGACGTCGACGGCGACGATCCGCTCCGCGCCCGCAAGCTTCGCCCCCTGGACGACGGCGAGCCCGACGCCGCCGCAACCGATGACCGCCACCGATGCGCCCTCGTGGACGGGCGTCGCCCACAGCGCCGCGCCGGCGCCGGTGGAAAACCCGCACGCGAGCAGCGCCGCCTGCTCCACCGGCAGCTCCTCCGGCACCTTCACGGCGCATGCCTCGTGCACGATCGCCCGGTCGGCGAGCGTCCCGCAGCGGAGCACCGTTGAGAGGAGTTGTCCGTCGGCGCGGTGTGCGCGCGGCTCGGCGCGCAACGCGGACGAGCAGCGCCGCGGATCCCCCCGCGTGCACGACCGGCACGTGCCGCACGGCGCGCGCCACGCGAGGACGACACGGTCGCCCGGCTTCACCGAGGTCACATCGGGACCGACTTCCTCGACGATGCCCGCACCCTCGTGACCGAGCAGGATCGGGAACGGCATACCCCAGCCGCCGGTCTCGATGACATGGACGTCGGTGTGGCAGAGGCCGCACGCCTCGATCCGCACCTGCACCTCGTGCGCGCCGGGCGGATCGAGGACGATCTCCTCGACGACGGGCTCCGCGCCGACTTCTGCGTAGACGACGCCGCGGGTCACGAGACCGTCCGCCGCAGTTGTTCGTCCAGCGGGACGAGCGGCAGCCGGAACGTTTCGACAGCGCTCGCGTCGCGGACGACGTTGTCGCCCAGCTCGAGCATGGTCAGCTGGTCGCGCGTCACAGGCGCGCCGGGCAGGTGCTCGGTGAGCGCGGCCTGCGCGCGGAGCAGGCCGATCGGCACATGCACCGACGGGCGCCGCACGCCGACGACGCGCTTGAGGCGGTCCCAGAAGTCGTTCCACGTCACCACGTCGGGCCCACCGATCTCGAACACGCGGCCGGCGGCGGCCGGATCGTCGATCGCGCGCGCGTAGTACTCCGCGACGTCCTCGACCCAGATCGGCTGCAGCCGCGACTGCCCATCGCCGACGATCGGCGTCACGGGCGCGAAGCGCGCCAGCCGTACGAATGTCGGCAGCACGCCGCCGTCCTGCCCGAAGACGAAGCTCGGCCGGAAGACCACGTAGCCGAGGCTGGACGAGCGCACCGCGCGCTCCATCTCCCACTTCGCGGTGAAGTACGGCACAGCGTCCTTCGAGCGCTCGTCGAGACCGAGCGCGCTCGCGAGCACGAAGCGGTCGACCCCCGCACCTTCGGCGGCAGCGACGAGGTTGCGCGTGCCGTGCTCCATGACGCGCTCGAAGTCAGCCCGCGATCCCTTGATGACGGCGACAAGGTGGATGACCGCGTCGACGCCGACGCAGGCGGCTCGCAGCACAGTGACGTCCGCGATGTCTCCGACGACGAGCTCCGCGCCCCACGCCGACAACCGGCGCGCCCGGCGAGGATCACGCACGAGCGCACGCACGGTGACGTTGCGCGTCCGCAGCGCATGCACAACGTGGCCGCCGACGAACCCGGTTCCCCCTGTGACGAGGACGGTCACTCGAAGTTCTTGTAGTAGCGGCTCGGCGTCGGGCCTTCCTGACCCTTGTACTTCGAGCCGAGCGACGACGAGCCGTACGGCGCGGCAGCGGGCTCGGTCATCTGCATGAAGGAAATCTGTCCGATCTTCATGCCCGGGTAGATCGTGATCGGAAGGGTGGCGACGTTCGAGAGCTCCAGCGTCACATGCCCGTCCCAGCCCGGGTCGATGAAGCCCGCAGTGGAGTGGATGAGCAAGCCGAGCCGGCCGAGCGAGCTCTTCCCCTCGAGGCGGGCGACGAGGTCATCGGGCAGGCGAATGCGCTCGAGCGTCGAGCCGAGGACGAATTCGCCCGGATGGAGCACGAACGGTGTGTCTCCCTCGACGCGGACGAGCTCCGTCAGTTCCTCCTGCTCCTGCTTGACGTCGATGTACGGATACCGGTTGTTGTGGAAGACCCGGAACAGGCGGTCGACCCGCACATCGACGCTGGAGGGCTGCAAAAGGGAGTCGTCGTAGGGATCGATCTCGATCCGGCCCTCCGACAGGGCCCGGGCAATCGACGCGTCGGAGAGAACCACGTGGCGATCGTAACGGGGGCGGCCGGGCCGGGACGCCCGATACTGTGAGGTCGTGGCTACCGTCCGCTCGATCCGGCTGAAGACGGAGATTCCGGGGCCGCGCTCCCGCGAGATCCTCGCCCGGCTCGACGCCGTGGTCTCCTCCGCGCTGTCGGTGTATCTCCCCGTCGTCGCGGCCGAGGGTCGCGGCGCGACGCTCACCGACGTCGACGGGAACACCTTCCTCGACTTCGCCGGCGGTGTCGGCTGCCTCAACGTCGGCCATGCGCATCCGCACGTCGTCGAAGCCGTCCAGGAGCAGGCGGCGCGCTTCCTCCACACCGACTTCACGATCGTCCCGTACGAGGTGTACGTCGACGTCGCCGAACGGCTCCTCGCGGCGGCCCCGTTCACAGGCCCGGCGAAGGTGGCGTTCTTCAACGCCGGCACCGAGGCGGTCGAGAACGCGGTCAAGTTCGCGCGCGCGTACACGCACAGGCCGGCGGTGATCGCGTTCGAGGGCGCGTTCCACGGCCGCACGTTGCTCTCGCTCACGCTCACGTCGAAGACGCACCCGTACAAGGCCGGGCTCGGTCCATTCGCGCCCGAGGTATATCGCGTCCCGTTCCCGTACGAATACCGCGGCATCGACACGGCGGATGCGCTCACCGCGCTGAAGCGCGCTCTCGTCACGCAAGTCGCCCCGGAGAACGTCGCGGCGATCGTGATCGAGCCGGTCCAGGGCGAGGGCGGCTTCGTCGTCGCACCGCGCGAGTTCCTCCAGGGCGTCCGCTCCATCTGCGACGAGCACGGAATCGTGCTCGTCGTCGACGAGGTGCAGACCGGCTTCGGCCGCACCGGCCGCATGTTCGCGATCGAGCACTCCGACGTCGAACCTGACCTGCTCGTCGTTGCGAAGTCGATCGCCGCCGGCCTTCCGCTCTCCGGCGTGCTGGGGAAGGCGGAGATCATGGACGCTCCGGACGAGGGCGGCGTCGGCGGAACCTACGTCGGCAATCCCGTGGCGCTCGCGGCCGCCGGCGCCGTGCTGGACGTGATCGAGGACGAAGGCCTCGTCGACCGTGCCGGGCGCATCGGCGAGACCATCCGCGGCAGGATGCAGGAGTGGCAGCGCCGGCATCCTCAGATCGGCGACGTCCGGGGCATCGGGGCGATGCTCGCGATCGAGCTCGTCGAGGACCCCACGTCGAAGCGCCCTGCTCCGGAGCTGGCCTCGGCGGTGGCCGAGGCGGCGGCGGAGCGCGGCCTGCTGCTGCTGAAGGCGGGAACCTATTCGAATTGCATCCGCGTGCTCTGCCCCCTCGTGATCGGCGACGACGAGCTCGAAGAGGCGCTCGGCGCCTGGGGCGACGCGCTGGACGCCGTTCTCGCGTAGCCGAGACGGGCTCTTGCGCGTTCTATCGCCGTGGCACAGCTCTCGCCGTCTTCCCATGCCCGCAGGCGTCGGAAAGGCGCGATGGTCGGTGAGGTGATCGACGAGCGGTACGAGCTCGAGGAACTCGTCGACCACGGCGGGATGTCGAGCGTGTACCGCGGCCACGACCGGCTGCTCGAACGCACAGTGGCGCTGAAGGTGCTGCACGCGCACTTCGGCGACGACGCGGAGTACGTCGAGCGGTTCCGGCGCGAGGCGCGCGCTGTTGCGCAGCTCTCGCATCCGCACATCGTCACGGTCATCGACCGCGGGTCGAGCGACGGTCACCAGTTCATCGTCTTCGAGTACGTCGACGGCGAGAACCTCAAGCAGCTGGTGGAGCGAACCGGGCCGATGCCGGTCGATCGCGTGCTCGAGCTCGGCATCCAGATCGCGGACGCGCTCGCCTTCGCGCACGCGCACGAGCTCGTCCATCGGGACGTCAAGCCGCAGAACGTCCTGATCGACAAAACGGGCGACGCGAAGGTGACCGACTTCGGCATCGCCCGGTCGCTCGATGTGGAACGGGGCGTGACACAGACAGGCACCGTCCTCGGGACGAGCAACTACCTCTCGCCGGAGCAAGCCGCCGGCGAGCCGGTCACGCCGGCGACGGACGTTTATTCGCTCGGCGTCGTCCTCTACGAGCTGCTGACCGGCGAGGTGCCGTTCCACGGCGACAACCTCGTCGCCGTCGCCATGAAGCACGTCACCGAGCGTCCTCCGAACCTGCTCGACCAACGTGCCGATATCCCCCCGCGAGTCGCGCAGGCGGTCGAGCGCGCCCTGGAGAAAGATCCGGCGCAGCGGTTCCCGTCGATGGACGCGTTCGCGAACGAGCTGCGGCGCTGCCGCGACGAGCTCGGAGGGTCGGAGACGGAACGAACGCTCATCCGGGGCACGCCGGTCGTCGCTGCGCCGCGCCCGGTCCGGAAGGCTCGAGCCAGGCGCCGGCGCGGCCACCTGCCGACGCTGCTCGCGCTCGCCGGGGTCCTCCTCATCGCGGTCGTCATCGGCGCCGTCCTGTACGGGGGCACCCCGATCGGGCGGGGCGGCCATCACGGCGGCGGATTGCCGGCGGCCGTTGCGTTGAAGGGCGTCGGCGACTACGACCCGCAGGGAGACGGAAGCGAGCACGGGTATTCCGCGCATCTCGCGACGGACGGCAACTCGAATACGTACTGGAACACGGAGCGATACAACTCGCGCCAGTTCGGTGGCCTGAAGCGCGGACTGGGTCTCGTCCTCGACAGTGCCCGCGTGACGAAACTCCGACAGCTGACGGTGCACACGGTGACGCCGGGCTTCACTGCTGTCGTCCAGGCCGGCAACTCGCCGAGCGGTCCGTTTACGAACGACTCCTCCCCGCAGACGGTCGGCTCCACGGGGACGTTCTCCCTTCGGGGCGCCAATGCTCGTTACTACGTGCTCTGGATCACCGAGCTCCCGCCCAACGACTACGTCCAGGTCAGCGAAGTGACCTCGCGCTAGAACTGGAGGAGCGAGCGGCGCTCGTGCCGCTCGAGCGCGAGCCCGATGAGCCGCTCGAGCAACTCCGCGTACTCGATGCCGGAGGCCTGGAAGAGCTTCGCGTACACGCTCGTCGCGGTGAACCCCGGGATGGTGTTCAACTCGTTGACGACGACCTCTCCGTCGTCGCGGACGAAGAAGTCGACGCGTGCCATGCCCTCGCACTCGCTCGCCACGAATGCGTCGACTGCGCGCTGCTGCACGAGCTCGACCGTGTGCTGCGGCAGCTCGGGCGGGATCACGAGCTCCATGCCGCCCTCGTCGTACTTGGACGCGTAGTCGTACCAGTCGTGCTCGAGTGTGTCGATGCGCCCGGGCAGAGACGCGATCGGCGGCGGCTGCCGGTTGCCGAGTACGCCGCACTCGACCTCCATGCCGACGACGGCCTCCTCGACCAGCACCTTCTCGTCGTGCCGGCGCGCAAGTGCGACCGCGGCCTCGAGCTCTGCGTCGTCGTGCACCTTCGAGATCCCGACCGAGGAGCCGAGCCGCGCGGGCTTCACGAACGCCGGATAGCCGATCGGGTTGTCGACCGCGTCGCCGAGCCGGATCGTGTGGTGCCGCGCAACGGGAATCCCGCTGTCGCGCATGACCTTCTTGAACAGATCCTTGTCCATCGCGAGCGCGGACGCGGCGACGCCGGCGCCGACGTATGGCACGTCAGCGAGCTCGAGCAGACCCTGCACCGTTCCGTCCTCGCCGAACGGACCATGCAGGATCGGCATGACGACGTCGACGGCGCCGAGCGCCGCCAGTGTCCCATCCTCGGCCGGCACGGGCAGCGTCGCCGCCGGTGACACTTCCGTGCCGGTACTAGGTACCCCGACGTCTGTGTGGCCACTGTGCAACGCCCACCGTCCGTCGCGGCCGATGGCGACGCCGACGACGTCGTACCGCGCCGGGTCGAGCGCCTCCAGCACCGAGCGCGCCGACGCGAGCGAGATGTCGTGCTCGCTCGACCGGCCGCCGGCGAGCAGCGCGACGCGCAATCGGCGCGTCGTCAAGGCGTGGTGGTCGTCGTTGTCGTCGTCGCCGTCGTCGTCGTCGCCGGGCAGCCGCCCGACGGACAGCGACCGACCACGAGCGTCACGACCGACCCGGGCTTTGCCGGCTGGTCGCCCTCCGGGCTCTGGTCGAGCACGATCTGATCCTGATTCGGGTCGGTGACCGTCGTGTAGGTGAACTTCACCTTGAAGCCCTGGCCCTGCAGCGTCGATGCCGCCGTGCCTTCGTCCAGCGTCCGCACGTCGGGCACCGCGACCGTCTTCGGCCCGTTCGAGACGGTCAGCGCGACCGTCGAGCCCTTGGCCGCCTGCGCGTTCTGGCCCGGCGTCTGGTTGACGACCGTGTTCTGGGGCTGGGGGGAATCGACGTACGTCGGATTGACCTTGAACCCCGCCTGGTTGAGCGTCGCGGTCGCGTCGCCGATCGTCTTCCCGATGACGCCCGGCACGGTGACCGGCGTCGGCCCCTTGGAGACGTTGATCCGCACCTTCGTGCCGGAAACGACCTGTGTCCCCACCTTCGGATCGGATGCGGTCACCACGTCCGCGGGGGTCGTCGATTGCACCTCGTGCACGTCCGGCACGAGGTGCACGGCCTTCAGCGCCTTGATCGCGTCCTCGGACTTCAGGCCCTTCAGCGTCGGCACGGCCACCTTCGGCTTCCCGGTCGACACCAGGATGGTGACGTCGTTCCCCTTCGACTGCCTGTGGCCGGCGGGCGGATCCTGCTGGTACACGAAGTTTGTCGGCGCCGTCAGGCTCGAGTGATGCTTCACCACCGGGTGGAAGCCGTCGGCCTGGATGTTCTGCGTCGCGAGCTGCTCCGTCTCGTTCACGTAGTTGCTCACCGCGACCGGCGTCGAGGACGAGAGCTTGTTCGAGATCTGGTGGTAGAGGAACCAGCCGCCGATGCCGGCGCCGATGACGAACAGGAGCGCGGCAATCCACGGCCAGACCGGCCGGCGGTGGATCGGCTCGTCCAGGTCGTAGTAGACGGACGGCGGCAGCGGCGGTGACGCCGCGCCTCCCGCTCGCCGCGGCGGTGTGATCATCGTCGCCGCCGTCGCCGCGAGCGGTCCCGTCATCGGCGAGCGCATGATCTGCGTCGCCGTCTCTTCCGTCTCGGGTGCGACGCCGACACCGCGCGCAACACGGTCGAGGTCGGCCGCCATCTCCTCGGCGTTCTGGTACCGATCGTCGGGATCCTTCGCAAGTGAGCGCATGACGACCATGTCGAGGTCGTGCGGCACGTCCGGACGAATCGAGGACGGCGGGGCAGGCGTGCGCGAAAGGTGCTTCATCGCGATCTCGACCGGCGTGTCGCCGGAGAACGGAACCTCGCCGGTGAGCAGCTCGTACATGAGCACGCCGAGCGAGTACAGGTCGGAGCGCTGGTCGACGTCGCCGCCGCGCGCCTGCTCCGGCGAGAGGTACTGCGCGGTTCCGACGATCGATCCGGCCTCCGTCATCTGACTCGCGCCGGCGCGCGCGATGCCGAAGTCCGTGACCTTGACGCGTCCTTCGCCGTCCACGAGCACGTTGTGCGGCTTGATGTCGCGATGCACGATGCCGTGCCGGTGCGCGAAGCGCAGCGCGTCGAGGATCTGCCGCGTGTACTCGACCACGACGGCGATCGGCGGGTCGCCGCGGGAGAGGATCAACTCCTTCAGCGAACGGCCGTCGAGGTACTCCATCGCGATGTAGTAGGTGCCCTCGGCCTCGCCACGGTCATAGATCGAGACGATGTTCGGGTGCGAGAGCGCCGCCGCGTTCTTGGCCTCGCGGCGGAAGCGCTCGACGAACTGCTCGTCGTTCGCGTGCCGGTCGTTGAGGATCTTGATCGCCACCCGGCGGCCGAGCTCCTGATCCTCGGCCAGGTAGACGTTCGCCATCCCGCCCGCGCCCAGCTTGCGCAGGATCTGATAGCGCCCGTCGAAGAGCGTGCCGATGAGCGTGTCGGAGACGGCCACGGGGCTGTTACAGGGTAGATGCCACTTCAGTGGGACAGGAGCTTTTGCATGATCTGTTTCGCAATCGGCGCCGAGACCGCGCCGCCGAACCCGTTCAACTGCTTCTCGAGCACGACGGCGACGGCCACCTGTGGGTTGTCCGCCGGGGCGAACGACACGAACCACGCGGTGTAGATCTTGTTCACCCCGGTCTCGGCCGTTCCGGTCTTCCCGGCCACCTGGATGCCCGGGATCTGTGCAGCAGTCCCGGTTCCGGCCTGGACGACGGAGACCATCATCTGGTTCAACTCCGCGGCCGTCTCCGGCTTGATCGCGCGCCCGAGGGACGACGCCCTCGTCCGGCTGACGACCGACCCGTCGTGGCCGAGGATCTTGTCGACGATGTACGGCCGAGGGACGACGCCGCCGTTCGCGATCGTCGCGCCCACCATGAGCATCTGCAGCGGCGTCACCTGGAGCCGCTCCTGCCCGAACGCGAGTCGGCCGGGATCGACCTCAGTCGCCGGGTCCTTCGGGAACCACAGCTTGTTGTTCTTGTACAGGCCGCTCGGGAGGCGCTGGTTCGCCGGCGTCTCGAGCGGCGGCGTCGAGTAGAAGCCGAAGCGCTTCGCGTAATCGAGGATGACCTTGGGGCCGATCTGCTTCCCGACGTTGCAGAACACCGAGTTGATCGAATGCTGGAAGCCCTCCGCGAGCGTCACGTGCCCGTATGTCTCCGGCCCGTTCTGGTCCGGGTTTCCGGCATTGGAAACGTGCTTGCCGTACTCGACGCAATACCCGGGATCGTTGAAACCCGACGTGGGCGTGAAGGCGCCGCTGTCCAACGCAGCTGACGCGGTGACCATCTTGAACGTCGATCCCGGGGCGTAGAGACCGTCGGTCGCACGGTTCAGCAGGGCAGACGAGTCCCCGCATGCTCCTTTCGTCTTCAGGACCTTGGCGTAGCCGCCGAGCTTGTCGATCAGGTTCGAGTCATACGTCGGCGACGACGCCATGACGTCGATCGCACCCGTGCGCGGGTTCATCGCGACGACGGCGCCGCACTGGTCGCCGAGCAGCTTCTGCGCCAGCGCCTGCGCCTGCGCGTTGATCGTCAGCACGACGTTGTCCCCGTACACCGTGCCGCCGCCGATCTGGTTCAGCGTGCGCTGGATCGCGTTGCTCAAGTTGCTCGTCGCCCCCGTGAGGTAATCGTTGAGCGAGAGCTCGAGTCCGGTTTGCGAGAGCGCCGACGTCGAGTAGCCGATCGTCTGCGCGGCGAGCCCCTTCGACGGATAGCGGCGGAAGTAGAACGTCTGCCCGTTCCGTTTCACCTTCCGGTCGGCGGCGAGCACGGTGCTGCCGTTCGCAGCCAGGATGAGGCCGCGCGCGACTTCGAACTGCGACACGAGCTCGATCGCATTGTCCTGCTTCGCCGCGAGCGATCCCGCGGCCCAGGACTGCCAGTACGTCGTCGCGACGATGAGCGTCGTGAGCATGAGCACGGCGAAGAGCGCGAGGCGGTTCAGCTGTTTGTTCACGCGTTTGCCCGATCGGAGACGAGCATCAGCCCTGCGACGACGATGAAGTTCGAGATCACGCTCGATCCTCCGTAGGAAACGAAAGGAAGCGTGATGCCCGTCAGCGGGATGACGCGGAGGATCCCGCCGACGATCACGAACGTCTGCAGCGCGAAGCCGAACGTGAGCCCTGCGGCGAGCAGCTTCGAGAAGCCGTCGTTGGCCGCGAGCGAGACACGGAAACCGCGCAGCACGAAGACCATGTAGATGAGAAGGAGTGCGGCCGCGCCGACGAGACCGAGCTCCTGCGCCACAGCGGAGTAGATGAAGTCCGTGCTCAGGAACGGGATCAGCGGCGCTCCCTGTGCATTACTGAAGACGCCGGAGCCGAGCCCCGTCCCGCCGTATCCGCCGTGTGCGATCGAGTACAGCGACTGCACCATCTGGTAGCTCGCGCAGTCCTGGCGCAACGTGTAATGCCCGTTGAAGGCGCAATACACGTTCTGCGTCGTCCACGGGTGTAGCCAGTTGGTCACACGCTCGCGGACGTGCGGCGTGCCCTCGTACACCGCTGCCGAGCCGACGAGGAAGAGCCCGACGAATGCCGCGACGAACGTCAGCCGCGCGGTCGCGGCGTACAGGATCGCGAGGAAGATGCCGTAGTAGAGAAGGGCACTGCCGAGGTCGCCCGTGGCAAAGAGGACGAGCATCGCACTGCCCCAGATGACGAGCAGCGGCCCCCAGTCCTTGACGCGTCCCTGCGCGAGCACCTCGCGCTTTTCGCGCAGATACGCGGCGAGGAAGACGATGAGCGCCAGCTTCCCGAGCTCGCCCGGCTGGAACTGCAGGCCGCCGGCATGGATCCAGAGGCGGGAGCCGTTCACGGTCTGGCCGATGCCCGGCAGCAGCGGCATGAACAGCAGACCGATCGCGCTCAGGCCGAAGAGGTACTTGTAGTTCTCGAGCAGCCGGTAGTCCCGGCGCAGTACGACGATCACCAGCGCGAACACAGCGACACCGATGACGACCCACAGACCCTGCTTGAACGCGTTCGACGGCCCGAGCCGGTAGATCTCCGTCAGCCCGATCGCGGTCAGGAGGCCGGCGAGCGGAAGCAGATACGGATCGGCGTTCGGGACGGTGAAGCGCGCAACGACGTGCGCGGCGAGATAGAGAATGAAGAAGAAGAGCGCGTAGGTGAGCGACGCGGTCGAGATGTGCGACTTGCGCGAGATGTACACGCTCGCGAAGCCGATGGCGGTGAGCACGCCGACGACGATGAGATAGAACAGCTCGCGGTTCCGGGCGCTCAGCGTCAGTGCATCAGCCCCCAGAGCAGGAGCGAGACGACGATCGCGAGCAGCACGAGCGTCGCGAGGACGACGCGCACCCGCACCGCCGACCGATCGGCAAGTGAAGAGCTGGCACTTGCGCGCACGGTGACGTCTTCCCTCGTGACGTCGTCGACGGGAGGGGTGACCGCGTCCATCGTCGCGGTATCGCCGAGATCCGTGCCGCCGGCGAGCTTGCCGATCGAGAACGCGACGACTGTGATGTTGTCCTCTCCGCCACCGCGGTTCGCAGCCGTGACGAGCTGCTTCGTCAGACTCTCGAGATTGCCCCGATACTGCTCGACGGTGGCGAGAATGTGCTCGTCGTCGACCATGTCCGTGAGACCGTCGGAGCAGATGAGAAAGACGTCACCGTCCTGCGTGTCGACGATGAACGAGTCGACGTCGACATCCGGGTCGGTGCCGACCGCCCGTGTGATCACCGACCGCTGCGGGTGCGTCTCAGCCTCCTCCGGCGAGAGCTTGCCCGTCTTCAGGAGCTCGTTCACGAGCGAGTGGTCCTCCGTGATCTGCTCCATCTCCCGGCCGCGCACGAGGTAGGCACGGGAGTCGCCCACGTGGCCGATCACCACGCCGTCGTCCTCGACGAGCGCGACGGTCATGGTCGTCCCCATTCCCGAGGTGGCGGGATCGACGCTCGACCGCTCGTGCACGCGCCGGTTCGCCTCCTGGATGAGCGACGCGACGCGCTCCGGCCCGGTGAGGCGACCGGGGTCGGTGTCCTCGAGCGCCGCCGCCGCGAGCTTCGAGGCCACCTCGCCGGCCTGCGCGCCGCCCATGCCGTCGGCAACGGCGAAGAGCGGGGGCGCGAGGACGAACGCGTCCTCGTTGCGGCGGCGCTTCCGGCCGGTGTCCGTCTTCGCTGCGTACGCGCCGACGACGCTCACGGATCGAACCTCAGGTCGGTCTCCCCGACGCGGATCAGGTCGCCCGGGGCCAGCCGCTGGGCGCCTTCGATCCGGACGCCGTTCACGTACGTGCCGTTCGTCGAGCCCAGGTCCTGCACCCAGACGCCGTCGCGACGCGGCTCGAAGCGGACGTGGCGCGCGGATGCAAACTCGTCGCCGTCGATGGCGACGTCGTTTTGACTCCCGCGTCCGATCGTGAGCGGCGCAGAATCGACGGAGTACTCATCGCCCTTCTCGAGCACGGGGCTCTCCTGCACGACGAGCCGCCCGCCCGTAGCAGGCGGGGCGGGACCGGCGGAGATGGGCGCCATGATGAAGCTCTCCTGCGCAGGCGCGGCGCGCATGTCGCGCGAGACAGTGCGGATGATGCGCCAGATGAGCGCGTAGAGCAGGACGAGGAACGCGATCTTGAGTGCGAGTAGGACTTCTTCGAGCCGCGTGCTCGCCAGCGTCATTCGCGCTCCGTCGAGAACGTCACTTCGGTCGATCCGACCGTGAACGTGTCACCCGGATCGAGCTTTGCGCGCTGCACGCGCCTGCCGTTCACCTCGACGCCGTTGGTCGAGTCGAGGTCGACGATCCAGAAGCTCGTCCCCTCCTGCCGCAGCTCCGCGTGCCGACGGGAGACATTTGCGTCCTCGATCTGAATGTCGCACTCGCGCGAGCGTCCGAGCACGACTCGGCGCTTGTCGACGCGAAGACGCTGTCCGTCCCACGACAGCACGGCGACCTCCCGCTCCAGGCCGGGCTCCTCCGGCGAGGCGGCCTCCGCCACATCCGGGACCGGGTGCTTGTAGATCATCGTCGCGCCCGACTCGACCTGCTCCTCCGGCGCGTCGCTGCGCGTACCGTGGCGCGGCTGCACCATCCGCGTGGCGATGCCGAACTCGCCCAGTGCGAGGTCCGGGTCGGTCTCGAGCCCGACGCGAGGCGGCGTCAACAGCGCATAGCTCTCGCGCCGCGCGTGCTCGCCGAGATACTCCTCGAGCTCCGACTGCAACGAGTTCTCGTAGCCCTCGAACTGTTCGCGGTCGCCGGACGACAGATAGATCGTGTACTCGTTCGGGACGTAGACGCGCGACACCGAGACCACGCGATGCTCGTCCATCTCCTTCGCGAGTTTCCGCGCGAGCTCGACGGGCTGGACGTTCGTTCGGAAGGCGCGGCCGAAGACACCCTCGAAGAGGGCCTCGATCTTCTGCTCGATCGACCGCAGCACCATTGCGCGGGTGAGGGTACCCCTACGCCCCCAGGATTACGCGCGCCTGGCCCGCAACGCCACGGCAGCGGCGGTCAGCCAGGCGGCGGCGGCGAGGGAGCCGGCAGGTGCCGACGGCACCGCGACGACGGTGGCGATGAGCATGGCTGCGCCGAGCGCTGCCGCTCCCCAGCGGCCGCGAGCGTGCGCGAAGGGGAGCGCGAGGGCAACGGCGGCGAAGACGACGACCTCGACGAGCAGGCCCGGGTGGGCGGCCGCGGCGCGGCCGAGCGAGCCGGCGACATCGAGCGGATCGCGCGCGCCGGCGACCCCGAGGCCGAGCGGCGGCGAAGACCCGACGAGCGGGAGCGTCGTGTGCCCCATGCCGGCGACGAGCGCCGCGACGAGCACGGCGAGCCCTGCCTGGGCGGCGCGGCGCGGGGCGGAGCGGAGCGTCGCCGCTGCGAGCGGAACGAGACCGAGCGCGCTCAACGGGACAAGGAGCGGGCCGAGCGCAAACAGGAGTCCGCCACGCGGCTCGCGCCAGCACAGGACAAGCCACGCGAGCGCGAGCACGCCATACAGGAGCGCGAGGCCGAGGGAGATGTTCCCCAGTGGGAGCACGGGCACGGCCAGCGCGACGGCGAGCCCGGCACGGGGGTGAAACGCGGTCACGGCAGCGGTGAGAACGGCGAGCCCGACGGCCCAGCCGTGCGGATAGAAGGGAAAGGCGACCGCGGTCCAGCCGGCGAACGCGGCCGCGAGTGCGGCGGCGCCGATCCGGCCCGCCTCCGCGGGTACCGAGAGTCCGAGCGCACGCGCCCGCTTGCGGCGGCGGTGGGCGGAGGCTCCCCGAAGCGCATCGGCGAGCGCTGCCGCGGATGGGCGCCGCGAGGGCGACAGCGACAGGGCCCGGTCGACGAGTTGGATGAGCTGCTTCGGCAGATCGGGGCGAAGCGTCGCCAGCGACGGCGCTCCCACCTCGATCGCGCGCGCAGTGTCGAGCATCGACGTCTGCCAGAACGGGTGCCTGCCGGAGAGGGACTCCCACAACATCACGCCCACCGCCCAGACGTCGGCAGCCTCGGTGGCGTCGTCGCCCGCGAGCCGTTCCGGCGAGATGTACGCGAGCGTGCCGGGCACGTCCCCCTGCGCCGTCAGCGTCTCGGCCTCCGCCATGCGCGCGAGGCCGAAGTCGAGCAGCCGCGCCGACACGCCCTCGCCGTCGGCGAGCAGGACGTTCGACGGCTTGACGTCGCGATGGAGGATTCCCGCGCGATGCGCATGCGCAAGCCCTTCCGACACCTGGGCGCACGCCTCGACGGCGTCGGCGTCGTCGAGGTCGCCCGCCCGCAGTGCCTCGCGGAAGGTGCAGCCGGGGACGTACTCGTAGGCGATGTAGACGTGGCGCGCGTCGCGGGCGAAGGCATAGGCACGGAGGCAGCTCGGATGGCGCAGCCTCGCCGCCGCGGACGCTTCGCGCTCGGCTCGCGCCGCCGCCTTGCCCTCGCGGGCGACGATCTTCAGAGCGACGTCGAGGCCGGTCCGCTCGTCGCGGGCGAGCCAGACGGAGCCCGACCCGCCGCTCCCGAGCGGCCGAATCGGCCGGTAGCGACCGAGGACGGGCTCGCTTTGCTGGAGAGCGAGCGCACCGTTGGACATCGGTTCAGTCAGGTTGGCGGCGGCAGGCGGATTTCCTCTCCAACAGAGGGCCGCGTTACAGTCTGGCCCGACCGCATGACGACATTCGACGACGAGAACATCGAGTTCGACTTCTTCGACGAGCCGGAGACGGAGGAGGCCTCCCGGCCGCGCCGCCGGCCGCGCCGCGAGCGCTCCGGCCCTCCGCGCCCCCCCGCGCCGCCCACGGGCCTCGTGCCGCTCGCGCGACTCGTCGGCCTGATCGCGATCGCGATCGCGATCATCGTCGCGTTCGTCTTCTGGGTCGGCGCCTGCCAGGGGAAGAGCGCGCACGACCAGTACGCCTCGTATGCGACGAGTGTTCGGACCGTTGCTGCGAGCTCCAACGCGCTCGGGCATGAGTTCGCCGCGAAGCTCGGTTCGTCGGTGCTGAAGCAGGCCAACCTCGAGTCGAGCCTGCAGCAGTACGCGCAACAGGAGCAGCAGGAGTACGACCAGGCACAGCAGATCCATCCGCCCGGCCCGCTGCGGCAGATCCACGAGCACCTCGTGGACGCGATCGAGTTGCGCGCGAAGGGACTCGCTGCGCTCGGTGAGGTCGTCGCCGGATGGAACTCGAAGAGCGCGACGTCGACGAACACCGCCATCAACGGGCTCGCGGCGCAGGCCGAGTTGCTGACCGCGAGCGACGTCGTATGGGAGCAGCTGTACTGGTTGCCGGCGACGCAGCAGCTGAAGACGGAGGGGATCACCGGCGTCGTCATCCCGAAGTCGACATTCGTCCCGAACACGGAGCTCGTGAGCGCGCGCTCGTTCGGCGTGCTGCTCGACCATCTGAAGGGCGGCTCGACCGGCCGTTCGTCAGCGCCGACCGGCCTGCACGGGTCCGCGCTCGTCTCCGTGGTCGCAAACCCCGGCGCGACTGCACTCTCGACCTCGACCGCCACAACGGTGAAGGTCTCCGCCGACCTCGCATTCGTGGCCACCGTCGAGGATTCCGGCAACTTCCAGGAGAACGGGGTCGTCGTACACCTGACGATCACCGCAGGCAGCGCGACGATCAAGCGAACGCAGACGATTCAGACGATCGCGTCGAAGACGCAGCAGACGGTGTCGTTCGGAAACTTCAACCTCCCGACCGCCGCGTTCGGGAACAGGGCGACGGTGAAGGTCGACGTCGCGCCGGTGCCGGGAGAGACGAACGTCTCGAACAACACCGCCACCTACACGGTCTTCTTCACGCTCGGCTGATGCACGTCAGCACCTCCGTCGCAGCGTGGATCGCGATCGGTGCAGCCGCGGCCGCGGCCGTCGCCGTCCTGCTCGGCGTCCTGTACTTCGCGTCGTTGCGGCGCGTCCGCCGCGCCCAACACGTGCTGCTCGGCGGCGGAAAGGCCGACCTCGTCGACTTCGCTGTCTCGCTCCAGAGCCGCATCGACGATCTGCACCGCGCGATCGACGAGATCGCGGCCGGCCTGGCCCGCGTCGACCGGCGGGTCGACGACAGCGTCTCGAGGACGGCGATCGTCCGCTACGACGCCTACGAGGGAAGCGGCGGGCACCAGTCCTCGTCGTTCGCGCTCCTCGACTCGGGGCGCAGCGGCATCGTCGTGACGGCCATCCAGGGCCGCGACTACGCGCGCATCTACGTCAAGGAAGTCGAGCACGGCCGCTCCTCCGTGGCCCTCTCCCCCGAGGAGCTGGACGCGGTCGAGCGGGCAATGGCCTCGTAGTCGGGCCTCGCTGGTACCTTTGTGCCCAGGAAAATGGGGCATGTCCTCGTCCTGAACGCGAGCTACGAGCCGTTGAACGTCTGCACGGTTCGGCGGGCGCACGTGCTCGTCTACAAGGGGAAGGCCGAGGTGATCGAGCATCTCGACCAGCCGCTCCGATCGGCGACGGGCAGCTTCATCCGCCCGCACGTCATCCGCCTCGTCACGTACGTCCGTGTCCCGCGGGCGATCCAGCGGAAGATCTCGCGACGCGCGCTGTTCGCCCGGGACGGCTGGCGCTGCGTCTACTGCGGCACCCCGGGGGGTCGGCTGACCCTCGACCACGTCGTTCCTCGCTCGAAGGGCGGGGAGTCCGTGTGGGAGAACGTCGTCACCGCCTGCGCGCCGTGCAACCTGCGCAAGGGCGACCGCACGCTGGAGCAGGCCGGGATGGAGTTGCGGACGCCTCCGCGCCCGCCGCAGCCGGTGCTCTTCATCAAGCTCGCGGCGCCGCGCATCCCCCACGGCTGGACGCAGTACCTCGGCGAGCTCGGCACCGCCACCGCCGCGGCGTAGCCACGTAGCGATGTGACATCCGGGGTGCCCGGCACCGTATGCCTGGCATGAGACTTCTCGTCACCCTCGCCATCGCCGTCGCGCTCCTCGCCGGCGGCGCCGACGCGGCCACCACGGCGACCGCCACGAGCACCGACACCGTGACGGTCACCGGCATGGGAACCGTGACGGCCGTGCCTGACCAGGCGGAGTTCGACTTCACCGTGCAGACGAAGGCCACCACGGCAACCGGAGCGCTCACGCGGAACGGGACGGCCACGAAGGCCGTCATCGCCGCCGTCGAAGCCGCCGGGGTCGCGGAGGCCGACATCCAGACGGCGCAGGTGTCGCTCGACCCGGTGCAGTCGAACGACGGGACGAGCATCGTCGGGTATACGGCCTCCGACACGATCGACGTCACGAAGCTCGCCATCGCGAAGGCCGGCGCCGTGGTCGACGCCGCGGTCGGCGCGGGTGCGACCGACGTCGCCGGGCCGTCCCTGACGCTCTCCTCGGAGGACGCGCTCTACAACCAGGCGCTGAAGAACGCGGTCGCGCAGGCGAAGACGAAGGCGCAGGCGCTCGCCGACGCAGCCGGCCTGAATCTCGGCGGCGTCGTGACGATGGTCGAAGGCGGCGGCAACGTCACACCGCTTCCGTTCGCCGTCGGCGCTGCGGCCAGCCCCAATACACCGATCCAGCCGGGGACGCAGGACGTGCAGGCGACCGTCACGGTCACCTTCGCGCTCAGCTAGCTCCGCTCGATCGGCAGCGGCCGCGTCGACCAGTCGCTCCACGACCCGGGGTAGAGCACGCCCTCGCGTCCGCGCAGGAAGGCGCGATGGAGCACGACGCACGCGGTGATCCCGGAGCCGCAATAGACGACGAGCTCGCCTGGCGGGAGTTCCAGCTGGGGCTCGTTCCACGGAACGTTGCCCGCTCCCGGGATGCGGCCCGGCTTCGCGTCCACCGGGTTCGGCTCCCCGCGCCAGCGCGCAGGCGTCCGCGCGTCGACGAGCGCGAGCTCGGGATCGGCGAGCCGCCGCGCCAGCTCCTCGGGCGCGATCGTGTCGCCCGACCGTTCGCGCGGCACGAACTCGGCCGGCTCGATCGTCTCGTCGCCGGTCGCGAGCGTCCCCGCCCAGGCGTCGATGCCGCCGATCAGCACGGCGCAGTCGTCGTGCCCGAAGTGGCGTAGCAGCCACCAGAGCCGCTCGGCACCGCCCATGTTCCCGTACGCGACGACGAGCACGCCCGGGCCGACCCCGGCCCGCGACGCGGACGCGGCAAACCGCTCGGCCGAGGGGAGCGGATGCCGTCCCTGGCCGGGGGCGGAGAGATCGGCCAGGTCCTCGTCGACGTCGAGGAAGGACGCGCCGGGGACGTGGCCGGCAGCGTAGAGCTCCCGCCCGCGCCCGGGCGCGCCCAGCTCCCAGCGACAGTCGACGAACTGGTAGCGCATCCCGGGATTGTTTCTGCTCAGGCGAGCGGGTACAACGCGCATACAGCTGATGGGGTACACGCTCCGCAACGTCAAGGACGTCGAGGACTCGGCGCCCGCATTCGGGATGTCGCCCGACGTCGAGGCACGGTTCGCGCGCAAAACGCTCGAATCGCGCCAGGTCGCGCTCAGCTACCAGCGGCTGCAGCCGAATGTCCGCATGCCGTTCGGGCATACGCATGCCCAACAGGAGGAGATCTACGTCGTGCTCGCCGGCAGCGGGCGGGCGAAGCTCGACGACGAGATCGTCGAGCTGCAGCCGTGGGATGCGCTCCGGGTCGACCCGGCGACGATGCGCGCGATCGAGGCGGGCGAGGACGGTATCGAGTTCCTCGCCGTCGGCGGGCCGATCGGCGAGGGGAACGACGCCGAGATGGTCAGCGACTGGTGGTAGACCGGTACTCGAGGAGGACGACGTCGCGCCAGTTGCCGTCGCGCTCGCCGAGGCCCTCATGCCGGCCGACGACCCGGAAGCCGAGCGACGCGTGCAGCGCGAGGCTCGCCTCGTTGTCCGGGAAGACGCCGGCGAGCAGCGTCCAGTAGCCCTCCGCCTCCGCGCGCGCAATCAACTCGCGAAGCAGCGCGCGGCCGATGCCCTTGCCGCGCGCCGACGCCGACACGTACACGCTCTCCTCGCCGACGCCGCGGTAGCAGTGCCGGTCGGAGTACGGCGAAAGCGCGGCCCAGCCCAGGACGTCGCCGTCGTCGACGGCGACGAGCCGCAGCGACGGATGCGCGGCGTCCCATCGCTCCCACGCCGGCGGCTCGACCTCGAAGGTCGCGCTTCCGGTGGCGATGCCCTCGGCATAGACGCGGGAGACCTGTGGCCAGTCCGACTCGTCCAGCGCCCGGATGTGCATGGCCGCTACGCCGCCACAGCCTCCTCGGCCTCCTCGGCCTCCTCGGCGAAGGCCGGAACGGTCTCGATCGTCTGGAGGATCCGGCCGGCGATGCGGTACGGATCGCCGAGCGAGTTCGGCCGCCGGTCCTCGAGATAGCCGCGATAGCCGTCGCCAACGAAGCTGTGCGGAACGCGAATCGACGCCCCGCGGTCGGCGACGCCGTAGTTGAACTTGTCCATCGACTGCGTCTCGTGCAGGCCGGTGAGGCGCAGGTGGTTGTCGGGACCGTAGACCGCGATGTGGTCGTCCTTGTAGGCGTCGAAGGCCGTCATCAGGGCCTCGAAATACTCCTCGCCGCCGACGTCGCGCATGTGCGTCGTGGAGAAGTTCGTGTGCAGCCCGGAGCCGTTCCAGTCGAGTTCGGCGCCGAGCGGCTTGCAGTGCCAGTTGACGTCGACGCCGTACTGCTCACAGAGGCGCATGAGCAGGTACCGCGCGATCCAGAGCTCGTCGGCGGCTCGCTTCGAGCCCTTGCCGAAGATCTGGAACTCCCACTGGCCCTTCGCGACCTCGGCGTTGATCCCCTCGAGGTTGATGCCCGCCTCGAGGCAGAGGTCGATGTGCTCGTCGACGATCCGGCGTGCGACGTCGCCGACGTTCTTGTAGCCGACGCCGGTGTAGTACTCGCCCTGTGGCGCCGGGAAGCCCTCCTTCGGGAACCCGAGCGGGGCGCCGTCGCGGTAGAGGAAGTACTCCTGCTCGAAGCCGAACCACGCGCCGGGGTCGTCCGGGATCGTCCCGCGGCTGTTCGACGGGTGCAGCGTCCCGTCCGGGAGCAGCACCTCGCACATGACGAGCAGCGCGTTCTCGCGCGCCGGATCGGGGAACGCGGCGACCGGCTGCAGGAAGCAGTCGGAGCTCGAGCCCTCCGCCTGACGCGTCGAGCTGCCGTCGAAGTTCCAGAGGGGCAGGTCCTCGAGCGTCGGCGACTCTGCAAACGCGACGATCTTCGTCTTGCTGCGCAGATTCGGCGTCGGCTCGTACCCGTCGAGCCAGATGTATTCCAGCTTGTACTTGGTCATCCTCGCTCCTCCTCTCGGACCATGAAAAAAGCCCCACGACTCCGAGAGTCGTGAGGCTCCATTGCCTCGGCGTCCACCGTCTTCGGCGAGCACCCGTCGTGACCCTAGCGGACCTGGCGGCTAGGGTCACGCGATGGTCGTCGCCGAGATGTCCGTTTCACTCGACGGTTTCGGGGCCGGGCCGGCGCCGTCGCTGGAGGATCCCCTCGGCAAGGGCGGAATGGACCTGCACGAGTGGGTCTTCCGCCTGGCAGCCTGGCGGGGGCCGCACGGGCTCGAGGGCGGCGAGATCGACGTCGACTCCGAGCTCGTCGAGGAGTCACAGGCTGCGGGCGCCGTCGTCATGGGCCGGAAGATGTTCAGCAGCGGCACCGGGCCATGGGAGGGCGACCCGAACGCGAACGGCTGGTGGGGCGACGAGCCGCCGTTCCGCAAGCCCGTCTTCGTCGTGACGCATCACGCACGCGAGCCGCTCGTGCTCGGCGAGACGACGTTCACGTTCGTGACCGAGGGCGTCGAGGCGGCGGTCGACCGAGCGGGTGGTGCGGCCGGCGCAACGGGAGTGCACGTCTCCGGCGGCGCCGACGTCATCCAGCAATGCATCCGCGCCGGGCTCGTCGACGTGCTCGACCTCCACGTCGTACCGATCTTCCTCGGCGACGGCCGTCGCCTACTCGAAGGCCTCGACCCGGCGCGTCTCGAGGTCGAGCGCGTGATCGCCGCACCACGCGCCACACACATCCGATACCGGCTCTAGCGCGACCGGGCGGGCGTCCAGGCCGCGGCCGCGATCCCCAGCCCGATCAGCATCGAGCCGCCGAACCAGCGCTCGAAGCGGGCGATCCGGCGCGACCCGCGCAGCTTGTCGGCGACGGCTCCTGCCGCGAGCGCGTACGCGTTGTCGCTGAGGAAGCCGAGCAGCGCGAAGCTGAGGCCGAAGACGAGCACCTGCAGCCAGACGTGCCCCGCGCTCGGATCGACGAACTGCGGGATGAACGCGAAGATGAAGACGATCGTCTTCGGGTTCGTCAGGTTGACGATGACGCCCTGCGTGTAGGCGCGCATGCGCGTCCGCGGCGCCGCCTCCTCTTCGACTCGGTCGCCCGTCCGCGTCAGCAGGCGGCGTACGCCGAGGACGATGAGATACGCGGCGCCGACGTACTTGACCGCGTCGAACGCCGTTCGCGAGGCGAGGATGAGCGACGAGAGGCCGGCCGTCGCTAGCGCGACGTGGACGATCGTCCCGGTCGTGATCCCTGCGACGGACGCGACTCCGCCGGCGCGGCCCATCTCGATGCTGCGCGTGACGACGTACAGGACGGCAGGGCCGGGGAGAAGCAACAGCGCCACGGCCGTGCCGAGGAAGACGGCGTAGGTCGAGAGCGACGGCACTCAGGGAACGTATAGGGCAGCGACATCGCGGGCGGTCGCGGCGATGCGTTCTCGCAGCTCGAGAGGAGCGACCACCTCGAGATCCGGCCCGTACCGCAACATCTCGCGGCGGGCCTCCTCCAGGCTCTCGAACACGAGCGTCCGCTCACCTTTCGGCCCGCGGGCAGTCACTTCGACCCGGGGACGGCTGTCCTCGAACGCGCGCGACCATTCGTTCCAGTAGGCGGAGAGCTCGAAGCCGGCCGGCCGCTCGCACAGCTCCTCGAGCGCACGCACCGACGCGACGCGCGACACGCGGTACACGCGCATGCCGGCGACGCGATGCGCGACGAGATACCAGGCCCCCGCCTTGAGCACGAGCCCGAGCGGGTCGACCGTGCGCTGCACGACGCGATTGCCCTCGCGATAGCGGATCTTCGCCCGGCAGCCGCTCCAGACGGCCGACGCGAGCGCCGGCAGGTGCGGGACGCTGTCCTCGGCGCGAAACCAGCCGCGCGCGTCCAGATGGAAGAGACGCTGCGCCCGCGTGGCGCGCTCCTGCAGCTCGGACGGAAGCGCGGCGAGCAGCTTCAGCCGGGCGGCGGCGAGCTCGCCCCCGAGACCGAGCTCCGCCGCCGGGCCCGGCATGCCGGCCGCGAAGAGGGCCTCCGCCTCGTCGCCCGTCAGGCCGGTGAGTCGCGTTCGATAGCCGCCGGCGAGCCGGTATCCGCCCGCAGGCCCGCGCACCGCCTCGACCGGCACGCCGGCAGCGGCAAGCGATTCGACGTCGCGATGCACAGTGCGCACGGACACCTCGAGGCGCTCAGCGATGTCAGCCGCAGTGAGCTGCCCCCGGGTCTGCAATAGGAGGAGCAGGGAGACGAGACGCGTCGCCCGCATGTTGCGGACCCTACGACAGATACATGACAGAAGGTGTCCTCTTTGTCTGCGAGGCTCCCGGCATGAACATCTGGGACGAGGAGTGGGGCGAGCAGGGCGAGGACTGGTCGGGCGGCGGCGGGCTGGCGAAGCGCCTCGTCCCCAGCGGGCCGCAGCTCGGCGCAACGCTGTACGAGCTCGAGCGCGGCAATTTCGCGATCTTCCACTTCCACCACGGCTCGGAAGAGCTCCTGGTCGTCCTCCGCGGCCGGCCGACGCTGCGCACCTTCGAGGGAGAGCGCCGGCTGGACGACGGCGAGGTCGTCCACTTCCCCACCGGGCGGGACGGCGCGCACGAGATCCGCAACGACACCGACGAGACGGTGCGCTACCTGGTAGCGGGGATCCGCGTCTCGCCGGAGATCGCCGAGTACCCGGACCTGAAGAAACTCACCGGCCAGTCGAAGCACGGGATCTTCTTCATCCACGAGGTCGAGGAGGACGCATGAGCGACGAGCGAGACTCGAATGTCGTCGAGCTGCTGCTGCACGAGCCCGAGATAGTCGCGTGGCTCGAC
>Ga0307372_10000685_pt1 | contig 59383 bp, 48 predicted proteins | sample OX1MG_FD_202533 | JGI IMG/M metagenome (GOLD analysis project Ga0307372, IMG submission 202533) | Soil microbial communities from Risofladan, Vaasa, Finland - OX-1 | ecosystem: Environmental > Terrestrial > Soil > Coastal area > Acid sulfate soil | place: Finland: Risofladan, Vaasa | collected... | reverse complement strand
TCGCTGCGCACCGAATACAGCATCTGCAACAACTGCTCCGGCGGAATCGATGGGCGCCCCACCTTCGCGTACATCTTGCTGAACTGCGGCGAGAGCCGCTTCAGGATTTCGTCCACCATGGTGCGGATCGGGCGCAGCGGATGATCCTTGCGCACTCGCTGCTCGGGGGAAATGTAGCTGAACACGTGAGTCTGCTGCTGATCGGTTCCTCCATGCGCCATTGGACGCACCGTGCGCTGTTCCGCTACACAATCTTCGACTTTTTCAGCAGCCTGCTAGGCACTTCCGAGAACGAACCGGCAGGAACCAAGGGCCTCAATGTCGTGCCTCGCAATTCTCGATAGACTTTCTCGGTTAAGTTACGTATAAGGTAATCTGCTGCCCCCCAAGGGCAAATCCTCGCAGGGAGAACGAATATGGCTAAGAAAGCCAAGCGCACCAAGAAGTCGGCCAAACCCAAAGCACGCAAGCCGCTCACCAAGTAAACTGCGGGCGGCCGCGGCCCTTTGATGTCCGCCGCGCTCGTTCTCTAAACATTTCGTGAAGGGGCTGCGGCCGTTCAGCCGCAGCCCCTTTTTGGGCATTTCACCATCTGTTTTCTTTAAGGCTCTTTTCCTGGGCTTTACATGTAAATCTTTCTCATCCGCACAGAATCCATAATTTTCTTGAGCTGGTTGGTGGGTTTGTCACCGAATTTCTGGGAGGCAACACAACGGATGAAGGATCACGAGAACCATCGCGAGTGAAGCCAGTCAAAACGGCGGAGATGTTCCGAGACCAACGTCTCGGCTGTTTGCTAGTACCTTGGTCCCAGGTTGAATTGAATCTACCGGTCTATCGACGCTGCAAGCAGCTAGGGGCACAATCGTAATGGATTCGGGGCCAGTAAGGCGTCCCGGTAGAGAACCAGGAAGCCAAACCTTCGGGTTCTGTGCCGGGACGCTCCAAGAGACCTCGAATTTCTGCACCCATCCATCACCCCCATGCCCCAAGCGGCCGGCTCACCCCGCCGGCCGCTTATCCTTAAATTTAGACACCACTGTTCCCCTACCTGCTCCCTAATGGAAATCAAAACTTCGCTCTTGATTTTGTGTAACCGATCACCAAGATGCGGTAATTTTTTTACCTGGTGAACCTCAGCGAGGTCTGCCGATGGGGCGATAGCTCGCGAGCGGTCGCGGTCGCATGCGAAACCGCGGTCCCAGCGGCGGCGGCACCTTGTGGAGGGGAGCGCCGCAATTGCTGCACGTCTCCTGCGGCGCGCCTTGAACGCGCAGCCAGTGGCCACGCGCCGGACATCCCGGATTCAAGCACTGTACGGTCCAGCCGGGCAGATATTGCATCAGTCCCCTTGCGTTCGAGAAGCGCGCTCGGCTGGCGGAAGAAAATGAGCACTTGCCGCCGTACCGGCAGTCCGAACAACCGAAAGCCGAAAAGCTGGGGAGAACTCTGCGTCACGCGGGCTAGTATGTCAAGGAGAAATATCTACAATTAGTAGTGGTACAGTTTCAGGGGCAACTTGGCTTTGTTGACATCCTGGCTACGACAATGAGAATTCGTTGTATCCGGCCGTTCGCAATTGTTGTTTTCTATCGAGGCAGGAGGTGCGATGGCCGAGGTCGGACTCCTGCCGATTGCCCGTGTAGCCCTGCAAGTCTGCAAGGCGGCGCTTCCGCGCTACCGAAGCCGTTTCAGCAAGCACCAATTCACACAGCCGCAGCTGTTGGCCATTCTCTGCCTGGTGCGGTACGAGGACTGGATCTTTCGCGAAGCCGAAGTACGGCTGGGCAAACACCGCGAGTTGCCAGGCGATGAGAGCCGGCCTCACAGGGCTATCAGGGAGCGAACACCGAGCGAATTTGCCAAGGAGATCGCGGCTAGCCGCGATCTCCTTGGGCTACAAAGCTGAAAACTTGCCTTAGCTTTGGTACAAAAAAGCCGGTCCGATCAGAGAACCACTTTCTCTCATTGCAACTGGTGCAAAAATTCGGTTCCGTCATTTACGCGACGAGGCACGAACTATTGGTTGGTGGGGAGGAGACGGATCGATACCCGAAAACGTTTGTAGTCCGTGTAACGAACGGTCATGCGTATGTGGACGTCACCCGATCGAAAGTGCAGAACATCGTCGGCATGGGTGTAGGTGGGGAACCAGTAATGACCCTCGATGTTTTGGCGGTACGTCTCAAAATGTGGAAATACGTTTTCGTTGTTGCCTTTGCGAATGTCGGGCACGGCTTTCCCGTAGGACTTCACGATTTCCAAATCCCGGTTATCCACCCAGATTCGCCCCTGAAAGTAGCGCTGGTTCTTCTCGATCGTTTTAGGAGCGACATCGAATACGTACGTCCCAATTGCATCCACCTGGTCGCGACCGACATAGGTGACGTTGTATTTAGGCAGATCCTCGGTGGTGAGAACGAAAGGCTGAATGTTTCTTAAATCATTGAGGTCCTGCTGGGAAAGCATGATTCGCTCGAGCGTGGGTGGAGGGGCATACGTGATCAGTTCATAGCGCTTGCCGTCGGGTGTAAAGGTGATATCGCTGGTCATGCGATATTCGCCATCCGGCTGGCCGTCGTCGTCGATCGTCTGCAGCACGAAGCTTTGGACGTACGTAAAATTATCGCGCTCCGCTTTAAACTCAGTCTCGCGCTCCGCGAACTTCTGGATGATCTGGTCCACCGGAATGGAGGGTGGTTCGTTCGAAATGGCGGATTGAGATTGTCCCGAACTGGATGCCTTTGCCGGTTCTGCCGGCGGTGCCGCAGCAGCCGGCGGTGGAGGACTCACAGGAGCCTCTTCCTGAGGAGGAGCTGGAGGCAAGGGGCCCGGCTCTTGTCCCAACACCGGTGGTGCCAAACAAGAAACGATCACGAATGCGATTAGAGTGGCTAGGCCAGCTCGGACTCTAGAGTTTGTGAAGCTTTGGGCAATGTCAAACAGCATAGATCAGGCTCCGAAATGTACGCTATCCAAGCTATAGGAACTTCCCGCTGGCACAAGGGTTGCTTCTTCCTTTGAGATCAGCAAGCATACGCAACTCAGCACCACTTTGCAGGATACCTGATCGAGGTTCGGCGGGCGGGCCTAACCTGTCGAAAAAGCCATCTGTACTCTGAACGTCATGCGGGATGAAGGGTTCGTGCTTGCTGGTTTCGCTGCGGGAATGGTGGGGCTAGGGAGAGTCGAACTCCCGACCTAAGGTTTAGGAAACCTCCGCTCTATCCAACTGAGCTACAGCCCCACGCGAAACAATTCTATCAAATCGTTTCTTTCCCTTGGGCATTTCCTTAAGGACATTGGCGGTCATTTTTTCCATTTCGATCCAGTGAACCGTCAATTGAATTAGATTTTTAAGATCCTCCAAGTCCTTGTCTTCCCACTTGCGCGTATAGTGTGTCTCATCATTTCCAAGCCACACTGCACGTGCAGCAATTGCTTTTACTTTTTCATTTTCCACATACTGACTCCATCGACTCCAGGGATGCCACAGGCGATACAGATTGAAACTCATGCCAAGCCACAGGGATGGCGCTTCTACATCGGCAGTGTGCGACCGGGCGCCCATGCCGAGAGTTTGCGTTTCACCGAGGAGAAGAGAGTTTCGATCGAGGCCCGACGCCGGTAGAGTTGCGCGGAAACGATCGGCGCATCTGGGCGTGCACGCCGCGGATGCGTCCGGTTTTCTTCCGGCGCTGGGCCGGAATCACGCTCTGCGCGCCGAGTCGCTTCCGGATGTAGCTGTGATTCCTCTCGCTGCCAAACTCGGCGTCGGCCCACACAAGCCGATCCGTGTTTAGACGTACACCTTCATCCGCAAAGACAGAAATCTTCGCTTGCAAGCGCGGTGAAGGTTGGACGGAACGCGTTCAATTCAGGTCTTAAGAAATTGCGACATTGCGACTTCTTCTCCCAAGGCATGCCGAATTGCCGCCAGGAATTCACGGTTATCCGGCGGTTTTTGGAAGTAGGCGATTGCCCCAGCCCGCAGCGCACGCTCTTTATTGTTAACAGGATCTCGGGCGCTGAGAACGATGACGGGAGTTGACATAAGATCGGTCATCGCTTTCAGTCGCTCGAGTATCAGGAATCCGTCTCCTGCTGGCAGCCCAAGATCGAGAAGGATCAAGTCCGGCAACTCCTGTCGCGCAACGGCCATGGCGGCAACTCCATCCATGGCGGAGACGACGGCATAGCCGTTCGCTTTCAACTTGGCCGCCAGACCCAGCAGAAGATGCTCGTCGTCATCAATTATCAGAATTTTCTTAGTACTCAAGGGAGATGCTCCTTTCAAGCAGATGAGTTTGAATCAGTTTGTCGATGTGGGTGGCGATTTCGGTTATTCGCTCTTCCCATCGCTGGCCGTTGGCAGAAAGTTGCAACGTTGTTGCGGAAATAGCCAGCTTATGTGTTGAGTTATTCAACTCACCGCGGAGGCGCCTTGCGATAGCCTCAGCGCCGCTCGCCCCCGTGCACGCGACGATGAAAAAGGCCTCTGTCGTTTCTGTGTCACTCATGGAGGGCAAGAGCAGATCCTGGCCGGCAAGAATACAGCGCTCCAGAACCTTCCGTATCATTGTGGGGTCCTGTGTCTGAATGGCTCCATCGATGGCGGGCACGTCAATCGAAAGGAGCGTCACGCAACCCGCCGCCAAGTTTGCCTGGGTAAGGATCGGGGCGCACAATTTAGCCAGCGAGAAGACCGGCAATGTAAAATAAAACGAGCTACCGCTCCCGACCTGGCTTTCCACCCAAATTCGACCACCTTGTTGTGAGACAAGTTCTTTCGATATGAATAGTCCCAGGCCCAAACCCTTGCGGCTTGCTTCGGTAAGAACTTTTACCTGAGCCAAGCGATCGAAGACCATGAGGCAGCTTTCCTGGCTCATTCCACATCCCGTATCCGTCACCGACAGGCAAAGAAAACCGCTGTCCTCCGCGAAGATTCGTCCCTGGACGGTAATCGCGCCATTTGTGGGCGTAAACCTGATCCCATTTTCAATCAGATTGATCAGGACTTGACGCACCCGGGCGCGATCGGCCCAGGCAGCAGGAAGGCACTCTGCAATGTCCGAAAGCAGGCTGATATTCTTCAACTCGGCATTCGCGCGGCATGTCCTGAGAACCTCGGCAATCAGGCTTGGCACGGACGTGCGCCGAGGATCCACGGTAAGTTTCAGCGTTTCGATGCGACTAACGTCCAGAAGGTCGCCGACCATATCCTTGAGTTGCTTGACATTCTCCAGGCTAAATTCCAAGTGCTCGCGTTGTTTCGAGGTCAGATCACCGACCACACCTTCCAATAGATTCGTGATGAAAAAATAAAGCGCCGTCAAGGGGGTGCGTAGTTCGTGCGAGACGTGAGAAAGAAACTGTTCTTGAAGGCTTGTGCGCTCCTGCCGGACAGCTTCCAATTCGATCGCTGTCTTTCTCCTGTCGGTGACGTTTTGCATGACAAGAGCAAAGCCACGATGGGAATCCGCTTCTTCCGGCAAAGGCGTGATGATGACATTGGCCCAAAACTGCGTTCGGTCCTCGCGAACGCGCCAGCCCTCGTCTTCGCTGCGGCCTTCCTGCGAGGCCTTACGTAACTGTCTTCCGGGAGCGTCGTTATGAACATCCTCGACGGTGAACATACGGGAAAATTCCTGGCCGACGATCTGGGCCTCGGGATAACCCAGCATGCGCTCCGCTCCACTATTCCAACTGGTCACGCGTCCAAGATGATCGGCCGTGAAAAGCGCATAATCTGTCACGCCCTCGACCAACATTCGAAACCGAAGGTTCGTCTCCGCCACGTGGGCTTCGAGGATCGCACTATAGCGTTGCCGCAAAAACGCCTGGCCTAGAGTGCACAACAAATCGCCGGCCAGTTGCAACGCGGCGCAGCTCACGGGACGCTGCTTGTTCGACAGGTTCCAAAGTAGTTGCGCCGACACTCCGAATTTCTTCGCCGCTCGCTGCAAGAATAGCGATTCGGGATATTGGTTGGACACCTGCCCGGCAATAATAGCTCCCAGGCGATGATTGCCTAACGAGAGTGGAACCGCGACGTGCGTAAGGCCCGCTGAGTCGCGCACGATTGTTGGAATGCCCGTTCGCAATGCATCCGCAACGGCTGTGCAAGGCGAAGGAGGAGACAGGCAGAAAGGGCACGTGCCTCTATCCACGATCGTGCTGTGAATGAGGGTCCAGACCGGCTGCGCATTGTGGCATCTTCCCAGCAAGTTTCCCTCGGCACCGGTGAGTGCTACCGCCACTTTCATCGTGCGGCCGTACGTCTCCAACATTGGGCCCCACGCTTTGACATCCAACAGTTCGGCACGCTCCCGACGAGACAAGTCCACTTTAGCAATTCCGTTCGCGACCCTGCCGATGACGGAAGATGCTTCCTCCTCCAAGGGAACGGGTTCCATCACATCGATTTGTTCCAGCTCTTGAGGAATCATCCGTTGTCCAAGGCCGTGCCAGGGTCTTTTGTTCTCTGGGAACGGCGCACTCGTGTTGGAGCCCTGCTCAAAAGGCTTGAGTAGTCCTGCAAGGGCGCCCCGGTTTCCGGCCTCTGCTCCTGGGGCATTAGCTTGATTCCTCCTTCGCCGATCGAGAACTCACGGGTTTGAAATGAATGGTTGCATCCGCGGGCCTTGACCACCGAAATGCAGCGATGAAGTGAGCTGTCGATTTCCACCAGGCTCATCAGAATGAGGTTGTCCACAATGGAACTGACCGGAAAATCCGGCATATAAGATGAGATTCCGAGGAATTCGGGATTCTCATAATTGAAAAATGTGGTCATCAAACGGTGTTTGCTGTAGGCCACCAGGGCGTGAAAAAAGTCTCGATAGATCCCCATATCTCCAATGGCCGTGCTGTAGCTCGTCATGCCATCAATCACCATCCGTTGGATGTCGTATTTCTCGACGAGCTCCACGATTTGGGCGTAATGGCAATCAATGTCTAGCTCCTGAGGGCTCTCAAACAGTATCCGGATCGTGCCTGCGTCGACCTGTTCTTGCAGATTTAGCCCGAGGGTCTGGGCATTACGGATGATTTGCGCCGGGTGCTCATCCAAGGAGACAATTAAACCGCGTTTTTTTTGCTTCAACGCTCCTTCCCGCAGTAACTGCGTACCAAGAACGGTCTTTCCCACCCCCGAAACCCCTACGACCATTGTAGTCGACCCATCAAAGAGGCCGCCTCCAATGAGAGCATCCACGGCATCCACCCCGATGACCGATCGCTTGGTGCTGGAGGTGGGCTGTGTTGCATTACGACGAAATGGGGCCTGAACGCGGCGGAATACCTCCACACCCTTCCCATCGCTAATGCAGAGGGAGTGCTCACCGCTGTCGAAGTCCTGGCCCCGGCTTTTCAGTATCTCGATGGTGCGGTGAATGCGCCGGCCCTGGCGGTCGCGGTTCAATTGGATCACTGTATCCGCGAGAAAATCAGCCGCCTCCACCATTGCGAGTGACTTGGGGTGGTTGCCGAGTTCATGCGAGAGTACGGCCGTCAATTTCTCCCGGCCTAATGATTCAATCAATTGATGCAGAAGGTCGCGGTATAGCCGAGGTTCGGGACCGGCACCGGGAGATATCTGATCCAGAATACCGACGCCATCTATGAAAATGCGCTGGGCGCTGATTTCGGTCGCCGCCTCGATCAGCAGACTATCCGCCGACCGCAGTTCCTGATCGAACACCTGCGGACTCGTGAAAATGATTTGCAGTTTCTTCTCTCGCTGCAGTTTATCCAAATCCCATCCGAACTTGGCTGTGTCCCGAATCAGTTTGTCCGGACTCGTTTCGAACACCACAATCAGGCCGGGCTCGTTAAATTCGGTGATTCCGCGATAAATGAACTCGATGCCCATCAGGGTCTTTCCGCTTCCTGTCACTCCCTGGAGCAAAATGACATTTCCCCTAGGAATTCCACCCATCAGGATTTCATCGAGGCCCGTGATGCCAGTCTGGATCAAGCTGCTTTCGGCCATTTTTCCCTTTCTTCAATACGGATATGCGGATTGCGCTACCGGAACTGCATCCGAGATGTCCGGCTTCAGTATTTTCACTATCATCAGCCGGCCAGCACGGCTTCCCGTCAAATTCAGGAGTTGTTGAAAGCAGCCCTGGCGCGAACCGTCCGAGGAGACTATGACTTTGTAGAAGCGCGCTCCTCTGGACGGGCGAGAGGACTCAATTAGCCTTCGGGATTCCAATCTGTCGAGCGTATCGCCAATTCTTATGCTTTCACAACGCAGAAGGCGGGCCATCTGGCCGGCGCTAGAAAGGGTCGCTCCGTGGTGGTGCAGGAAAACCAACATGTCCCAGTCCATGAGCAGCGAAATGCCCATGGACTCCAGGGAGCTTTGCACCAGAAGTTCCAGAGGATTTGCTTGTTCGCACGATGGGATTACGCCGAGGTCGACCGGCGAAAGCCTGCGCGGAATTTCAGGGCCGCAGGGTCGTCGCTTCCGGTTTGTGAGATCCCGCGGAACGTCCGTTTGTTTGCTCATTGGCCGAACCAGCTCGCTGTTCCGTTTCCGTGTTTCTTCGGCATGCTACGTTTCCATACCCATCGAAAGAGCAACGACTTCGCAATAGCACTTTCTCCCACAAGCATATTCGGGTGACCTTGGAGTTCCTGTTCACTTCAAGACAGGTTCCTATAAGTAACTTCGGTGTATCGATTCGAAACGGCTTCCAACCGGTTTCCAAGACTGAGACTCACGTGTTCTGAATGGAACTTTATTTTTTCGGATGCGGCCGCATCGTTGGGCTTGCCTGACAAAATAATAAATATGGGCGAGCATGGAGTGGGGGAGATATCGTGATGGCGGAGACTGGCAATGATGTGTTAATCGCAGAGAATCGGAACGGCGACACGGAGGTCAAGCGATCCCAGCAACTTTCCGAGCGTTATCGTTGTCCGTTCGTCGATCTCCGCGAACAAAGGATCGAAGCGGAGCTTGTTCGCAGCATCCCGGCGGAGTTGATGTTCCGCTACAACTTTGTGCCGCTGGAAGCGCACGGCTCAATTCTTACTATTGCAATCGCGGACCCGAGTCAATTGCAGCTTACCGACGAGCTTGCACTGCTTCTCGGCAAGCGACTCCAAATCAAGGTTGCCACCGCTTCTCAAATCGGCGACCTCCTGAAGCGCACGGAACAGTCCCAGCGGGTTCTCGATCACGCCACGGAAGGCTTCACTCTCCAGATTGTCCCCGACGATGAAAACACCGAAGAAAACATTTCCATGGAGAAGCTCACGAACGAAAGCGGAGCGAGTCCCGTCGTTCGTCTGCTCGATACCGTTATCTTCACGGCCCTTGAGCGGCGGGCAAGCGATATTCACATCGAGACGGGCAACACTCAGGTGGTCGTGAGGTACCGCATCGACGGCATGCTGCAGTTTGCCATGCAGCCGCTCGCGAAAGACATCCATACCACGCTTCTTTCACGAATCAAGGTGATGAGCGAACTGGACATCGCCGAACGCCGTATTCCCCAGGATGGACGTTTCCGCGTGCGCTACAACGGCCGGTTCATCGACTTTCGCGTTTCCATCATGCCTTCCGCGCACGGCGAAGACGCCGTACTTCGTGTCCTCGACAAGGAGACGCTCAGCGAACGGTTCCGCGATCTCTCCCTTGATGTAGTGGGTTTCGACCGCGATGAGATCATGCGGTTCCGGCGCTATATCCATGAGCCCTATGGCATGGTTCTCGTCACTGGCCCCACCGGTTCCGGCAAGACGACCACGCTCTATGCGGCTATTAATGAGATCAAGAACGACGAAGACAAAATCATCACAATTGAAGACCCGGTCGAATACCAGGTCCATGGAATTACGCAGATCCCCGTAAATGAGAAGAAAGGCCTCACGTTCGCCCGCGGTCTTCGTTCAATCTTGCGCCACGATCCAGACAAGATCATGGTGGGCGAAATCCGCGACCAGGAAACCGCGCAGATCGCCATCAATTCCGCACTCACCGGACATCTGGTTTTCACAACCGTTCATGCAAACAATACGACCGATGTAATCGGGCGTTTCATCAACATGGGAGTCGAGCCTTATAATTTCGTCTCCGCACTTAATTGCATCATGGCCCAACGGCTCGTTCGTGTGATCTGCGAAAACTGCAAGAAAAAAGTATCGTATTCGCCCGAGGTGCTGACCGAATCCGGCATCGACCCCGTGGAGTGGACTAGCGTCCCCATGTACGAGGGCTCGGGATGTCTCGAATGTTCCGGGAGTGGCTATCACGGCCGGTCCGCCATCAGCGAACTCCTGAATCTTTCCGACCGCATCCGGGAGATGATCGTCGGCCGGCGCCCAACTTCTGAAATCAAGCGAGTGGCCGGCGAAGAAGGCATGTCATCTCTTCGAGAGTCAGGTCTCAAGAAGGTGCGCGCGGGCCTAACGACCCTCCGTGAGATCAATAAGGTAACATTCGCCGGGTATTCCTGAGCGTGGGATATCGATCTTAATCCTTCCAACGCTTAATCTTCCGATTGCGAATTATAAAGTCAAACGAAGAATCATTGCGTACTCGCCATCCGATGGCCTAGAGGCAATAACACTGCATGCCACTGCGCCTTCTTGCATCGTGACAGTTACCTCACCGTATATCATATACAGGGGGCTACTGGTAACTACTGATAACTACTAAGAACTTGTGCAAAAGTGAACAGTTCCACTTCCGTTATCCGAATAATCTTCGAGAGGAGGGAGTTTTAAAGCTTTATTATTGGCCAAAATGCACAATATCTCACAGACCGGAACCGAAAAGGATAAACGATGTTTCTCGGCCAAAGGCACCCAGACTCTCCGATGCCCCATTTTACGCATTGGCTTAATTCATAGTGACAGAGCTGATGCCGAACGATCCTTGCAAGAACTGAAGCATGCCCAATTCCGAGTCAGAGCAGATGTTGTTCTAACTCCCGAGCAATTCACAAAGCGGCTGGGCTCAAAATGCTACGACCTGATTCTAACCGAATACCCCGCGGCGAAAGAGTGGGAAACTCAGGCGGTGGAACTCCTTCAGCAAAACGGCAGGCATACGCCCGTCATCTTCCTGACCGGCACAATACAGCGAGAAACCGTGGCGGAACTCATTAGAAAAGGCGCAGCGGACTGCATTCAAATGGAGAATATTGGCCATCTTCCAGTCATCGTTCGCCGCGTGCTGAGCGAAGAGCAACTGCGCCAGCAGCGCGACCGAGCGGAAGAGAAGTTGCGGCATTCGGAAGCACATTACCGCGCCTTAGTCGGGAACCTAACGTACGGGATATGCCGCTGCACCCCGGAAGGCAAGCTTGTGGATGCGAACCAGGCGCTAGTGGCGATGCTTGGCTGTACAACAAAAGAGGAATTGCTGGCTGCGAACCTCACGAGTGAAATCATCTGCGATCCATTCAAGAGGCAACAACTGCAGGGAAACCCAGGGCGGCTGGATCGAAGCGATACCCTAGAAATGGACTGGAAGCGGAAGGATGGCACGCCCCTGAAGGTCAGGCTGAGCGGACGCGAAGTCATAGGCGCAAACGGGAAGGCTGGCGGTTACGAGATTATTGTCGAGGATGTCACGAAACAGCGCGAACTGGAGGATCATTTGCGTCAACAGGCCCGGAAGGACTCTCTGACCGGCCTGGCAAATTATCGCAGTCTTGTGGACGCTCTCGATAGTGAGATTAAACGGTCAAAGCGCACGGGCAGAGAGTTCGCGCTATTGCTGTTCGACTTGGACGATCTGAAGAAAATCAATGACAGGCATGGACATCTGATGGGCAGTCAGACACTTTGCCGGTTAGCCGACGCGTTGTCCATGGGTTGCCGAGACATCGATACAGCGGCGCGTTTCGGCGGAGACGAGTTTGCACTTGTGCTGCCGGAAACGTGTTCAGAATCGGCCAATCTGGTCTCGCGGCGCGTCTGCAACAACTTTGCGAATCACCGCCAGGATCTAAAGCTATCCGTAAGTGTAGGCGTCGCCAATTACCCCAAGGATGGGGAAACAATCGAAAGTCTCCTGGCCGCCGCTGACGTAGCGTTGTACGCGATGAAAGGAAGAGTACACGGCCGGGACAGGGGGACATTCGTCGAAGATTTGAGCTGGCACGCGATCTGAGCAAAACCGTGCCCTGAGCCTACGTGCGGCGTCACAAATCGACATCGTCCTGTCGGCTACGGACGCCTCTTTTGGATTTACCGAGCAGGCGCCGTCGAAGTGGAGGTAGTCCGAAACGCGCGGACAGCCAAGGAGCTTTCTAGCATGGCGACATTTGCCGGGCTGAAGGGCGCTGGGTTGATCTCCCGGGATAGATATGAGAGCCGAAGATAGACACTGGCAACTGCCCTCCGCTGCAAACGGATCACACGATTCCGCTCGCCGGGCGCCCCTCACGTTCACCGTCGAAGAATCGATCGTGATGCGGGCTTTCGCTGCCGGAAAAAGCCAAAGGCAAGTCTGTAGCGAGTTCCATATACCATTGCAGTCATTCCACCGGCTGTTGCGCAATCTGATGGAAAAGACCGGGACGTGCGACCGGATAGGGCTTCTCGTATGGGCGCTGCGGCAGAGACAGTGTGGCGACAGTCGTGAAGCCGAAAGAAACTACAAATGGAAACGATCCGCGTGAATCGGTTGGGACTACACGGGCAGGGCTTGAAGTTGAGCCATTGCTCCCGGCACTTTCTGGACGCGAAACTACAAGGATCCTAACCATCGGGCCCCGGGAAATAATAATTGACCGCCTTAATCGCTCGCTACCGCGGCGCGATGTGCAAAACGCTCCTGCGAAATTGAGTCGGCGAGGACGCGGCGCACTGGCGCCAGGCTTGAGGATGGGACGGGTCGCTCGCGTTGCACGGCAATCTCGGCAACCTTTCGAGGCAGATCTTTCCGGCGATCAAGCCCCAGCCCAAATTCTTTCAACAGCTCCGCGGCCAAGTTTGGATCGTCGGTGCGCTCCAACCCCCAGAAGCGGAGCCGGTCTTCATTTTTCTGCAGAAGTTGGAGAGATTCATCGAGCTTCCTCATCGCCCCGGTAAAAGACGATGCGAGGAAATAGACGGGCAGAGTCCAGCCATCTCGCCCAAACACCGCCCGGACGCGCAAGTCATATTTGCCACCTTGGTTCTTCTCAACGGCGCAAAGGTACCTGTTTCCCGATATGACGTTTTTCGCAGACATGTTGTTTCGCAACCTTTTATTTCCCGATATGACGCCAAAAGCCATCCGATTAGACGAATGAAGGTGGTTTCCTCGACCAGCCATCGGGCGGAACTCAATCCCACGCGTCTTTGACCGCTTCGCCGACATAATCATCCTCCTGATAGCATCAAACTTGTAGCTAGCCATGCTTAACAGCCTGGGGAGGGCTCCCGCCTTGGCGCATTCAGGCTTTCCCCGCTGGCTTTCGGGAGAGGCTCTGCGGATAAGATATTATAACGGAACAGACGAAACTGGGCAAGAGACCCTACCTTCTATAAATATCCTATTATCACAAAGATGCGCGAGAAAATACGGGAGAGATCTCAAATTGAACCGTGGAGATAGTTGGAAGGATTTGAAGAGAAATAAACTCAGCTGATTCACTGTCTGTAAAGATGCCGCACTTCAACCGAAGCTCAGCTGGAAGTCGTCAGTCGTTTCACGGCTTCATCATTGATCGTCAGTTTGCCCTCTTTCCTTAGTTGCTCTTCAAGAGCCGTGCGAAAGGCAGCGAACGCAGCGTTTTGCTTGGATTGCAGAAGCTGTTGCTCGATATCCTTTGACTGTTTCGCCAGATCGTCGGAGTTGGCCTTTTCCTGGTCCATGACTCGATAGATTAGCCAGTTGCCACCAATTTGGGTTGCTTTGCTGACTTGATTTACTGCCATGCCAAAGGCAGCTTCGAGTTGCTGCCCAGTTCCTACATCTGGGATCGAGCCATTTCTTGCGAATGCATCGGAAGTCTTTACCGCTATATCCAGCGACTTAGCGGCTTTGTCGAAAGCTTGACCGCTCCCGGCAAGCTTCGCTAAGTCATTGGCTTTGGCCCGCGCAAGGTCAAGAGACTTCTCCTTCTGATAATCCGCCAAAACCTGATCGTGTACTTCTGCAAGAGTGCCCTGGTGGGCCGGAATGATATCTTTCACGGTCAGAATTACATAGCCGGAGTCTATCCGCAAAGGCTGGCTGATCTCACCGGGTCTCAACTCGAATAAAATCTGGTGCAAGTCGGAAGAGTTGCCAAGCTTGCCCAGCGCGTCAGTGATGGAGACGGCTGGCGTTTCTCCCTCCTCCAGGTTGAACTTCTTTACCAGGTCATCCAATGGTTGACGATCCGACTGGCGTACAACAGCCGCCATTTGGTCCGAGATATCATTGGATTGGGCGCTCACCTTAGCATCGAGCAGAGTTGGGAGAATCGAATCGCGCACTTCTTCGAAGCTTTTGGTGTGGGCCATCTCGCGATCCAGGACTTTGATGATGTCGAAGCCGTATTCGGTCTTCACCAAGTCAGAAATTGTCCCCTTCGGCAAGCTAAAAGCAACCTGCTGAAACTGCGGCACCGTCTGACCTTCGACGATCCAGCCGAGGTCGCCGCCTTTTGCCTTCGATGCGTCGTCTTCGGAATACTTTTTGGCAAGATCCTCGAAATTGGCGCCGCGCTTGGCTTGCTTCAGGACGTCCTCTGCCTTTTGGCGGATCTCAGTAATTTCCGCATCCGTCTTTCCCACGGTCTTGAAGAGAATATGCTCCACGTGGGCACGATTCTGTACCTTATAGTCGGCAATGTGTTGATTGTAGTAGGCCTGAAGCGCATCGTCGCCTACCTGAGCGTTCGCGCGCAGTTTTGCTAGATCGAGTAGTGCGTAACGTGCCGAACGCTTTTCAGGAACCTGGTATTTTGCCAAATTCTTTGAGAAGTAGGTTGTCAACTCCGCGTCGGAGGGATAAATCGAAGAGGCCAAGTCGCCGGGCTTGATAAGCGCATATTCGATCTTCACTTTTTCGTTACGGCGACGAAATTCCTGCTCAATCTCGGCGGGGCTGACTGTGATCCCTGCCGTGACCATGTCGCGGAACCTGTCCGTGAGCATCTCGTCTCGCAGACTCTTCTCGAACTGTCCGACGGACATTCCCGTAAGTCTCTCAACATCACTGACGTATTGCTCCTTCCGCCATACGCCACCCGACCACGCTGCCGGGAGTATTTGCTTGATGCGTTCCGTCTCCTCTTCCGGAGTGATGCCGATGCCGAGCCGATCCGCTTCGACGTAGAGCGCGCTCTGAAACACGAGTTGGTCGAGCACCTGGCGGGCGTAGAGGCCCCGCAGCATCTCGGGCACTGCCTGGTTCTGACTCAGTTGACTGAGCTGCTGCTGCACGTCCACCAGACTGATATTTTGTCCTCCTACCGAAGCGACGGTATCTGGGCTGGTAGTGTCGGCACCTCCGACTAATCCGGGAACGAGAGTAACCACCATGCTGACGCAGATCAGCACGAGGATGACAGTCATGGTGACCTTGATCCACCGATTCCGGTCCAAATCCCGCTGCTGAATGCTTTTCAACATGATCTTATGCGACCTTCCTGACTATATGAATTAGACGATTATAGAAGACTTTCGGTGGCCCGCTCAATGAGATTTCCGGAGGGCTAAGGGAATGACTTAAAGCGACTGCTATACTATATCTTTTGCCACGCCTCAAACCCGCGTTTTCGGATGGTCCGTGTTCCCTGGGGGCCGCAATTATTCCGTCAGTAATTTTCGAATTTCACCGGCCTGGCTGTAATTGGGGCTGATCTGAAGCGTGTCCTCGAGTTGTTGCTTGGCGAGCGCATGGTTGTTTTGTTTCTCGTATGCCATCCCAAGGTGGTAGTGATATGTAGCATTTTTCGGATCGCCTTTGATCGCGGCCTGGAAAAGATCGATGGCGGCCGAATAAACGCCTTGCTTATAGTAAGCCCATCCGAGCGTATCGGCTGAATTCGGAATCTCGGGTAAGCCTTTACGCGCCGTTTGCGCCAGACTGACTGCTACGTTGAGGTTCTCGTCATGCATCAGCATGAGATAGGCGAGATTGTTCGCCGCCACAGGATAGTCTGGCTGAATTTGAAGAGCTTTCCGGTAATACCCCTCCGCCTCTTGCCATTGGTTTTGGGATTCGAGCAGGCTACCCAGAGAAACATAAATTCGAACGTCGCGGGGGTTTGTTTGTAAGGCGCGCTTATAGCCATCGATCGCTTGCTGCACAGAGCCTTGCGAGACTTGAACGCTCGCAAGAAGCAAAAAGGCGATTACGTTGTTCTGATCAAGGTCAATAGCCTTTTGCAACGCCGCTTCTGCCTTCGCCGGATTTTGATTGCGAAGCTGCGTTTGTCCAAGAAGCAAATAAAAGCCGCTATTGTTGGGAACCTGCCGGATCTGGTCCTGTACGATGCGCAGGGCTTTCGCGGGATCTTTCTGCTCGAGGGCTAGATTCACTAAGCCCGTCAGCGCCGGCGCGCTCGAAGGTGCGAAGCCGAGCGCCTTGGTGTAAAGCTTTTCCGCATCATCGAACCGCTTCTGCTGTATGCGCAACTGGGCCAGGAACACATATCCGGAGGCGTCCATGGGAGCGATCGTAATGACCTTCTGAACATCCGCTTCGGCTCCCGCGGAATTTCCGCTGTTCAAGAGAGCACGGGCGTGGAAGAGATAGCCTTCCGGTGAACCTGGCTCAGATTTCATTAATTGTTCACTCGCGTCCGTCAGAAGCGACTCATTGCCATTCTGCACCGCAAGGGCGGCAAGAGCGCGCTGAGGCTCGACTGCGTTCGGGCGTAACCGCCCCGCTTCCCGCCACTCGGCTTCGGCCTGGCCCAGATTTGAGCTGCCTGCATAAGCCACTCCAAGCTCATAATGCGCCATTGCATTGTCGGGAGCATCCTTTACTAAAGGCGCGAGAACGCCGATCGCATCTTGAGGCTTTCCCTTCCGAGTCAATATCTCGCCACGTAGAAGGAGGGCGTCGACATCCTTTGGCGAACTCTTTATAAGAGCATCATCGACTTTGGCTCCCTCATCGAGCTTGTTTTGCGATACCAGAATCTCGGCATAGGTCTTCGCGACCGAAAGATCCTTCGGATGCGCAGCGTACAGCGAAGCAAATTCGGCGGCTGCCTTGTCTGTTTCCCTCTGACTCAGATAGAAATCTCCGAGCATACGGTATCCTGCTGGATTCGTCTGGAACGCAGCCTTGGCATCACGAACCACTTGCTCCGCTTTGTCTTTCTGGCCCTCCGCCAGATACAGGCTCGCAAGCATGGTGCGAATGACGGGAGCCCGAGGCTCAAGAGCTACCGCTGCCTGGAACTGTTTCTCGGCTTCCGGCCAGCGTTTCTCCTCTTCGTACAAGCGGCCGAGAGCGATCGTCGCGGATGTGGATTTGGAATCAAGCGACAACGCTTTCTGAAGGCTTTTTTCAGCAACAGCAAGGTTCTTATTTCTTTCCTGCAGCAGCGCGAGGTTCACGTAGGACTCAGGCCGATTCGTATCCATCTGAATGGCTTGTTGTGCTTCATCGAGCCCGTTGCTAAGGTTTCCCTCGCTTGCGTCTGCGTCGGAGAGGATTATCTGAGCTTGCGCGTTCCTTGGTTCACTTTTTAGAACGGCCTGAGCGTGCTCGCGGGCCTCCGAAAATTTGCCTGCACGCAATAGCAGGTTGGCCAAATCGAGTTGGGCTTGGAAGTTCGACGCGTCGAGGCCGACCGTGCGCGTCAATTCTTGGTATGCCCGGCCCCATTCCTGCTGCTTCAGATAGCTCTGAGCGAGCTGATAATGAGCTTCGGCATACTCAGGGTCGATTTGGATCGCATTTAGATATTCGATCTCTGCCTCGGGGTATTTACGTGCCTGAAAGTACGCATTTCCCTTGTTAAGGTCCGCTTTCTTGACGACCTGAGGATCTCGGTGGCATCCAGCGAGGAATACCGCTGCAATGGCCACGCTGAAAGAGCGAATGCGCCACGTATTTCTAAATCTCGTTCTTTTCATGGTAAGCACCGATAAACCTCAGAGCCGGTCCTGACCCCGTCACAAATAAAGAATAGCAGCAAGGACAGGCGAAGGACGAATCCTCGTCGCGTAGGCGGCCATAGGGAAATTATAGGATTTTCCCCTCGGAATTGTCGGGGGAGTTGGTGCCTGACTTCCAATGGGTAATCATGCTCCGGGGCACCTTTCCTAGGGAATTTGGGTCACGGAAGGTAAGTAATTTGCCATTTCGTGGAAGGTTATTGGGACAATTTATGTCAGTAATGCCTTATGCAGCATTATGAGTATTTTTGTAACTCCCTTATAATTAGTCACTTATTAAAAGAAAGACGGTTTGGAATAACTTCAGTCCTGGCATGAGCCTTGCACGATAGGTCTCTGCCTGCGTTGGGCCCGATTTATATTGCGAGGCAAAAATGGGCTTTGAGGCACAGGAATTGATGGCACAACTACGAACAGGAGTCGTATCGGCAAGCCAGGGGTGCGAGTTTGTCTGCGGTAGGAGTCCGGCCATACTGACTCTGGAAAGTGTCATTGCCGAAATAGCCCCAACCAATATCCCTGTTCTGCTAGTGGGCGAGAGTGGCACTGGGAAAGAGATATTTGCGCGTCGCATTCACGTCCTTTCATCGCGTTCGAACGAGCCTTTGATCAAAGTCGCGTGCGCTTCGATGAAGGCGGAGACGCTCTCGGCTGAACTCGGGTTACCCGGCAACAGTTATAGCAACGGCATGCACAATGCAGAGACAGTGTTTTTTGACGAGATCAGTGAACTGGACCCTGCCTGCCAGAAGATTCTTCTCTACGCATTACCCGACGGCGACTTGAAGCCGCAACCCGGAGTCTTGACTGCGCGGGTTATTTCATCGACCAGCCAGAATCTCGACGAGGAGATGCGGACGGGGCGCTTTCGTAACGAGCTATATTATCGTGTAAATGGAGTTTGTTTGCGGCTACCCCCTCTGCGTGAACGGAAAGAAGATATTCCGCTATTGGGCGAATTCTTTCTTGCGAAGCATGCCACTCAACTAGGCCGTCCGTGTCCTCCCCTGAGCCCACGGTCACTTCGGATTTTCTTCGACCATACGTGGCCGGGGAACATCCGGGAACTGGAAAACGTCATTAAGAATATTGTGGCGTTGGGCGATGAACAAGTCGCTGTTTCCCATCTCATGGCAACTCCGACCGGACCTCCAAAATTAACCAGCCAAGATACACCTTCGAGTTCGTTGAAAATAGCGGCACGGGCCGCATCACGCGAGGCCGAAAGGGATCTGATCTTGAAGGCTCTCGCGCGAACCCGCTGGAACCGGAAACGGGCTGCGCAGGAACTGCAGATCAGCTACAAGGCTCTGCTTTACAAGCTGAAACAGATCGGGTTGCAGGACTCAGAATCGAATTGAGAAAGCAGGAAAATAAATACGATGCAAAAAATCGAGCTTTGGATCGTGCTTCTACTACTGTTGCTGGCCATGCCAGCCGTGGCACAGGAGGGCGGGAAAACGAATAGCCAGAACAGCGCGGCTGCAAGCGCCAATGGCTCAGCCCAGAAGACCGGCACCGATTCCAACTACATTATCGGACCTCAAGACGTGCTTGACATCAGTGTGTGGAAGGAGGATCAGTTAACCAAGACCGTGCCGGTTCGGCCCGATGGAAAAATATCGCTGCCATTGCTGAACGATGTGCAGGCGGCCGGGTTCACTCCCACGCAGTTAGCCGCACACATCACGGAAAGCCTAAAAAAATTCGTGACCGATCCACAGGTGACGGTGATCGTTAGGGAGATCAATAGCCAGCGGGTCTATCTTCTTGGTGAAGTGAATCGCGCAGGCGCTTACCCCCTGCTGCCTGGGATGACCGTGCTCCAGGCACTTTCGAGCGGCGGCGGCTTCACCCAATTCGCCAACACGAAGAAAATTTATGTGCTCCGCGTACAAAATGGGAAGCAGGAAAAATATCCATTTAATTACAAAAATGTAATTAACGGGAAACAGCCCGACCAGAACATTTTGCTGAGAGCTGGCGACACCATTGTCGTGCCGTAGGGAGAGAGATTGATGATTGCGTTGCGATACAGACTCTGGACGGCGCTGGGGATCGTTTTGGTGTGTGTGCCTGGCACCTGGGCCCAGCAACAGAACCAGGATGAGTCTCAGTCCCAAGACCAATCTCAGCCCCAAGACCAATCGCAAACACCGATCCCCGCGTATCACTCGCCGTTTGCTTCGGCCGCCGACAACAGCAATACCGACAATGCGAATACGGGCCCTCAGAGCCTGGCTCCCGATACTCAACCTCTGGCGGGAGCGCAGAGTCTCTCGCTGGGAGTTCCGGAGTCTCGCAGCTACTGGCAACCCGCGGCCAGCGTGAGTTCGACTGCGGCTTCCAATGGCCTCGGCGCCAGCAATGGATGGACAACTTATACGACTCTTCTTGGCGGGCTCAATCTGCACGATATTGCCGGACGCTCCGACCTGGCTTTGAGCTATCTGGGAGGAGGACTGATTTCCAATGACGGTGCGATTGGCAACGGAGTGATTCAAGAACTGGGCCTCGACGAGAAACTTTCCTGGCGGCGGGCGACGCTATCCTTTATCGATGAAGGATCATATCTCCCCGAAGCGGGTTTTGGTTATGGAGGCGTGGGCGGCTTGGCTCTGCCTGGAGGGTCTCCGGTCTTGCTGCAGCCGGGTTTGTTGCCTAGCGCGACCATCCTGACGACCCGCAACCAGCAATTTGACAATTCCTTCCTGACGGAGATTGACACCAGATTGTCGCCCCGCTCCTCCCTGACGTTCATGGGCGGGTACTCCCTGTTGCGTTTCCTTGGCACGAATCTGCTGAATATGAACGACACAATTTTCCAGGCCGGGTACAATCACGATTTAACCCGCAAGGATACCATCGCCGTTCTGTATCGGTTCAATGCCTTCCGCTTCGGCAATAGCGGCCAGTCGATCAACGACAATATCGCGCAACTATCCTACGCACGGCGGGTCACCGGGCGAGTGGCTTTCCAGATTGCAGCCGGGCCAGAGTTCACTTTTTTCGGCACACCGGTTCTGACAGGTTCGGTATCCACGAACAGTACAGCTACTAGTTCGCTTACAACATGGTCGTTGAGCACGTCGCTGACTTATCAATGGAGGCAGTCGCAGCTAGGCCTGTCATACGCTCACGGGGTCAGCGGAGGAGCGGGAGTGTTTGCGGGCGCCATTGGGGATACGGTGACGGGATCGCTTTCTCACCAGATGACTCGGACGTTTGACGCCACGATCACGACCGGATATGCGAAGAACAACGCTCTTGCGATTCCTGGCTTTGCGATTATCAATCAGTCCTATAGCTATTGGTTCGCCGGCGCGAGTCTGTCCCATCCCTGGGGCCGAACGATGAACTTATTCCTGTCGTATCAGGCACAATATCAGAATTCCAATTTCGAGTTTTGTGCCGGTCCGACATGCGGCACGAGTCTGATCATCCACCTAATCTCGGTCGGCTTAAATTGGCAGGGGCGCCCCATTGCTTTCTGAGCAAGTATTTGCGGAGGCGGTAGAGAGAGGCTCGAATGACCCAGCGTGAATTGACTCCAGCAGATTATTTGACGATGCTTCGACGGCATTGGGTGATGATCGTGATCTTGACGATCATTGGTCCTCCCCTGGGATACGGAATCTCAAAGTTTCTGCCGAATCGCTACCAATCGATGACTCTGGTGCTCGTGGAAGAACCGTCCGTGCCGACCGACTTTGTGAAACCGGTGGATACGACAAACATCAACGAACGCCTAGCCAGCATGCAGCAACAAATCCTGAGCCGAACGCGCCTGGAACCGATTATCCACCAATATGGGTTGTATGCGTCGGATATCAACAAGGTCTCGATGGACGACCTGGTCGCGCGATTACAGAAAGCCATCGAGGTCACTCCCGTGGAGCCGATGGCCGAGACTCGGGCCAATAATCTGCCAGGCTTCTTCGTCAACGTGACAATGGACAGTGCCCGTACCGCACAAGAGGTGTGCTCAAGCATCACTTCGATGTTCATCGAAGAAAACCTTCGTCTCCGGCAGGAACGATCCGAGGACACAACCCAGTTCCTGTCACAACAGCTGGCCGATTCGAAGGCGAAGCTCGACGAACAGGATGCCAAGCTCGCCGCATTCAAAAGCCACTACATGGGATCACTTCCCGACGAAGAACAGACTAACCTGAACATTCTGACTGGACTGACATCCCAACTGGATGCGGCTACGCAGGCGCTTTCCCGCGCGCAGCAAGACAAGAGTTTCGCGGAATCGATGTTGGCTCAGCAATTGGCTGGTTGGCAGGCCTCGGAGAACGGACAAAGCCCCGACACGATGGAAAAGCAACTGGCCGCTTTGCAGACCCAGCTTGCAGGGCTTGAGGTGAGGTATACGAATGACTATCCGGATGTGATTAAAACGAAGAGCGACATCGCTGCGCTGCAGAAGAAGATTGCGGACGAAAACAGCCAGAGATCAGTAACGTCCTCCAACAAGGTCCAGAAAACAACGGTCGAGCCGGTTCAAATTACCCAGCTGAGAGCGCAAATCCATTCCTACGATCAAGCGATCAGCGGGCGGACAAAGGAACAGGAACAAATCCAACAGCAGATCAAACTGTATCAGGGCCGAGTGCAATCAAGCCCCGCCGTCGAGCAGCAGTACAAGGAATTGACGCGAGGCTATCAAACGGCGCTTGACGCCTACAACGACTTACAGAAGAAGGTGGGTGAATCGGCGATGGCCACGGATTTGGAGCGCAAGCAAGAGGGAGAGCAGTTCCGTGTGCTCGACCCTGCCAATTTGCCCGATAGACCCAGCTTCCCCAATCGCCCTCTTTTTGCCGCTGGAGGACTGGGTGGCGGATTGGTCTTGGGTGTGGGCCTTGCTCTACTGATGGAAATGCAGAATTCATCGATGAGGACGGAACGCGACGTCGAATTCGCTCTGCGCTTGCCGGTGCTGGCGATCGTTCCGGCAATCCAGCCGAATTCAAGCAGGAAAACAAAGCGGCCGGAAGGTTCCCTACCAAGTCTGGGCCAAGGCGCGAGGGTCTGAGGAAAAATGTACCAGAAATTCTTTGGGCTTCGAGAGAGCCCCTTCAACGTTAATCCAGACCCGCGCTATTTGTTCTTGACGAAGCAAATCCAGGAAGCGCTGGCCGGCCTGACGTATGGTATCCAGCACCGGAAGGGGTTCATCCTCTTAACGGGCGAAGTCGGCACCGGCAAGACTACCTTACTGAACCGACTGCTCGACTGGCTGCGTGGGCAGCGTGTTGCGACCGCATACATTTTTAATTCGCGCCTGGAGGTAAGCCATCTATTCGATTTCATGATGGCTGAATTTGAAATTCCATGCGACTCACGGGAGAAAAGCCTGGTGCTCTTGAAATTGAACCAGTGGCTGCTGGAGCGCTATCGCGCAGGCGAAACCGCAGTCCTGATCGTGGATGAGGCGCAAAATCTAAGCCCCGAAGTGCTGGAGGAAATCCGGCTGCTGACAAATCTAGAGACATCCACCGAAAAGCTTCTTCAGATCATACTTACCGGCCAGCCGGAACTGGAAGAAAAACTGAAGCTGCCGCAGCTGCGCCAACTACGCCAGAGGATTACGCTGCGCTGCCACACAGCGCTACTAACGCTGGATGAAACTTTCGGATATATCGCGGAGCGATTGCGCATCGCGGGCGCCAATGGCGAGCCCATTTTTTCAAAAGAAGCGATCCAAACGGTGCATCTATACTCGCGCGGAATTCCGCGCGTGGTGAACTTGCTCTGCGAACATTCGCTGATCAACGCTTATGTGGAAAACCTGCGTCCGGTACCCTCCCGCCTAGTCGAGGATGTGGCGCGGGAATTTCAGCTGGATGAAATTGCGCCCATCGCGGCGGCGGGGCTTTCTCACCAAGTTCAACAGGCTGCAAACACCCAGGCATTGCTGGAAAACCTGGATGAACTGCTCGGTCGGCTGCGGCACGCAGACGTTGTACCGTCGCGCGAAAGGAAACCATGAGTCGCATTCATGAAGCTTTGAAGAAGGCAGAACAGGAACGGATTGCCATCCAAACCACCGATGTGGCCGCGGCTCCGCAGGAATCGATCGCAACGGCAACGGCGTGGAACGATCACGCACGGGGCGTCGTCCCCGACATATCTTTGCAGGCTGTGGCCGTTGATGCACCTTCGGCCGAGCATTTGCGGTTCGATGATTTGTGCGCGCACTGCGCTCATCCGGAGTGGAATCTCGATCCCAATGTGAACGTATTCTTCAATGCGAGTCTCAGCGCGCACGCTGCCGAGCAATTTCGGACTCTGCGCTCCCGTCTTTATCAACTCCGCAGCAATCAGAACCTTCGCACCCTTTTGATTACGAGTTCCGTGCCTGGCGAAGGAAAGACATTCGTGGCCACAAACCTAGCGCAAGCTATCATCCGCCAGCCCGATCGCCGGGTGCTCATCATCGATGCCGACCTCCGCTGTGCACGCCTTCATGTGCCGCTCGGCGCGCCAAGCACTCCTGGATTGACCGACTACCTGCGGGGGCAAGCCGAAGAGATGGAGGTCATCCAGCACGGCCAAGAGGGGAACCTGTGCTTAATTGCAGGCGGCACCGAAGTGAGCGATCCAAGCGAATTGCTGTCCAATGGGCGCCTGAAAAAGCTCCTCGATCGCGTAACACCCATGTTTGATTGGGTAATTTTGGACTCGCCTCCCTGCTTACCCGTTGCGGACGCTACCATTTTGGCCAATTTTTGCGACGGAATTCTTCTGGTAGTGCGATCAGGGTCAACGCCGTCTGACGTAGCACAGAGAGCGCTCCAAGAACTTCAGAACAGGAACATTGCCGGAGTGGTGCTCAATGCGGTGGAGAAGGATCACGTTTATGGCTCGTATTACTATCAGGACTACGGATATGGACCAGAATCAAAGGAATTGCATTAAACCGGCTCAGAAGTGTGCCCGTCAATGTGGTAGATCCGACCCTCGGGTGACGAATAGCATTGGAGAGCAGGCCCAGCAATTGACGACATACTTTATTTTTTGTCATCAGTGCCTGGCAGGTTCTGCCGCCCGTAGCGCTCAGGTAAGGGTTTCCCGGTAGGAAAACTCCTGAAATTGGTTTCGCTTCGATGACCTTTTCCGCTCGGTCGGTAGCCGGATTTTGACATGAGGGCGCATGGATTCCGCAGTCTTTATGCTATTCATTCGATAGGCTTTGCTCATATCCATTTAAGCATTAGATATAAAAGAAGAAAAAAACTGGCACTCTGGGATAGGCATTTTCACACATTTGCTTGCTGACAATTTCTCTTCAAAAGGGGAAAGACGATGCATCTAATGTGTTTGTTAGAGGTTAGAGGCAGTTAGGAGTACGACACCATAGGATTCTTGATGGCAAGGATCGTGCGGGAGATCCAAGCGGGAGGCCCGAATGTGGCCTCAATGGCGGTAGCTCACACGGAACAAATATAGATGACCCTGATAACAGAGACAGAAGTCCCCTCGCGCGAACTGCCCGAAATTGATGGAAAGTATCCATGGTTTGCACTGCAGGTCCGTGCTCGGCGCGAAGGGAACGTTGCGGACTACCTTTCCGGCAATGGCTATGAGTGGTTTTTGCCGCTTTATAAGTGCAGAAAGGTTTGGTCCGACCGAATCAAAGAGATCGAAACACCTCTTTTCCCTGGGTACCTGTTTTGCAGGTTTAATCCGCTCAATCGCCTGCCGATCCTTAAGACCCCTGGCGTGATTCAAGTAGTCGGATACAATCGAATACCCGTTCCCGTGGATGGCCGCGAGATCGCCGCCATTCAAATTCTGGCCGCGTCGGGAATACCTAATCAGCCTTGGCCATTTCTCTCGTTGGGCGACAGGATCAGGATAGAATCAGGCCCTTTACGCGGGCTGGAGGGCATTCTTTCGGCCTTTAAGGGCAGTCATCGTTTAGTGGCTTCAGTTTCACTTTTGCAACGTTCCGTGGCTGTCGACATCGACTCTGCGTTTGTCACTTCCCTGAAGACGGTTCGTGCCAAGGGTGCGTCGTTCCGTCCGGCAGTGGCAGGGATGCAGCAAGCAGAGTTCTCGTAGCCCGGGTTCCACAGCTGAGAAGCATCGAACGGAGAGCTAACATCGTGAGCCAAGTATCGGTCGCAAAGCAAAGTGCTGCCATAAGCCAAAGCAAGCCCGATAGAAATCGGGGCAATTTAGGAACTCCAACGCACTCTTTGCTGCCGGAAGAGCAGTTCCGACTCATGCTTTGCCGAGAGAGAAAACGTTCTGAACGGTCCCACAGACATCTGCTTCTGATGCTCATAGACAATTGCAAGGATCCCGGGCAGCACAAGGGGGATATCTCGCTGACGCAGATTGCCGACATCTTGAACTCATCGATTCGAGAGACCGATGTCGCCGGCTGGTTTGAGCATAATTCCGTGCTCGGTGTCGTCTTCACGGAATTTGGAGATTGTGAAGTAAGCCTCGCTGTGAAAACGATCGAAGCTAAAGTGATGGGTGGGCTTCGAGGGGCTCTCAAGACGCAACAATTGAGCAAGCTTCAGATTTCCTTTTATGCCTTTCCCGACGGGTGGACGGAGGGGCAAGGACGAACGGTGGATTCGGTGCTCTATCCCGATCTCTTTGAAGAACAGCACAGCAAAAGGTTTTCTCTCCTGATTAAGAGATGCATGGACACTATCGGCAGCTTCGGTGCGCTAGCGCTGCTCACACCGGTATTTTTGATACTTGCCGTGCTTGTCAAGCTGACATCAAACGGGCCAGTGTTCTTTCGACAGGAGCGCGTGGGCCAGTATGGAGCGCGGTTTGTTTTTCTGAAGTTCCGGTCGATGTACGTTTCGACCGATGCGACCATCCACAAGGAATATGTGAGGAACTTCATTGCTGGAAGGGCTGGAACTTCACGCGCTGAAGAAAACAAAGAAGCAGTATATAAGATAACGAACGATCCGCGGGTTACCTGGATCGGAAGGTTTATGCGCCGCACCAGTCTCGATGAGTTACCACAATTCTGGAACGTTCTCCGCGGCGAGATGTCGCTGGTGGGCCCGCGCCCTCCAATCCCCTATGAACTCGAGGCATATGACCTATGGCACCGCCGGCGCTTGTTGGAGTCCAAGCCCGGAATTACGGGTCTCTGGCAGGTCCATGGACGGAGCAAGACGACTTTTGATGAGATGGTGCGTTTGGATCTGGAATATTCAAGAACCTGGTCTCCAATTCTTGATCTAAAGATCCTGCTTGAGACGCCTCGTGCGGTTCTCTCGGGTGATGGCGCGTACTAACCGGACTGCAGCCACGATCTCACCCAGGCAACTAGACAGGCAGCCTAGCAGGATAATCGTTAGCTCTATCTGGCGGCGCAGTTGTTTGCTTTTCATATTTCGATTCGAAAACCGAGGTGTGTGAAATGTCGAGAGGTATGAGTCCACGTTCGTCTCCAGATTTCTCGAAGGCGAGTAAACTCATCCCCAATGATACGAGGAGAGATTTGATTCGAATGGGTGTGATCGGTTACGGCTATTGGGGCCCGAATATCGTTCGGAATTTCCATGGACAGGACCGATCGCGAGTCGTTGCTGTATGCGATACAAGTTCCAAATCACTGCGGCGAGTGCAGCAATCCTATCCTGATATGGCCGTCACTTCTGATTGCGAAGAGCTTCTGGCTGCTTCCGATATCGATGCTATTGCAGTCGTCACTCCGGTTTGGACTCACTATGAACTGGCAAAAACGGCCCTCGAGAATGGCAAACATGTCTTTGTGGAGAAGCCATTTACCTGCACGACCGCTCAGGCCGAAGAACTTATCGAACTCGCCGACCGCAAGAATTTGAAGATCATGGTCGATTACACCTTCTTGTTCACTGGCGCCGTAAAGCGAATCCAGCAGTTCATCAACGACGGAACACTTGGAGACTTGTATTACTATGATTCAACGAGGGTTAACCTTGGCCTATTCCAGCACGATGTAAACGTCATCTGGGATCTTGCACCCCACGACCTTTCGATCATGGGTTATTTGATTAAGGAAAAACCGGAAGCCGTTGTGGCAACTGGCGAGAAGCATCTGAACGGCGTCGCAGATGTGGCCTTCCTGACGATCTACTACCCCAATAGCATCATTGGGCACATCAATGTGAATTGGCTTTCACCAGTCAAGGTGCGCACCACCCTGATTGGGGGCGAAAGAAAAATGCTTGTGTGGAACGATCTCGAAGCAGACGAGAAAATCAAAGTGTACGACAAGGGAGTGCAAGTCACGTCTGGTGAAGCGGTTTATCAAACGCTGGTGAGTTATCGAACAGGCGACATGTGGGCTCCACGAGTAGAGCAGGTGGAAGCACTCAAGCTGGAAGCCGCTTATTTCGTCGATTGTATTTTGAACGACAAAAGACCATTCAACGACGGAGTCGCCGGTCTGGATGTCGTTCGAATGCTCGAGGCCGCCGATCAATCACTCGAGCAAAAAGGCAAGATTATCCAACTATGACGGACTATCTCTGCATTGCTCCTGACGTGAAGATGGGCAAGAACATCAAATTGTCAAAGTTCATTAACCTGTACGGCTGCGAGATTGGCGATAACACAAAAATCGGCGCTTTCGTCGAGATTCAGAAACATGCGACGGTGGGTAAAAACTGCAAGATTTCGAGTCATACATTCGTCTGCGAAGGGGTAACGATCGAAGACAGCGTATTCATTGGCCACAGCGTTACGTTCGTCAACGACTCCTATCCTCGGGCCACAGCGGCCGATGGCCAACTGCAGACGGAGAGGGATTGGAAAGTCGAGACGACGCTCGTGAGAAAAGGGGCGTCGGTCGGTTCCGGGACAACGATTCTTTCCAAAGTCGTGATCGGCCAAAACGCGATCGTTGGTGCGGGCAGCGTTGTAACCAAGGATGTGCCGGCAAATGCGATTGTGGCGGGAAATCCAGCAAGAGTGTTGCGTTACATCGAACAGGAGCCGACAACTGCATGATGTCCAACAACGAAAAAATTCCCTTCCTAGACCTAGCTACTCTACACCAGCAGCTTGAGTCCGAGTTGATTCCTGTAGTTCAACAGGCCTTGCGTACTGCGGGCTTTGTTGGGGGACCGATGGTGGAAGAGTTCGAGCGTAATTTTGCGCGATTTTGCGATACAACTTATTGTGTGGGGGTCGGAAGTGGAACTGACGCAGTGCGGTTTGCATTGGTGGCTGCCGGTGTTCAACCGGGCGATATTGTCGTCACCGTACCTCACACATTCATTGCAACGACGGAGGCCATTAGCCAGGCGGGCGCGCAGCCGGACTTTGTGGATATCGACGAGCGCACCTACAACATGGATCCTGTTAAGTTAAAGGAGTATCTCGAGCGGGAATGTTACTTGGATCAAGAAACGGGCAAACTGTACCATCGGAAGCGGAAAGCACCGGTAACTGCAGTGGTGCCAGTTCACATCTATGGCCAGACCGCTGACATGGACGCCATTCTGGATCTTGCTAATCGTTACAAACTGATCGTTGTGGAAGATGCGTGCCAGGCCCACGGCGCCGAGTACTTTTCAAGGAATGAGAATCGGTGGCGAAAAGCCGGTTCCATGGGACATGCGGCGGCTTTCAGTTTCTATCCTGGCAAGAACCTTGGTGCTTGTGGTGAGGCCGGAGCAGCAGTCACGAAGAGCGAAGAAATCGCCCGCAAAATGCGAGTGCTGCGCGATCACGGCCAAGCAAAAAAGTATTACCACGATATCGAAGGCTATAACGGTCGTCTCGATGCAATCCAAGCAGGGATTCTGACTGTGAAGCTGCGCTATCTAGCCGAATGGAACCGTAAACGGCAATCCGCTTCCCGGCGGTACAATGAGTTATTCTCAACGGTTGAAGGCATCATAGCCCCTTACGAGCCCGAATGGTCCCGCGCGGTATACCACCTCTACGTAATTCGGGTCCAGGATCGCGATGGACTTCAGAAGCATCTCGCCGAAGCGAAGATCGATACAGGCATCCATTATCCAGTGCCGCTCCACCTTCAGAAGGCCTACGCTCACTACGGCTATAAACGGGGCGATTTTCCAGTTGCGGAGAAGGTCGCGGCGGAGATCCTGTCGATGCCAATGTATCCGCAGCTTCATGCCGACCAGCAGCAGCGGGTCGTCCAACAAGCGAAGGAATTCGTTACGGCATCTGGCTTTGTTGGAGCCTCCTCAAAGCAATAGTCCCCACCTTGGTAGGTTTCCCGTCGCTGTAGGAGCAGATATCCCGGGCGACGATGTAACCGTTCTACGTCAAATCCATGGCTCGAATTCGAACAGACCGGGCTGCAACTCTGTACCTAATTCGACCGCTTCGCCGGTGCATTCCATCGCGCGAGTCGCTTCGCATTCCGATTTTGATGTACCACAGCATTTCCGAGAGCGAGTGCCAGAATTTGCATCCCTATTTCGTAACCGAAACATCGGTGCAAGTGTTTGAAACGCACATGAAATTCCTGTCCGACAATGGGTACCAGACCATTACGACGGAGGATGTGGTCGCGTTGCTGAACTCGCCCCAGAAACTAACCGGCAAAAATGTTGTCATCACGTTCGACGATGGTTACCGGGACTTCTACAGAAATGCATTCCCGATTTTGAACAAATACGGCTATCGTGCGACCGTCTATTTACCAACGGCTTATATCAACCAGCGCGTGCATACGTTCAAAGGCAAAGAGTGCATGACATGGGCGGAAGTGCGCGAACTGCGCGAAGTCGGAATTTTGTTCGGCTCTCACACGGTGAGCCATCCGCAGCTTCGATTTGTATCGCTACCCGACCTAGAATACGAAGTGAAGGTCTCCAAAGACACCATTGAGGACGAGATTGGGGAGCCGATCCGGTCGTTCGCCTATCCTTATGCGTTCCCGGAGGGCGATTCGGCATTTATACATCGGCTTCGCGACCTGCTCGGAACTTGTGGATACAAGAATGGCGTCTCCACTGTGATTGGGTCGTCCCACTCATTGGAGGACCATTTTTTCCTCCGGCGGTTACCGGCTAATTCAAAGGACGATTTGGCCCTGTTCCGCGCGAAACTCGAAGGCGACTACGATTGGCTGCATACGGCGCAATATTTGAAGAAGCTGCTGACCAAGGGAACGCCGCGAAGAAGTTCCGCTCCGACAGCGGGCAGCTCGCCGGCTATCAGCCACTGATGGCCGGTGCGGCATGGCCCTGGCCCGTTCCGTGCAAAGTTTCGCTACCACACTCCGGCACAATGCAAAATTTCTAGCCACAGTTCCGCGAGCTATGTAATTTGTTTACCTGTGCAGGTAGCAGGTCCGGATGTCTTTCATTTTAAAGTGTGTTATAGATTCCGACTCGGAGCATAGTAACGGGAGCATGACCTTTATGACACAACGAGTGGCTGTCAAGGTTTTCCGACATAACTCTGAGATCGAATCTATCCGCCCGATTTGGGAGGGTTGGCACAGCCATCCAAACGCGGATATTGAGTTTTACAACACTATTGTTCGAGCAAGGCCTGAGGTCATCCGACCTCACATAATGGTTGCTTTCCGAGACGATTGTCCACAGGCCATGCTTGTGGGCCGAATCGAACTCAAACGTCTCGCAATTAAAACAGGCTACCTGACTCTTTTCCGTCCCAACGTCCGCATGTTGACCTTGCCTTTCGGTGGCCTATTAGGAGACGGATCCGATGAGAGTTGCGCCGCATTGATCGATGGAGTAATTGAAACGCTTCGTCGCGGTGAGGCTGATTTGGCTGTCTTCGAACCTATCAATACGAAGTCGGCATTTTATTCGTACGTTCGAACTTCCCCGGCTTGGTTCTGCCGGGATTACATCCACACAATTCAAGTTCATAGAAGTATGACTCTTTTCGAGAGTGCCGAAGCTTTCCGCCAGTCCTTATCTCCCAAAGTCAGGAAAAATTTGAAATGGCAGGCAAAAAAAATGTTCGCTGATTATTCAGGAGAAATCCGACTGGCTACTTATGGTTCGGCGGCGGAACTTGAGGTCGTGTTCGCCGACGTTGAGGAGATTGCTCGGAAAACTTATCAACGCGCCTTGGATGTCGGATTTTCTGATAATTCCGAAAATCGTGCGCGTTTACAGCTGGAGGCGGAAAAGGGTTGGTTGCGGGCTTATATTCTTTATGTGGCTAACAAGCCATGTGCATTCTGGCTGGGAACCTTATACAAGGGTACTTTCCACAGCGATTTCATGGGTTATGACCCAGCGTTTGCTAAGTACTCCCCGGGAACGTACTTGGTGGCCAACGTAATCGACGAGCTATGCCAAGCTAAAGGACCAGACAAATTGGTGCAGCTCGATTTTGGCCTTGGCGACGCCCAATATAAGCAAGTGTTGGGCACCAATTCGTGGTATGAGTCAGGGCCTTATATCTTCGCGCCCTCTGCCAAGGGTTTGATTCTGAACTTGGTGTGGACTTCGTCGGGCCTACTTGATCGGAGTGCCAGGAGGGTTCTGGCAGCCACGAACCTTCTTCCTCGCATAAAGAAACTGTGGCGAACGTCTGCAAGGCGTTCGTCCCCGCAGTCCGGCAACGAGGGTGTCGCCTGATTAGAAGCGGATGCTTGCATGTGTGTAGCGACGGTGACCGGTTGTACAAATGAAAGGTGCTTATTTTTGCGGACTTGGCCAGTGGCAACGTACTGTACCTAATCTGACCCTGCGGTCAGGTGTAGCTATATCCCAATGATTGGTATGTTTACCTCCGCATGTTGAATAGCGTCGTCTAACTTCGGAGGCAGAAAAGTGAAGGTTCATCTGAGTGTTGTCTTGATGATTTCGTGCCTGTTTGTCGCAGTGACTTCCAGCTTTGCTTCTGCGCCAAATGTGTATATTGCTCAGAACGCAACCGGAGGAGCAAATGGCACCTCTTGCGCCAATGCTTACGGGCTTGCGTTTTTCAACACGAGCGGGAATTGGGGCAGCGAGGCCACGCAGATTGGCGCGGGTACCACCGTACATCTGTGCGGCACTATCACAGGAACTTTAAACTCCAACATCCTGACCTTTCATGGCTCTGGAACATCCGGGAATTCTATCACCCTCAAGTGGGAGACTGGTGCTGAGCTTACTTCTCCTGCGTGCAGCACTTGCATCAACGTCGCTGGTAACTCGTGGATCACTCTTGACGGTAACGGAACAAACCCAAGCATTACGAACACAGCCAATGGGTCATCCCTCGCCAACCAGATAGACTCCGTGGCAATCCAGGCGCAGCCGTGCAACAACTGTGAGTTCAAGAATTTGGACATCACCAATATCTATGTGCATGTTGCCGGGATCGATACGACCACAGGATACGGCACCGGGATCAAATTGTACGGAAGCAATTTCCTGATCCACAACAACACGTTTGATGGGATGTTTGCCGAGGTTGAAGACGGATACAACAGCGGTGATACAAATCTTCAGATTTACCAAAACACATTCGACCATATGAACTGGGGCGTGCATATCGGGAATAACAACACAAATGTACTGTCCCACGTTTATTTGCACGACAACCATTTGATGGACATGGACAACTGGGACACGCCAAGCGATGCCTACCATCATGACGGTTTGTTTGTCGTTCAAAACGATATCTCCGCAAGCATCACGGATGTTGAGATGTACAATAACATTGCCAACGGAGTACAAGGAAGTAATGCTACAGCGTGGATTTACGTCAATACGGCGATGAATGGAGTATACATCTATAACAATATCCTGACTAATATGGGCAATGGCGGATATGCTATCGAAGGTGGGTTTAGTGGGGACAGAAATTACTATATAATTAACAACAGCATAGATTGTAAAGGATCGTCAGCTATAAGTATTGGACCTGTCACCAATTTCACCATCGAGAACAATGCTATCTATGACTGCCAAACGTACTTGTACACACACAACATCACGGGAGCTGTAACCGTCAACAACAATGCCTACGACTTGGCTGGTTCGACCGGAGGCAGCGCCTTCAAATGGAACGGCAACAATGGCGGAGCAACGTTCTTGCAGTATCAGGCTGCTACAGGACTTGATTCGTCCTTGCTCACTCTCTCCAGTTTTGGTTGGAACTCTTTGTATATACTTCAGCCAGGTTCGGCTCTGATCGGTAAAGGAACGAATCTTACCGATTTGGACATCACAGCATTGGATACAGATAAAGCGGGTACAGCGAGGCCTTCGACTGGTGCATGGGATATAGGGGCCTACGAGTCCGGCGCTGTTGCAGGTCAACCTGCGCCGCCATCAGGCTTGATAGCTACCGTGGAGTAGTTCGGTGAGGTACCGCACGGCCACAGAATTCTGGTATCTACTTCGATAGACAATTCAGGAACCCTGACGAGTGCCACCCCCCTCCTGGTAATTTTGGGCCGTGGCTGCTGTTGCGCCAGAGCCGCGAGGCATTTGTTTTATCCGCAACCCAATCCAAGAGCATTTACGAGTCGTTTTCCGCCCCGCGAAGATGCCAGCGTTGGAAATCGCGACTACAAGTAAAACACCGGAGAATCACGCGTCCAATACGAACCTTACCGCATCTGTTGGCAGGAGCACGCTGTTCGGTATCCTGACAAGTCTCGTCCAAGTGGGCACGCGGGTTGTTTTGGTTCCCATTGTAATTGTCCATCTGGGCTTGGGCGGGTATGGGATATGGTCGATCGTCCTGATGCTTGCGACTTACATGCAGTTTGGAGGCGTAGGCGTCAAGTCAGCTTTTCAAAAATACGTCGCCGAGGCCACGGGCAATGGCAGCTACGATATGGCAAGCAAGCTTTTGAGCACCGGCGCCGTGGCGTTATTCGCGATTTCCATAGCTGCTCTCTTGCCCACGGCCATTTTTTCACGGACGATCGCGAGGGCTGCCGGAGTGCCGCCGGAGTTTTTGGAGTCGTCCGCTCGAGCGATTTCCATGCTGGCCGTGGTGATGATGTTTTCAAATATAGGGGCTGCGTATGAAGGAATCATTACGGGAGGCCACCGCATTGATCTCATCCAGAAGCTCTCCACGTGTCTTTGTGTCCTGGAAGCGACGGGCATCATCGCTGTGCTTTATCTGGGCTATGGAATATTCGCGATGGCCGCCGTCATAGCGGCCTCCGGATCTATTTTTACTTTCTTCTGCTATATCGTTTCTCGCCGGGTTGTCCCTCAAATTCACCTGAGGCTGAGCCACGTGACTCGGACGGTGGCTCGCGAGCTGATACGATTTGCCGGAAGCTACCAAGTGCTCAATATCTTGCAGCTTGTGTATGGAGCGATCGCTCCGATTGCTATTTTGCGCGCCTATGGCGCGAGGCCGGAAGGAGTGCTTCAAGTAGCGAACCGGCTAATGTCTCCGCTGCAGATGTGCATGTATGCCTTTGTGGTTCCCATTCTTTCGGGCAGCGCCATGGTTTACGCCTCGGGCTCCGTGGAAAGGATGCGAAATCTTCTGGCGAAGTCTTTCAAGGTTACGCTGTACATGACGCTGCTTCCCCTTGGGCTCATCTCGGCATTCGGAACTTACGTGATCGCAGCCTGGGTGGGCCAAACCGATCCTCAATTTCAAGCAACGCTGGTCCTGCTTTCCCTCGCGATGTTCTTTCAGTCCTTCGCATTGCTCGGATTAGTTTTATATAGGGCTTCAGGAAAAGCTGTGATGGATAACATCAGAGAGGTGATACGCATCGTAACCATCCTCCTGGTGGTGTTCTTCGCGAAAAAATTGGGCTTTTTGGGCGTGCTCGGCGGCATCGCCGTGGCGGAGCTGGCCGGGATGTCATTCATGTTGTTCGCTCTTACCAAGACTTATCATGCATTCGACGTAAAGGCGTTGCTTCGGGAGGCACTGAGGCTGGCGGCTGCGACGCTTGGGGTTGTTGCCGTGGGGATGCTCGCCGCGCGCGTGTCGGTTGCATCAATAACGAGCGTAAGGGGGGCAGCAGCCATCAAGGTGGGAACAATTTCCCTCGCGGTTCTCGTTTCCTTATATCCCTTTCTTTATTTTACGGGCGCCCTTACGCGCGATGACATGCGAGCGATTAGGGAGATCTTTAAAAGGCCAAATGTCAGTATTCCGGCCAACTCCTAGAGCGGCAGCCGATGCCGGTGAAATAATGGTTACGAGCCATCTAAAGCCAGCGGAAGCCCGAAAGCCAATTGGGGCGAAGCATGAAAGGCCTTGTCCCATTTGTGGGAGCGCGGGGGCTGAGAATTGGCTGCGAGCTCCGGATCGATTTCACGGACGGCGGGAACTCTTCCAATTATTGCGATGCTGGTCGTGCTCTTTGGTCTGGCTAAAAGATCCTCCTGCACCGGCTGAGATGAGCTTCCATTATGGCTCCGACTACGATCGGTTGATTGCCAGCGCCGGCGAGTCTTCTCCAGAGCGCTGGCACGGCCGGCAAGGGACCCTATTGCGGTATAAGACGGGCGGTGCTCTCCTTGACCTCGGATGCAGCTCCGGGTCGTTTTTGGAAACGCTCATGGGTCCATCCTGGAAACTACATGGCATCGAAATGTCGGAAGTCGCAGCGAAAAAGGCGCAGGCCAAAACAGGCGCCCAGATTTTTATCGGTGATATTCTTGAGGCCCCGTATCCCGCTGCCACTTTCGACGCTATAACTTGCTTCGATGTGCTCGAACACGTTTACGAACCGCAAAAGGTAATGGCAAAAGTGCAGGAGTGGCTAAAGCCGGACGGAATCTTCTACGTCCTAGTCCCTAACATCGATTCCGCCGAAGCTCGGCTGTTCGGAACCTACTGGTACGGATTGGAATTGCCACGACACATATCGCATTTTTCACCGGCATGTCTCAGAAGGGTTGCGATGTCGGTTGGCCTGGAAGAGGTCGATCTTCAAACGCACCGGAATTCAGCTCTGGGATATAGCGTCCGGTATATCGACGATGAAGTGTTACACAGGTTGGGAATATCCCGGAAACCCCTCGCCATAGCCAAATCGCCGAGCATTCCATGGCGGGTTTTTCGCAAGCTTTTTCGCGTGAGCATTGAACCTGTGCTGTTGAAGTTGTCTTCCCTCCTTGGTCCGGGCGAGAGCATTCACGCGGTGTTCAGAAAGCGCGCACATGGCTAGCAATGATGATGTGCTTATGCTGCTCAATCTTAGGCAAGTGTGGTTCCAATGCCATGCCAATGGACGCCTGTATTCCTGCGATCACACTGATGCTCTTAGGAGTGTGTGCTGAAAGTGAGTGTTTTACTCCCAGCATACAATTGCTCAGCCACGATCCGCTCAATGTTCAAGTCCGTGTTATGGCAAGACGGTATAAGCCTGTGCCTATTGCTTGTGCAGCGCACTGTTTGGCACTTTCAAGGGAAAGGAACGAAGCTCATTCGATATGTTCTGCGCCACTTCACCCCATAAAGAGGATCTCTGCCCGAATGTTGCGGAGGTTATCCACGACGCTGTACAGTGTGCCACTATCATGTGTTGGAGATCGGGTCAAATTGGGAGATGACATTCGAAATTGAATAAACATTTATATAACCAAGTAGCAATAGAAAAGAAAGATCAGTTATGCCAGTGACGTTCGGCGGTGGGGCAACCGAAACTGCAGTTTCTCCAATGGCTGCAGTACTACTATGTATTGCGATCGTACTAATCCTGATTCTGCCTCGAAAATATGTAATTATGCCTGTACTTCTGAGCGTCTTTTTGATTCCTACTGGGAATGTGGTGGTCCTCGCTAGCGTCCACCTCCAACCCGTTCGAATTATTTCGCTGTTTGGATGCGTACGGTTGATACTTATTAAGCTGATGTCTTCAGGTAAACTCTACGGAGACCGGTGGAACCTAGTCGATACGATATTTATTCTTTGGGCCCTGTGGCGCTCTCTGGCTGTCATTCTTTTGTGGCAGACTTCGGCAGCCCTGATTCTGGAGTGTGGACACATCTGGAGTTCCATCGGCATGTATCTACTTTTAAGATACTTCATACAGGATGATGCCGACATTCAGCGAGTTATCAAACTATTTTGCATCATTGCAGTGATTAATGCTGCAGGAATGGTGTACGAACAAGTTCGAAGCCAGAACTTATTCGGAATATATCTTGGCGGAGTGGCGCAAGTACCGGCCATCCGAGATGGCAGTATTCGTTCAGAAGGAGTCTTCCAGCACGCAATCTTGGCTGGGACGTTCGGAGCCACCTTGCTGCCCTTGCTCGTGTGGCTGTGGAAAACTAGAGCCTCAAGACTGCTCGTGGTACTCGGCATCGTTTCTTCTGCCATCATGGTGGTAACCTCTGCATCGAGTACTCCCGTCGGGGCTTGCGCAGGAGCGATCCTAGCGATCTTGTTCTGGCCTTTGCGAAAGAAAATGCGGGCAATTCGATGGGGCATCGTCATGGCACTTGTGGCGTTGCAGTGCGTAATGAAAGCGCCGGTTTGGTTTCTCATTGACAGAGTTGGTGTGATTGGCGCGTCGACCGGTTATTTTCGCGCCATGTTAGTTGATCAATTCATAAGGCATTTCTTTGACTGGTGGTTGATTGGAATTAAGAGCACTGCAAGCTGGGGTGAAAGCATGTGGGATTTGAGCAACCAGTTTGTGGCCGAAGGGGAAACAGGCGGATTGCTTACTTTTATCCTTTTCATCGCTATCATCAAAGGATGCTTTGCGAGGCTTGGTCTAGCAAGAAGCCATGTGGACGGAGATAAGAAGCAGGAATGGTTCATGTGGCTTCTTGGTTCCGCAATGTTTGCACACTTAAATGCCTATTTTGGTGTAAGTTATTGGGACCAGATGCAATATGCTTGGTTTGCTCTGCTCGCAATTATATTGGCAGCAACAGCTACAAGACTTGCCGACGCTACCGACCGCGTGCCAATCGAGCGAGCTGTTGACCCATTCAGCTATGCCAACGGAATGCACGCTTTAAATCGCGGATCCTCCTTATAAAGAGTCGTCTGGTAACGAAAAACATACACATTGTGCCAGGCTTCGGGATTATTCCCTAGAACATGATTCATTCAAGCCACGCCGTTCGGGTACTGTACAGCTTCCCCCACCCGCTAGGGACGGGAAGGATCGCGGACACAGCCTGGTATCAGGTCAAAGGGGTGGCTGATGCGGGAGGAGATGTATCTCTATTCACTGCTTCAAACCACAAACCTCTTCCGGAAACTGTACATATCAGGCCTACGCTCTCTCGTGGTAGATTGCGCCTTCCGTACAGGGTACTGGGAAGCATGCGTACATTTGCGCTCCACGACTACATCGTTTCTCGTCGACTTGAGAAACTAACAGGCCAGATTGACATCATCCATACATGGCCGGTTGCATCGGAGCGTACACTTAAAACAGCTGCTAAGCTAGGGATCCCGACCGTGCTGGAAAGACCTAACGCTCACACCCGATTTGCGTACGAGGTGGTGCAAGCAGAATGTGAACGACTGGGACTGGTTCTGCCACCCCACCACGAGCATGCCTACAAAGAAGAGGTACTGAAAAAAGAAGAAGCGGAGTACAAGCTTGCGAGCCGCTTGTTGTGTCCTTCTGACTTCGTGATGCAGACGTTTCTGACGCGTGGGTTCTCTAGGCAGCAACTCGCTCGGCATCAGTATGGCTTTGACGAGAAAGTATATTATCCTGAGGAGTTTTCGGAAAAGCGAGCCGGATTAACCATGCTGTTTGTAGGCGTCTGTGCACCAAGAAAGGGTCTTCACTATGCACTTCAAGCATGGCTGCAATCACCAGCACACTGGGCTGGCACATTCCTCATTGCAGGAGAGTTTTTGCCAGCATATGCGGAAAAACTTGCTCCTATGTTATCCGATCCTAGCGTGCACGTGCTAGGACACCGGAGCGATGTGCCGGAACTGATGCGGCACAGTGACATCCTTGTTTTGCCAACGATCGAAGAAGGGAGTGCATTGGTCACGTCGGAAGCGCGTGGCAGTGGATGCGTGTTGCTTGTGTCCAATGCCGCTGGAGCGATCTGTAGTCACATGGAAGATGCACTTGTCCACAATGCCGGAGACGTTGCAGCCCTCAGTTATCACATTACGATGTTGCATGAGAATCGTGCCCTCCTGAAAAAGCTTCGCGCCGCATCGCTACGCACAATAAATGAGATCACTTGGGCATCTGCAGGCAAAATACTGCTCAATGTATATCGAGACACAATCGAAACGCAAGCGCGCAAGAGCCCTTCGGACAGGATTGGTTGTGTAAACGGTGATGTGAAGCTATGAGCGCATGCGAAGCCGGGTCCGATTAGGTGATATGGATTATTCATTCGTCATATACAAAGATTCGGTCAAGCCAAGAGATTCAATGAATATAAAATTCGCGATCATCACCCCGGTGCGGAACGAGGAAGCGCATCTGAAAGAAACCATTCAGAGTGTTTTGTCCCAAACAATTCGTCCGTGCGAATGGGTAATCGTGGACGACGGATCGACCGATAAGACAGGAAGCATTATCGACGAATACGCGAGCCAATATCCTTGGATTCGCGCGGTTCATCGAGCGAACCGAGGATATCGAAAGGCTGGGGGCGGCGTGGTGGATGCGTTCAATGACGGATACGAGGCGCTGGCCTGCGGCGACTGGGATTTTATCGTCAAGCTCGATGGGGATTTATCGTTCGCTCCGGACTATTTTGAGAAGTGCAGCGAGGAATTCCAGAACGATCCGAAGCTGGGCGTAGGAGGCGGAGTGATCTGTCACCTGGAAAATGGCATTCAACAGCTCGAAGAGTGCCCTTCATTTCACGTCCGAGGAGCCACAAAGATCTACCGAAGGAAATGCTGGGAGGCCATTGGCGGCTTTTGGCCGGCGCCTGGCTGGGACACGATGGATGAGGTCAAAGCAAGCATGCTTGGCTGGACCACGAGGAGCTTTCCTCGTCTTCCTCTCCTGCACCATCGCTATACGGGCACGGCTGAGGGTGTTTGGAATGGGTTTGTCAAGAATGGCCGAGCGAATTACATCTGTGGGTATCATCCGCTGTTCATGCTGTCCAAATGCATCTTGCGGTTGTTCCGGAAGCCATATGTGATCGGCTCAGCGGGCCTGTTCTATGGATTCATTACAGGCTATTTGATGCGCGTTCCACAAGTTGACGATCCCGAGACGATCAGTTATTTGCGGCGGCAGCAGATCAGCCGGTTGGTAGGCGCCGATACGATATGGAAGTAATTTGGCATTTCTCCATGCCGCGCGAGCAACGCTCGTGACGCGGTTGGAGCAAAGCGGCAACCGGCAACAGGAATCGGGGCAAGAGTCCATGGACGTTTCCATAATCTGCGTGAACTGGAACTCGCTGGGTGTTTTGCGGGAGTGTATTTCCAGTATTTACGAAACAACGAAGGGAATCGCATTTGAAATTATTGTCGTGGATAATGCCTCACCCGAGGGCGGGGTGGACACGCTTCAAGCGGAATTCCCGGCGGTCAGGATCATAAAGAGCTGCAAGAATTTGGGTTTTGGAGGGGCGAACAATCTCGGTTTCGAGCATTCATCGGGAGCGCATGTGCTTTTTTTGAATCCGGATACGAAATTGGTCAACCCCGCAATCAATCTCATGCTGCAGCAGTTGCAGGGGATGCCCGACGCGGGTGTGGTGGGTTGCAAGCTGTTGAATAGCGATCTCTCGTTGCAGACAAGCTGTATTCAGCAATTCCCTACGATCGTGAATCAACTGTTGGACATCGATTTTTTGCGCCGGCGATGGCCCAAGTCTCGCTTGTGGGGAATTGCGCCCCTATTCATGGATGCGAGAGAACCAGTGCGAGTGGAAGTAATTTCCGGCGCCTGCATGATGCTGAGGAGAGAAGCATTCGAACGCGCTGGGAAGTTCAGTACCGAATACTTCATGTATGCGGAGGACTTGGACCTCTGTTACAAAGTTACGCAGCTTGGACTTTACAATTACTACGTTGGAGAAGGAACCGTCATCCATCACGGACAAAAGAGCAGCAGCAAGCAAGGAGGCGCCAAACCGATTCAATGGGCCATTGTTATGAGGTCCAACTCTGTCATGCAGTTCTGCACCAAGACCCGCGGGCCAGCGTACGGGGCCATATACCGAACCGCCATGGCGGTGACAGCTTCGTGCCGCCTACTGATTTTAGCTCTTATGCTTCCATTGGCCCGCTTGGGAGGCAACAAGGATTCTTTCCGCGTTACGTCGATCAAGTGGTGGGCCGTGCTGGAGTGGGCAATCGGAAGGTACGAATTGACGGCACTCCCGGAATAGGTGAAGTCACTGTGTGCGGAATCTGTGGAAAATTGAATTTGGATCGAGGGGCGAATGTTTCGCCCTCGCTCTTGAAAGCGATGGCTGACGCAATCCGCCATCGAGGCCCCGACGATGAGGGATATTATCTTTCTGGCCCGGTCGGGCTTGGCTTCCGGCGACTTTCGATCATTGACCTGAACACAGGCCACCAGCCTTTGTCCAACGAGGACGGCACGATATGGATCGTCTTCAATGGAGAAATTTACAATTATCAGGAGCTTCGGAAAGATCTGCAAGCAAGGGGACACGTTTTCAGAACCCAGACAGACACCGAGGTAATCGTTCATCTCTACGAGGAATTTGGCGAAAGATGCGTTGAAAAGCTCAGAGGGATGTTTGCGTTTGGTATCTGGGATGGCCGGAACGAAACTCTGTTTCTCGCAAGGGATCGCGTTGGAATCAAGCCCCTTTATTACACGTCGACGGAAAAGAGCTTGGTCTTCGCTTCGGAAATTAAAGCCATTTTGGCTGATCCGGAAACGAAACCCGAAGTATCTCTCGACATGATCGACCGCTTTTTGACTTTTTATTACATGCCGGGCGACGAAACGCTTTTCCGTAAGATTCGCAAGCTTCCGGCCGGCTCATACATGATCGTTCGAGATGGAAAGGTACGGATCAGGCAGTATTGGGATCTCGATTTTTCCACACAGAAACGAACATTGCGCGAGGCTGAACAAGAGATACTGAATCTCCTTGATGAGTCGGTAAGGTTGCACATGATCAGTGATGTCCCCGTCGGATTTCTTTTGAGCGGCGGTGTGGACTCCACGGCTATGTTAAGTTTCGCCGTCGGAAAAACCGATCACCCTCTCAGCAGCTATACAGTCGGCTTTTCCGATGCCAGCGTCACCGACGAGAGGCCCTACGCACGTTTGGCTGCGTCGAAATTTGGAGCGGAATATCATGAGACCACGATTACGGCAAGAGACTTTGTGGATTTTTTGCCGAAGTATGTGTGGCACATGGAGGAACCGGTCTGTGAACCCCCAGCGGTTGCCTTGTACTACGTATCAAAGTTGGCGCGCGACTTCGTAAAGGTTCTAATCTCAGGAGAAGGGGGAGACGAAGCCTTCGCCGGTTATCCAAACTACCGGACGATGCTGTGGCTGGAGCGAGCGAAGAGTATCTCGGGACCGTTCGCTGGAGGACTTGCCTCCATCATCTCGGCGATGAATCACATCATCCGGTCCGACAGGGTCGGGTATTACGCACCGTTACTCAAACTTCCTTTCGATGCGTACTATTACAGCCGCACATCCGGACCATTTCAATTTTTTAATAGACACGCTGATATGTTGTATACGAAGGATTTTGCGCAACACGTAAGCAAGCAGCGCTCGGTTGCGATGGCAAAGCATTACATGGAGAGTGCGCCTCGCAATGATCCGGTGAACAGAATGCTTTACGTCGACACGAAAACGTGGCTGACAGATGACCTGTTACTCAAGGCAGACAAAATGACCATGGCCAACTCTGTCGAGCTTCGCGTTCCCTTCCTCGATCACAAAGTTCTGGAGTTTGCCGCGTCGCTGCCGGGAAGCTACAAAGTTCGCGGATTGACGACTAAATACGTTGCTAAGAATGCCCTAGCTAAACGAGTGCCGCGCGAAATCCTAGAACGAAAGAAAGTGGGTTTCCCGGTTCCTTATGCCTCGTGGATGCGAACTAGCCTCAAGGGCTGGCTGCATGACGTATTGCTGGACCGGACTACATTGGCACGAGGCTATTTTCAAAAGCGCACGATCGAGAAATTACTTTCGGAGGATCTCCGCTGTGGCGCTTACTCCAAGGAAATTTTCTCGCTTGCGGTGCTCGAGCTTTGGCATCGTGTATTTCTGAAGACCGGCAATGAATCGGCAACGGCATCTCCTGTAAATTTTCCTGATCGGGTTGTGACCACGACCTAGCAATGATTTCAGCATCTTTTCCATTGTACGATCAAGATACGCAACCAACGGAAGAATCCATGGAGCAACGGCACAAACCTGTCAGAGTCTTATACAGCTTCCCACATAAGCTTGGAGCGGACAGGATCTGCTACACGGCTTGGGAATAGGTAAATGGTCTTGCAGTTGCAGGAGCAGACGTTTTGGTGTATCCGGGGGTCCTACAAAGACCTGTGCATTCAAATGTTCGGGTCCACCCAACACTCGCATGGGGGAATCTACGGCTGCCATATAGGCTTCTTGGCACGCTCCGAACTTGTGCCCTCCACGATCATATCGTCGCACACCATATTAAAAAACTGGCCGGTGAAATCGATATTATCCACGCGTGGCCGCTGGGAGCCCTAGAAACCCTGAAGGTCGCCGAGAAGCTAGGTATTCCTACTGTTTTGGAACGTCCTAATGCTCATACTCGCTTCGCGTATGAAGTTGTTCAAAGAGAATGCGAACGGATTGGAGTAGCCTTACCGAGGAATCACGAGCATGCCTACAAAGCAGATGTTCTTTACAAGGAGGAAGAAGAATATCAACGGGCTTTCCGCCTGCTGTGCCCATCGGATTTCACGGTAAAAACGTTCGTGGATGAAGGTATCGCACGTGAACGTTTGGTGAGGCATATCTATGGATTTGATGAGAAGCGATACTTTCCTGCCACCAAAACGCTCGCGAGTAATGGCAACCTCACAATGTTATTCGTCGGAGTTTGTGCGGTAAGAAAAGGCGTCCATTATGCTCTGGAGGCATGGTTGCAATCGCCAGCCCATCAAAATGGTACCTTTCTCATTGCTGGCGAATTCCTACCGCAATACGCTGAAAAACTAGCGCCGATGCTATCTCACCCCAGCGTGCGTTTGCTAGGGCACCGGAACGACGTTCCCGAGCTGATGCGAAATAGTGATATTTTGGTTCTTCCTAGCATCGAAGAAGGCTTCGGCTTGGTTTGCACGGAGGCGATGGGGAGTGGATGTGTTCCTCTGGTTTCTGACGCTTGTACAGATGTTTGCCGACACATGGAAAATGCGCTCATCCATCACGTGGGAGATGTCAAGGTACTCTCAGAACAAATCACAATGCTTTACGAGAATCCCTCGCTCCTCAAAAGATTACGTGCAGCCTCTTTAGCGACGGCCCCAGAGGTTACTTGGACGGCGGCTGGGGCAAAGTTACTGAATGTGTATCGAGATGTTATCGATGCGAAGGCTGCAAAATCTGGCGCTAAAAGTAATCATGGATCGTCTGAATACACCTAGATACATCGTCATATCCCCGGCGAAAGACGAATCGGAGCGAATCGAAAAGACGATTCAGTCTGTCGTGGCTCAAACAGTAGTTCCACTGCGGTGGATTATTGTCGATGACGGTTCTCGGGATGGCACGGCTGAAATCGTTCAGCGTTATGCACAAAAATTCAATTGGATTCAGCTGCACAGAATTGATCGCGACGCTGAAAGAAGGCTAGGGTCCGCCGAAATTCTTGCGTTCGCTGCCGGGTTTGAACTAGTGAAGCATTTGCAGTTCGATTTCATCGTAAAGCTCGATTGCGACTTGGAGTTGCCTGCTTCCTATTTCGATTCTCTGATCGCAAAGTTCGAGTGCGACGAACGGCTAGGGATAGCTTCCGGACAGTACTGCGAGGAGACAGAAAAAGGGTGGATTCACGTGGCGGCACCGCCCTACCATGCGGCCGGCGCGTCTAAGATGGTCAGAATGCAGTGTTATAAGGACATCGGTGGGTTTCCGATGCGTCCCGGCTGGGATACTGCAGACGAAATCAAGGCACAGTATCGAGGTTGGCGGACGCGACGCTTCGTTGAGATACCTTTTCGTCATCTCCGAAAGCGAGGCGCGGCAATGGGTGCAATGCACATGAATAGGCTCGAGGGAAAAGCATACTACGGGTGCGGAGGGGGGATTCTATTCTTGGGATTGAAGGTTGCGCATCGGATGGCAACCGGTAATCCGCCTATCTTGGGTGGGCTTGCGTTGCTATTCAGCTATCTCAAAGCGTTAATAGCCGCCCAAGAGAGACTGGTTAACGCGGCCGAGGCGCGATTTTACCGAGATGTTCTCAACCAAAGAATTTGGAGTATTCTGCGACGCAATGGCCAGGAGCATGACAAAGGCTCAGAGGGAATGATCGCTATATAATGGTTCGGACTTGCGGTATCTTATCTTGATAGCAGGCCGGTCAATCGTCGGCTTCTCTGGAAGTTCCTCAAATAGAAAGCGAATGTGCCGGTGCCAGTTTATAAGATTGAACCACTATGTGATCACAGATGGGAGGATTTCCTCGACAGCGAGCCGGGTGCATCTGTATTCCACACAACTGGATGGCTCGAAGCCCTTCACAGAACCTATGGATACCAGCCAATCGTCTATACGACGTCTTCGCCAGGCACAAAGCTCCGAAACGGGGTTGTCTTTTGCCAGATTGAAAGCTGGCTCACAGGCCGACGATTGGTGTCCCTGCCATTCTCAGATTATTGCGAGCCGCTCGTTGATAGTCCAGACGATTTGCAATTGATTTGGGATGAATTGACTGCGGAGAAGAATCGGGGCAAGACATGGCGGTATATTGAGGTGCGCTCGACAGCTCCGCTTAAGGCTAAGAGCAGTCTTTTCCATTCGACGTGTGAATATGCAATTCACCGACTCGATCTAAATCCGAGCCTGGACCAGCTTTTTAACGCTTTCCACAAGGATTCGACGCAAAGAAAAATTCGTCGTGCGGAACGTGAAGGCCTTAAGTACGAGGACGGCCGTTCGGAATCGCTTCTCTTAAGTTTCTACCAGCTGTTGGTAGTCACGCGGCGCCGCCTCGGGATTCCGCCGCAGCCATTGCAATGGTTTCGATACCTCATCGCTTCACTAGGGGAAGCACTTCGAATTCGAGTTGCGTTCAAGGAGTCCCGACCGATAGCCGCCATACTCACGCTTCGTCGTAACGGCGCTCTCGTTTATAAGTACGGCTGCTCCAATGCGAATTTTCACAACTTGGGCGGGATGCATCTGTTGCTGTGGAGATCGATTCAAGAGGCAAAAGAGGCTGGTCTCAATGTATTTGACTTCGGGCGTTCGGATTGCAACAACGAGGGCTTAATCCTCTTCAAGGAACGATGGGGTGCGCGTCGTTCTGCCGCGACTTACTCAAGATATACGACGTCCGCTCATTCACCCGACAGTTATAGGCCGTCGGAAGCACACTGGTCATTGCAAATCGTTAAACATGCTTGCACACATGCTCCGCGTAGGCTGCTTTCGATGGCGGGCGGAATACTTTATAAGCATGTAGGGTAAGGGCGCAAGGTACGAACGAATCGGTGCGACGTGCGCCGAAGATGCTAAATTATCGGCGGGTTGGTTGACTGTATTGAGGATACTAAGCTACGGGCCCATTTGAAGGACGCGGACTTTCTGGGGGGGGAGAAAGCCTCGGCCACAGTCCATGGAAAGAATACTACTCGACTATTTCCGCTGCCCGGATAAGTTTGCTGATCTGGACATGAGGAAAGACTTATCTGCTGAATCAGGTTTCTTCCAGTTTGGTCATGGGATCACATGCTATGGCCGATGTGCTGGCGGCTTGCCCTCGCAGGATGTTGAACGTCAACTGACAGACACGTTTAATAGTGTCCGCGTTGAACAGGACAGGCTCTGTTTGCCTTTCGATTTCACCGAGGTGGTGAACAACATCCGATATGAGCGCTATCCTTCGACTCACGGATCGTCCCTGGGAAAAATCACGGGCGGGAGCACGGCAACGCAGATCTATTATTTAGTTCGTCCGTTTCTTCCGGTGCCAGTGCGGAGGCATTTGCAGCGTGCTTACCTCAACGGATGGGAGTGGATCAGCTTTCCACATTGGCCTGTGGACTTCACGATCGAATCTTTGATGGAACAGGTGATGGCACTCATTCTACGTAGCAGTCAAGTAGCGAGAATCCCCTTCATCTGGTTCTGGCCAAATGGTGCGCCGAGCTGCGCCATCATGACCCATGACGTTGAAACAGAATCTGGATGGGATTTCTGCAGCGAACTCATGACCCTGGATGATTCTTTCGCCATCAAATCAGCCTTCCAGCTAATCCCCGAGTCGAGATATGAGGCACGGAATAGTTCTTTTGACGAGTTCCGCAACCGGGGATTTGAGGTCAATGTACATGACCTGAATCACGACGGTTCACTATTTCGCGAAAGGACGGAATTTCTCCGCCGGGCGAGGTTGATCAACGCATACGCAGAAGAATTTCACGCACAAGGATTCCGATCCGGCGCCATGTACCGGAATCAGAGTTGGTACGATGCATTCGAGTTTTCTTTTGATATGTCGGTACCAAACGTGGCTCACATGGAGCCACAACGAGGCGGCTGCTGTACAACCATGCCATACTTTGTCGGTAAAATTCTTGAGCTACCATTGACAACGATTCAGGATTACTCTCTATTTCACATCTTGGGCGATTACTCCATCGACCTGTGGAAGCAACAGATCGAACTCATCGTACAGAGGCACGGGCTGGTCAGTTTCATAACCCATCCGGACTATCTCGTTGAACAACGCGCTCAGGGCGTCTACCTGGATTTGTTGTCGCACCTCGCACGGTTGCGGGCGGAGAAAAAGGTATGGATCGCTCTCCCCTCTGAAATCAATAGTTGGTGGAGAAATCGGCATCAAATGCGACTAGTACCGGATGGAGATGACTGGCGAATCGAAGGACCGGATAAGGACAAGGCTCAGATCGCGTATGCTAGCTTGAAGGATGATCGTGTTGTGTATTCTGTAGGGGTTGCAAATCCAACCCTCGTGTCAAAGTGAAAGTAAAAGTTGGCATTCAGATCTCTCAAATACAATCGCAATTCGTGTTGTAGTCTGCCGATTTCGATCACTAAAATGGGCCGGTTGCTGAGGCGTAGCATTTGACAACGCGCACATTCAAAATGCTGGAAACAATCACCTGCAGACATATCGCCTACGCGGCGCTGATCGCGGCTTCCGCGCTGGTCTGCCATAAGAGACTTGCGGCACTAATGATGTATGCTTGGACCCACGATTCAAGTTCTCAGATTTTACTCATTCCGTTCGTCACCTTATATCTCATTTGGCTCGCGAGGAAGCGAATTTTTGCGGTAACCAGTTTGAGCATCGTCCCCGGAATCACCGCAATTCTGAGTGGCGGGATTGTATTTTGGATTGCAAGCGCGGAATCGTTACACCTGCAGGGAAACGAAGCTTTGTGTCTATCCGCATTGTCTTTCGTCTTAATCTGGATGGGTGGATTCCTTCTTTGCTATGGATCTGCGGCTTTGAGAGCTGGCGCTTTCCCGCTTTTGTTTTTGTTGTTGATGATCCCATTCCCTGATCCTGTCCTAAACTGGATCATTCACCAATTACAGCAGGGCTCGACCGATATCACCTATTTAATTTTCAGAACTCTGGGAGTTCCTGCCCACTGCGAAGGATTTTTGATATCCGTCCCGGGCGTCACCATTGAAGTTGCCAAAGAATGCAGCAGCATCCGCTCAAGCATGGCGCTCTTGATCACATGCCTTCTCGCGGCCCACCTATATCTGCGCACTTGGTGGAAGGCATTTGTATTCGTGCTGCTCAGCTTGCCTTTATCTATCATCAAAAACGGCATCCGAATTGCGACTCTGACGCTGCTGAGCGTGTACGTGAACCCCGATTTTTTGCGAGGAGATCTTCACCGTGATGGAGGATTTGTCTTCTTCTTTCTAGCGCTTCTGATGCTTTGGCCCGTGTTCATCTATCTAGAGAAGTCAGACCGGCCGAGCACTATTTCACCTTCGGCTATTCGCACGCCATCGGAAGTACTTGAACGCGGCTAAGATCAGGGGAGCGGGACCGGGTATTATTTTCTCGATCAGCAACTGCATGCAATCAAACGTCGTCTCGTAGAGCAGCATGACCACCACTATTGACATCACAATTTTGGGTGCCGGCCCGTACGGTCTTGCGGCTGCGGCCCACTTACAGATCATTAAAGGCCTTGAGCTGCGTGTGTTCGGTGAGCCCATGTCCTTCTGGGAAAATAACATGCCAGCCGGCATGTTTCTGCGCTCCAATTGGACTGCCACTCAGATTGCCGACCCGAACTTTTCGTGGACGCTCGAAGCGTACCAGGCAGCCTCCGGAGATCAATTTAGCCAGCCAGTGCCAGTCGAAAGCTTTGTCCGGTATGGGCGATGGTATCAACGGCACGCAATGCCTGAGCTTGATCGTAGGAAGATTGTGAGGATCGAATCCGATCCAAAGGGCTTCCGAACAACTCTGGCAGATGGCGACGTAGCGATCTCCCGGCGAGTGGTGATTGCAGCTGGTATTGAGGCTTTTGCCTGGCGTCCTCCTGAGTTTGCGGATCTACCTCCCGAACTGGCATCGCACACCGCGGAGCATTCAAACCTCCAACGGTTTGCAGGAAAATACGTGCTTGTAATTGGGGGAGGGCAGAGCGCGTTGGAGTCTGCGGCTTTGCTGAACGAAGCAGGCGCTACCGTAGAGGTGATCGCCCGCATGCAGAAGATTCATTGGCTACAGGGGTGGACTTCAAAAACGCTTCACCATCGTTTGGGCCAATTCACCAATCGCCTTCTCTATGCGTCGACCGACGTGGGACCCGCGGGAATTAGCCAACTGATGGCGCGCCCCAATCTACTGAGGTGTTTGCCCCGGAACCTTCAGGATAAGCTCCGGAAACGATCGGTCCGGCCCGCAGGAGCGCGCTGGCTCGTGCAACGGCTTCGGAATGTACCGATCCACTTGGGCCGTTACGTTACTGCAGTCGGCTTGTCTGGTGATCAAGTGAAGCTTTCCTTGGATGATAGAACCGAACGAACTGCTGATCATGTCCTCCTGGGGACGGGTTATCGCGTGGATGTATCCAAGTACGAATTCCTTTCCCCGGGGCTGGTGTCGTCCTTGAGCCGTTTCAATGGCTACCCTCGTCTGAAACAAGGACTGGAAACCTCGATCCCCGGATTGCACATTCTAGGAGCTCCTGCCGCCTGGAGCTTTGGTCCTCTCATGCAATTTGTTTCCGGAACGCGTTATGCGTCACGGGCTTTGATGTCCGCTATTGCACGGAATGGTTGAAGCAAATAATCCAGGGAATTGAATGAGCACGCATTCATCCAACCGGTTGTTTCAGATCATCCAGCGCAGATCGGCCTCGAATGACAGACCCGGCGCTGTCGTGATTGGGGGAGACTACCAGGGATTGGGAATCGTCCGCAGCCTAGGACGAATGGGGGTGCCAGTTTGCGTAATCGACGACGAGCAATCGATCGCGCGCTTTTCTCGGTACACAACGTATGCGGTTCGAGCCACAGACTTAAAAAATGCCGATACTACAGTCGAAGTGTTGTTGGAGCTTGGACGTCGTCTCAATTTGCGTGGGTGGGTGCTCTATCCCACGCGCGACGAACTTGTGGCAACACTATCCAAGCATCGCACGATTCTGGGAGAAATATTTCGGATTCCAACTCCTGACTGGGATTGCATTCAATTCATTTGGGACAAGCGGAAAACATATGAACTCGCCAAAGAACTTGGGATTTCAATTCCAGATACTTGGGTTCCTTATGCAGTGGAAGACCTGGGCCAAGTTGCCAACCGATTCCCGCTCGCATTGAAGCCAGCTATTAAAGAACATTTTTTCTATGCCACTGGGGCTAAGGCTTGGCGCGCGAACAACCGAGCGGAGCTACTTGTACTCTATCAGCGTGGTATATCGCTGGCTGGACCGAGAGAAATTATCATTCAGGATCTTATACCCGGCGACGGTAGTCATCAGTTTGCATATTGTGCGTTTTTCAAGGGCGGTAAGGCGCAGGGCAGCATGGTGGCACGACGAAGGCGCCAGCACCCTTATGAATTTGGCCGCGCCAGCACCTACGTTGAGACGATCGATCTGCCTGCTTTAGAAAACCTCTCCGAACGGTTCTTGGAGAGAATCAAGTACTACGGATTGGTGGAAATAGAATACAAGCTCGATCCGCGTGACGGACAGTTCAAGCTACTGGACGTTAACGCGCGCACGTGGGGCTATCACACCCTTGGTGCTTCAGCAGGCGTTGATTTCCCGTATCTGCTTTATGCCGATCAATTAGGCCAACCGGTTGGGCCAACTTGCGGGACAGCCGGAAAATCTTGGATACGCCTTCTTACCGATTTTCCCACGGGAATCATGGACGTGAGCTCCGGGCGCTTATCGCTGAGGGACTATTTCAAATCTCTGCGCAATGCGGACACGGAAGCGGTATTCAGCTGGGAAGATCCGATTCCTGGTCTAGTTGAATGCGCCCTTCTGCCCTACTTAGTCCTCAAGAAGGGTTTTTAACATGCAATATGACGTCAAGTTGCGCAGATTTCACCATAAGAAGCCGCTTAACGAGTTCCAGTCTAACCAAATGACGGACATTGTGCACGAAAACGAAACACATCTAAAAACACACCCGATGCTGCGATCAAGAAATTGTCCTTGTGATGCATAATGATGTTTTCCGTGTCCCACGAGTGTCAAGCTCGTCGACCAGAACCTAGCAGCTTCGTCTCCTGCTCCCTACGGGGAAGCGCGCTGAACAGAGCAGGTAGTGCCTATGAGAGTCTGCATGATTGCGTACACGTTTTATGAGTCTGATAACCGTGTCCGCCGATACGCGGAAGCTTTAGCCCAACGCGGGGATACCGTTGATGTCGTAGCATTGCAACAGGAAGGCCAGCCGGCGAGGGAGGTAATCGACGGCGTGCGAGTCTTCCGGATCCAGCGCCGGGCCATCACCGAAAAGAGTAAGTTTACGTATTTGAGCAAGCTGTGTTTATTCTTTTTTCGTTCCATGGCATTCATCACACGGGAACACATTCGAGAACCCTATAGGCTTGTTCATATTCACTCAGTTCCCGATTTCGAGGTTTTTGTCGCCATACTGCCCAAGCTCACAGGATCAAAAATTATTTTGGATATTCACGATATCGTTCCGGAATTTTACGCCAGCAAGTTTAATGCTTCGCAGGATTCACTGGCTTTCAAAGCGTTAGTGGCCGTCGAGCGCATGTCGACTGCGTTTGCAGACCATGTGATTGTGGCGAATCACATTTGGCAAGAGCGGTTGCAGCGGCGATCGGTCAGAGATGCCAAATGCACCACGATCCTAAATTTTCCCGATACGCGAATATTTCGCCGCCGGGCGGGAAGCCACGTTAATCAAAAAGTTGTCATGTTGTATCCCGGCACGCTCAATCATCACCAAGGCGTCGATATTGCGCTTCGGGCATTCGCACTCATAAAAGATCAAATTCCTGAAGCTGAGTTCCATATATACGGTACTGGAGACCAACGGAACCTTTTAAATCAGATGATCGACCAACTCGGGTTGGGCGATCAGGTATTTCTCAAGGGTATACTTTCGCTCGATCAGGTAGCACAGGCGATTGGGAGCGCAGATCTCGGTATCGTGCCAAAGAGAAAGGATGGCTTTGGCAACGAAGCCTTCAGCACAAAGATTTTAGAATTCATGGCAGTGGGAGTACCGGTGATTATCCCGGACACGATGATTGATCGTTATTACTTCAATGATTCCGTCGCTCGATTCTTTCGCGCAAATGACGAGCAGAGCCTTGCCGAAACCATGCTGCTAATGGTTAAACATCCGGAGCTGAGACAGGAGTTGGTCAGGAGAGCGGACGAATTTGTAAAGCGGTACACATGGAACGAAAACAGAGCCGGCTACCTGGCGCTCGTGGATTCTCTCCTGCCTTCCCAGAATGGCCACAGGTCTTGCAACTAGCGACAAGACATGTTGAGAGCACATTGACAACTATTACTCGGTGGTTTAGTTCAGTTTTAGCATTGCCTTTCACCTCCTTTTAAGACTCTCACCGACGGTGCGCTTGGCTAGAAGACTGGTACTCCCGCGCGAGGACACCGTTTATGCAAGGAATGTTTCTTATGAAGCACCTTTGATTTTGTAGCGACGACATGAAATACCACGATCAAAGTAAATTTAAGCGCTTTATAAAACTTGTTATCAGTATCGGGTTTTACCTTTGCGCATCAGCGAGAGAAGTAATCCGCTGGTTGGCAGGGAAGAAGTCACCAGCCATGTGCGTCGTTCTTCACTACCACGGCGTAGCTCCTGAACATCGAATACTATTCGCACGACAAATGGATGCCTTGATTCAGAGGACTATACCCATCGCCGCGGATAACCAACAGCCGTTGCGGCCCGGCGAGCATTATGCTGCCGTGACCTTCGATGATGGATTTTTAACTGTTGCCGAGAACGCCGTGCCCGAACTCGTGCGCACAAGGGTTCCCGCAACGATTTTCGTTGTCGCTGACCTGCCTGGGGCGACGCCGACATGGGATATGTTTGGTCGTGATTACATCGCCCAAGAGCGGCTTATTCCCATGGAGCAACTGAAGTTCTTGCCAAGCGATCTGATCACGATTGGTTCGCATACGCTCTCTCACCCATGGCTTCCTGCAATACCAGTGGCGCAGGCAAAAATTGAACTTTCCGAGTCCCGCGATAAATTGGGAAACCTATTGAATAGAAAAATTAAGCTTTTCAGTTTCCCTTACGGTGCTCTAAGCGAACAATTGATCGAATTATGTCGCGATGCCGGTTACGAGCGTGTTTTCACAATCCTCCCAACGCTTGCATTTACCAATCCCCAAGAATTTGTGACTGGCCGAGTTGTCGTGGAACCGACCGATTGGCGCCTGGAGTTTCGTCTCAAGCTGCTCGGAGCGTATCGGTGGTTGCCGTGGGCCTTCGCTTTGAAACGAAGATTCCTTTTATGGCTATCTATAGAGGAGAAGTTGTCCACGGAGCAAAAGACCAAGAATTGGTCTCCGATAAGATGACGGCAATTGAAGAAAAGGTCGTCACTGCCATTCTGATGATGATGCGGGCGCGCCGGACAGCCTCCCCGGTGTCGAACAGCGATCCGCACCCCCACTTTACGACTGTTGTGGCCCCCGCTAAACTTCGGGAAGCACAATTCTCGGATTTCGAATCTGTCAGGGAACTCAAACGACATTGGGGCTTGACGTCGGATTCGCTCGATAATTGGGAGCACTTGTGGCGGCGGAATCCAGCGCTCGGCCAAATGCAATTTGATCGCCCTATTGGTTGGGTTTTGGACGTGGAAGGAAGAGCCGTGGGCTACCTGGGAAATATCTCCACGCTCTACCGCTATGGAGACAGAGCGCTGACCGCCGTCACAGGCTCCGGTTTCGTCGTCAAGCCCGAGTACCGCGCGGTCAGTTTGAGCTTGATCGCGGCGTTTTACCGTCAGAGATCTGTCGACCTTTATCTTACGACGACTGCAATTGAGGCAGTCGGGAAGATTGCACGAGCGTTCAAGGCTTATCCTCTTCCTCAGAAAGATTACGAAACGGTGCTCTTTTGGGTTCTTCAGCCCTATCCCTTCGCCCAAGCGGTAATGAAAAAGCTAGAGATTAGGGCGGCACTCTCGCGGATGACCGGCACGTTCGCTTCAATTGCCGTGGGGACCGACAAAATTCTTCACAAACGATGGCCCAGGCTATATTCCACAAACTTCACAGTAAACGAAATCGGTGTGAGCGAGATTGGAGATAGTTTTCAAGATCTTTGGATGACGAAATTGAATGAAGGACAGCAACTCCTTGCTGACCGTAGCCCCGACTCGTTGCGATGGCATTTTGACATCCCCGGCCATAAAGGGACCACGCGGGTGCTTTGTTGTTACGGGAATGGAGAACTACAAGGTTATGCCGTGGTCCGCACTGACACAGATCATGCCACTGGTCTGAGGCGATCCGTCATCGCGGATATGTTAGCTAAACAGAACACTCCAGAAATCCTCACGGCTCTGTGGGTCGCAGCCTATGATCATTCAAAGTGTGTGGGAAGCCACATCCTTGAAGTGTTAGGTTTTCCTGACAGCGTTCGCCAGGTGTGTTCTCAGTGGAATCCCTACTCGCGAAAATATCCTGCCTGTCCGTTTTACTATAAAGCAGCAGACCCGGTGCTGCATAAGGCGCTCTCCGATGTTGCGGTATGGTACGCCTCCCCATTTGATGGGGATACGACTCTTATGCCCTGATTGCCGCCATACCCGACGCCTTCAATTTTGCTCTTCAAACAGCAGGAAAATCGAGTGGCTTCAGCAATGGCTAACTCCGCGATTCACCAGGCGAAACTGTGATGGCCAAGAATCTTCGTCCAATTACTTCATCCGCCATAGGATCAGAGAAGCGAATATGTGCGGCATAGCTGGGTTGTTGAAGTTCGACGGCACTCAAGCTGACCCGAATATGCTCGGCAAAATGATCGCTACGCTGGGCCACCGCGGGCCAGACGCAAGCGGCATTCACGTTTCGGGTATAACCGGTTTGGCTCATGCCCGGCTAAGCATCATTGATCTGGAGAACGGCGCGCAGCCGATGTCCACCGCGGACGGGCGCCTATGGATCACCTTTAACGGAGAGATATTCAACTACATTGAACTGAGAGAGAAACTTATAGCGAAAGGGCACCAGTTCACAACTCGCTCGGATACGGAAGTTATCCTCCATGCCTACCGGGAGTACGGTCAGGATTGTATCAATTACTTCAATGGACAGTGGTCTTTTGCGATCTGGGATGCCGAGGAGAGACATCTGTTCCTCTCTCGCGATCGAATGGGCGTTCGGCCACTATTTTACACACAGACGGCGAGCAGCTTTTTGTTCGCGTCCGAGATCAAAGCATTGCTAGGGTGCCCCGAGGTGCCTAGAGAGATCGATCCATTGGGAATGGACCAGGTCTTTACATTTTGGGTAAGCCTTCCACCTCGTACAGTTTTCAAGAATATTTTTCAGTTGCCTCCGGGACATTCACTCGTGGTCACGGGTAATCATCTTCGGGACCGTCAATACTGGTCGCCTTCTTATGCGCCGGAGGAAAAAGTAGACGCTGGGGATGACCGCGAACTCGCGGAAGGGCTGTTACACCTGCTCCGCGATGCAACTCGCATTCGCTTGCGATCTGACGTGCCCGTAGGGTCGTATCTAAGTGGCGGCATCGACTCCACCTTAACCACGGCGCTCGTGGAGAAAGCCGCGGGCAATCGGCTTCGCAGCTTTTCCATCACCTTTGAAGACGCTGAGTTCGATGAAAGTTCCTATCAGCAAGAGGCGAGTTCACTTCTTGGCACACAGCATTCCAGCATGTGTTGTTCGGGTTCCGATATTGCGCGGGTGTTTCCGGAGGTCATTCGCAATATCGAACAGCCCGTCGTTCGCACGGCTCCGGCACCGATGTTCCTGCTTTCGCAATTGGTGCACGAGAGCGGCTTCAAGGTCGTGCTAACGGGAGAAGGTGCGGATGAACTTCTTGGCGGCTACGACATTTTCAAAGAGGCAAAGATCCGCCGTTTTTGGGCGCAGAACCCGCATTCGAAATGGCGTCCGCTTCTCTTGAAACGGATGTATCCGTACTTAAAAGACATTCAGAGACAGCCCACCGCTCAGCTTAAGAATTTTTTCCGCGTTGCTCCTGCGGATCTTGTGAATCCATTCTTTTCACATCTGTTGCGCTGGGAACTAACCTCAAAGTTAAAACTGTTATTCTCAGCCGACTTCCGTGCGGCGATCGGAAAATATGATGCTATCGGTGAACTGCAGGACACTTTACCATCCGAATTCTATTCTTGGTCTCATTTCGCTCAGGCACAATATCTTGAAGCGAAGTATTTCCTTTCAGGCTACCTCCTTTCCTCGCAGGGCGACCGGATGGCCATGGCTCATTCCGTCGAAGGTCGGTATCCCTTTCTCGACTATCGTGTCGTCGATTTTGCAGCAAACGTTCCAGCAAACTTAAAAATGAAGGTACTCAATGAGAAGTATTTGCTCAAACGTGCATGCGAAGGCATCGTTCCTGCTTCGATCCTGCATCGCACAAAGCAGCCATATCGAGCTCCTGATAGTAGATGCTTTTTCAATACGGCAGCACCGACCTATGTGGAAGAACTGTTGTCACCATGTGTTATCCGGCGGCATGGAATCTTTGACGGCCACGCGGTAAGCACTCTCGTCAGTAAGTTTCGAGCCGGCAGAGCCAGCAGCGTGAAGGACGACATGGCTTTAGTCGGTCTTCTGTCAACGCAACTTCTAGCTTCCCAATTTATAAATCAATAGAAGAGGCTCTCCCAACAATGGAAACAACAGACATTGATCGGGAAATCCGAGAATTTCTAGTACGCAACTTCCTTTTTGGCCGCACCGAAGCATTGCGTGACGATGTATCGCTGTTAGGCAACGTGATCGATTCCACTGGTGCTCTGGAGTTGGTCGCCTTTCTTCAAGATCGTTTCGGCATTACTCTGGAAGATGAAGATATGGTTCCGGAGAACATGGACTCCGTGAGAAACGTGGTCACATACGTCAAGAGAAAGCTGGACAGCAAAGCTTAAAGGAATCGTCCCGCATACATACAGTATTACCGTATGTACTCTCGCGACCAGCCATTCGCATCGCGTTTTCTGATAAAACTCTTTCCGCCAAAGAACACAAGTTCATCGAGAATGTCACAAAGCGCGTGCGCCTCTGGTTAGATACCCTGCCGTATTACAAAGACAAGGCCGCTGAATCCCGCGGGGCCGAAACTGTTCTGAATGCCCTGATTCTCGCCAGTTATGACGCTCAGAATCGCCGACTCAGCGTCGACACACGGTCCTCGAACATATGGCCCCGACTCCGCGCCACGGGAGCAGGACGATGGAAGAGCCGATAGACCTTATTCTAGTGCGCACTGATGCGCATCCCGAAAGTTTCCAGGCATGGAACCTGGCGAGGACAAGAGAGTAGTCTGCGGCCACTTTCTCTCTAACTGTGCTGGTTTTGTGGGCAAATGTTTATCCTCGAAGGACAACAGATCCTCATTTTCTAAGGTATTTTTATGGAAAGCTTCTCTGCAAGAGACTTACAGGGAGATAATTGGCTATGCAATTGCGAACCGGAACGGTGGTAGACAAGGAGCAACGCCAGGACATGGTGCCAGCTAAGACTAAGGATGCACTGCGAAGCCCCCCCCCATGCTAGAAGT
>Ga0307372_10000683_pt1 | contig 59390 bp, 50 predicted proteins | sample OX1MG_FD_202533 | JGI IMG/M metagenome (GOLD analysis project Ga0307372, IMG submission 202533) | Soil microbial communities from Risofladan, Vaasa, Finland - OX-1 | ecosystem: Environmental > Terrestrial > Soil > Coastal area > Acid sulfate soil | place: Finland: Risofladan, Vaasa | collected... | reverse complement strand
TGTCTCAACCAAAACCCCGCGTATTCTACACGCCAGGTTGAGAAAGGTTGCCATCTTCGCGGAGATTTTTTCCAAAAGTTGCCGGGAAAATACGGGCCAAGCGGATTTTCCGACAGGCACTAGCTATTACATCCAGCTCGATTCGGCCAACAGTTGGCTTTCGTAATCCAATAAACTGGCTTGCATCTGTTTGGGGCTTGCCGGTCTGCTCGACGCGGTGAAAGAAAAGCTGGCAAATCCCCATGCCCGGCTTTATCGCAATCGGAAGCTCACCAAGATTGCTTAGCTCCAGGGTCAAGCAACCCGTGAACCCCGGATGCACACCTGTTGCCGTCGCAATAATCAGACCTCGACGTCCCCAACTTGATCGGCCGATCACGTATGCCGCGAGGTCTTTTGGAATGCGCATCCACTCGAGTGTGACGCTCAAAACAAAGTTACCCGGGTGCAAGACATATTCATTTCCAAAGGACACAAAATGGGTCTTGGTCAGTTGTGAGCTCGGCAAACTGTCGTCAATGCTGAGATGAGTCATTCGTGACTGCCGCAGAGTCATGAACCAAGTGCCCAGGCGCAAGTCGATGGACGCCGCGCCCGTGGCCTCGATCGCGTCAGGATCTGGTCGCGGGGTAATCACTAAAGGATCAACGGTCCCTGAGTGCTCACCTTGCCGCAGTAGATCGGCGATGCGTTCCGCCTTGAGGATCATTATTAATCCCATTATCCCTTGAGAATCTGCTCGATCTCGTAGACTTCAAAATTTTTCAGGACTAACTCTTTGAGGTTTCTTTCTCGATGCCGCCGTACATGAGGGATTCCGTCCCATAGATCGGATTGAAAATGTGCTCTCCATCCTGCATTCAGAATATCTGCAAGCGATTTGCAGTTCTCGGCAGGCACGACGTAAAGAAATCGGCAAAAAATGCGATCGGATTCGCTTTGAGAGGGTAGTTTCAAACTGCTCGCGTTAACGTCGGCGACTGCTCGGTCGATCAAATCCGCCTTCATCTTGTCGAGCACGCTGTCTGCCACGGACAGCAGGAACGCATTGCTTTGGATTAGGTTCGGATTAGCCAAGTCATCGAACATATCCAGATAGTGCGGCGGGACAGGAACTCCATAGGACGATGCAGCGTCCAAGAGATTCGACACCCGCTTTCGCATGTTCGGGTACACGAGAGAACGTTCGCCTTCTGTGCTCGGTGACAAAATGTATGCGAACGCGTGAAGATAGCTTTCTCCAAAAATGCGAATTCCGACAAAGTCGCAATAGCTCTCTTCGGCTTGTCGTAAAGCCCAGGGAACGCATTGTTGCCAGAACTGAACGCAGAACATATTCGTGGTGAGATCAGCAAGGGCAACGGGCGCGCCTTTCGGAGATGGGAGTGCGGCTTGAAACTCCTTCCATCGACTACGAATGACATCGAGCATGTGAGTCTTAATGCAGGGAGTGATTGCAGTGTGGTAGTCCGCCTTTTGCCAAACGGCGTGGCCGAGCTCATGGCCAGCAAGAGGAATGAGTAACGGGTTTGACGATTCTGGCGCCGGGAGTCCAATTAGCACAAAGCCAGGAAGGTCGGGGATCTCTCCGTATACGAATGGCGAGTAGTCCCACTCGGATGACAAGACCAGCCGAGTCTGACATTTTGACTTATCTACCCCTGGCTCAAGAAGATCGCGAGCTAGCCGGAGAAGTGGCCCAAATACTTCAAATGCGTTCCGGACGTTCGTAGAACGCAGTATGAAACCCAAGAGAGGGACATAGTCAAAGAGCGCACTTAGTGAAAGCGTGCACTGCTGCTTGACGATTGCTGGATCGCTCTTTGAATCGAAGGATTGAAGCAGGGCGAGTTTGTTGTCAAAAAGATCCCGAATCCGATGGAGAGCGACCTGAGAATGCTCGTAGGGGAATTCACACTCATCGAGTCGCTGGACTTCGGCAAGAAAGGCATTTAGTCGACCAATTGCGAATTCAAGCGACGACACGACTTATCTCCGAAACCGATGCTCGGGGATGCGGTCATGTGGAGACCTCTTCGTTGCCGATGCGCGACGCGACAACGCGAGGCAAAACGCTCGCATTTCATTCAACTCGTTCGTGTTGGATTGACGAAACTTGGTAGGATTACGAACGAGTTCCGAGAACCGTTGAACAAGCGAGCCAGCTTCCTTCACCAGTTCGTCAACCGTCGAAATAGATTTCGGAGGCGTCGCGTCTCCGAGTGCTCGATTCACGACGACTACTGCGGTTGGATCGCGTAACCAGTTTGGTGACGCAGGATCATGCTCTTGCGGAATCGACTCCGAAATCAACGAAATGAGCCTCGCGACGCTCACGAAGCCGCCCGGCCGATCCAAGACAAGGTTGTCTAGTTCCACGGCAGCGTGACATGCCACGGCTGGAAGATCGTTTTCCATTTTGCAGTTATCGGCCTTGGTGTCCACGGCAGAATTGAGCGTCGCCATGTCCTCGCTCCTTCGGCTTCTAGGGTCTCCAATCGAGCAAACCGCGTGCCTAACTCTCGGTCTCATCGGACCTTCCGCCTCGACATGTTAACTCCGGCCGTCAAAATTTGCAATCGCACTATAATTCGATCGGGGGGTGGGTCGATGGGGATCTGGCACTGCGGGGTTCGTGGGCAAAGTGTGAGGCGCGAACCGACACGGGCAGAACCGCCCGCACGGTCGTTATGCCGCACCCGCTCGCCGGCAAACCCGCAAGGCGGCGGTCCAGGCCGAGCCGCGGTGGGTCGGGTGGCCGGCCGCGTTCAACCGATCGGCCACCGTCTGGTTAGCTCATCCCCTTGTTTCCCAACTGGTGGACCGTCGGGAAAAGAAACGTGTATGCTTCATCGGCCGACGCCTTGACGGCTTCACCGGCGGCCTTCGCTCTGCGCTTGCGGGCCTCTTAGGTTGCGGCAGTTGGATACCCTCGGATCCCGGGCCGGCTGCCGCGTAACGGCGATGAATTCAGTCTTGTTCCGCGCGGTCAAGCTGGGCGAACCTCCCCAACGTGCCGCCGTCGATTTGGTTCAACCGTTCGATTTCGCCGCCGGCGCGTTTGTCGATCTTGGGGGGCTCCATCGGGCTCGCCGGGCTCGCCCTGGTGGGCCGCCCGGCACGACGGCGGTATAATCCCAAGCGGGGCAGACGACGGAGCGTAACACAATGGCCTGGGAGACGCGGAACGGCCGCGGCCGGTACTACACGCGAAGCCGCCGGCGAAACGGCCGCGTCGTGCGGGAATACGTCGGGACCGGCGAAATGGCCAAGCTGTCGGCCCTGATGGACGAGCACGAACGCGCCCGGCGGAAAGCGGTTGCCGAAGCCAGCCAAGCTGCCCTCGCCGAAATGCAGGCCGTGGAAACCGTCGTAGCCGAGTTCTGCCAACTGGTCGACCGAGCAACCCGTTTTGCCTTCGTGGCGAACGGGTATCATCAACACCACCGCGGAGAATGGAGAAAGAAACGTGACGAACAAGAGGAAGGCACGCATTGACGCCGCAGTCGCGAACCTTGACCCGGAAAGCCGCAGAGTTATGGAGCCGTGGCTCCGCGCCAAATACGGCGACAAAACCGCTCTGCCGGCCGTTCGGGAGCTGTTCAACGAACGGCGCGAGTTCAGGGACTTCTGCGGTGGAGACTTGGCGAAGACCGCCATTGACACGCTACTTGCTTTGAGGTTTGGCGAGCAACTTGCCAGTCAAGAGGCCGTGCGCCACAAGATGGCCGAACTTCGCGCGGAACTGATGGGCGAACACCCAAGCGCGTTGGAGCGGTTGCTGGTCGAGAGGGTCGTCGTCTGTTGGCTCCACGCCTACCACGCGGATGAGCAAACCTGCAATATGGGGTCCATTACGTTGCCATGGGCCGAGTACCGGCAACGCAACCAAGACCGGGCCCACCGACGCTACCTGTCGGCAATGAAGACGCTGGGCACCGTGCGGCGGCTCGCCCTGCCGATCAAGCTGGACGTGAACCTGGCCGCCACCGTCGAAACGAAGGCCGCGAAACCGGCCGGCGGCTTGCCGTCGCGGCTGGCGGGCGCGATGTCAAGCAATTGAGGTCAAGGGCCAACCCGCCAATCCGGCCGCCCGGTCGCTACGCCGCCCCCGCTCGCCGACAAACCCGCAAGGCGGCGGTTGCCGTCCAGGTCGAGCCGCGGCGCGTCGAGTGGCCGGCCGCGTTCAACCAATCGGCGACGGCCTGATAACTCAACCCCTCCGTCCGTAATTGCCGGACGGTCGGGAAAAGGAACGTGTAGGCTCCATCGGCGGTCGCCTTCACGGCTTCGCCGGCGGCCTTCGCCCCGCGCTCGCGGGCTTCTTGGGTCAGGTTGCGGCAGTTGGGCAACGATGCCCCGAGTTGGCCCCCACGGGCCTTGTAAGCGGTCAGGGCGGCCTTGGTCCGTGCGCTGATCGCCTCGGCTTCGGCTTCCGCCACCGCGGCCAAAATGTGCAACGTCAGCTTGTTCGCCGCCGGGTTGTCGCAAGCGACGAAGTCGACCTTGGCTTCCATCATGGCCGAGAGAAACGCCACGTTGCGGGCCAGTCGGTCGAGCTTGGCCACGACCAGCGTAGCGGCCGATAGCTTGGCGTGCCCGACAGCGTCGGCCAGGCGTGGCCGATCCGCCCGCTTGCCACTTTCAATTTCAGTGTAGTTGCCGATGATCCTGGCCCCGTGCTGCCGAGCGAAGCCTTCGACCGCGGCTTGCTGCGCTTCCAGGCCGAGACCGCTTTGGCCCTGCTTTTTTGTCGAAACCCGGTAGTACGCGATGATTTTTTGCATGGTCTTGCTCCGTGGTGTGCCCGATGCACGGATCATATCATACTCATGGTCGTGCAGTCAAGAGTTTGATATAATAATTTTTGCGAACCGCATGCCAGGAAAGCGTTTTAACGGGCCGGCGGCCGGCGCGGTGGTTCACCGGGTCGGTTTCATGCTTTTTGTGCCACGATGCGTTCCATTGCGGCCCGTACGATTGGCTTCGCCTTCGCCAGATCGTCGTCATCCTTGATCGCGTAGTCAGTCCACACTTCGTCAGTGTTATAGGTAGAAAGGATGTAATGCTTGCGGCGGGGATGGAAGTACGCGAACACGCGGTTATTGACCTTCATCGAGATCGCGTACTTGATCGGGTCAAGGACGATATTGCCGGGTTTCCAGGATTTGATTTCATCGAGAAGCGCCGAAGCCTTCCCTCTCACATTCGGGTCGGTGATGGAGTCCAGATGATCTTCGAGGTGCGTTACGTCCACAACTACCGGTGGCGTGGGAATCGCATGCTCGGCGAAGATTGGAATAAGATCGTCGTCGCCTTCAAATTGCAGGCAGTGGAACGTGAAAAGGGAGATCGGAAGGTCGAGCCACTTGCACCGATTGACCAAGGTTTGCGAGAACGAGGGTGCGATAAGGAAGAGGCGAACTGACTGTGTCGGATCAATGTCGTGGGACTTGTACAATCGAGCGTAGGCCTCAACGTGGCTCGATACGTAGTCGTAGTAATCGACTCCCTGAAGAAGCATCCCATCGTCTTGCACGATCTTCAGTTCCGCGACGACGAGCGACTTGCCGCTATCGACTAGCAGGACGTCCAGCCGTCCGCCTGCCGCTGCCTTCTGATGATCGACGTAGACCAAGCCGTCTTCGATCATGGTGGAGTGCCTGCGAACGAGATCCTCCAGGCCGGCCTCGGACACGTCGGCTTTCTTGTATGCCTTCATTGTCAGCTCGTCGAAATTGGTTGCGTATCACCCACGCAGGAAGTACATCGAAACCGAAAGCGTATCATGGGATTACGGGTTTTCAAGCCGCCGCCGGTCGTGGTCGCCCGGCGACCCGCATCGAGCAGCTTCCAACTGCCGCGCCTGCGCCTCGGCAATCTCGCGGTCCCGCTTTGAAACCCGCGGGTCCAGGGCCGGCTGCTGGGTCAGCGCGATGATCCGCTCTTGCTCCTCGGGGTCGAGTTGGGCGAACCGCTCCAACGTGCAAGCGTCGATTTCTTTCAACCGCTCAATTTCATCGCCGGATTTCTCGGTGGTCATGTCAACCGTTCGCCTCAATTGGCCCCGCTTGGCATTATACCGCGTGCGGCTGGGTTTCGTCGTCGCTGCCCGCAACGGGGCGCGTCAACGTGGGTTGCATTTGTGCTTTCGATTTTCGAACGGCTCCCGCCTGGCCGGTTGGGAGCCGTTCTTTTTTTCGGGCCGCGTCAAAAAAACTCGATCAGTGCGGGGTCCGCCCGTCGTCTCCGCCGGCGGCTTGGTGGTGCCGCGGGTCCGTTCTTGAAGTCACCCCGGACAAAATGCTGGCCTCGGACAAGGTGAGCACGGCCGGGCGCACGGGTAGCTCGATCGTGCCGCGGCCGAAATACCCGGTGGCGGCTCGGCGTAGTCTCGGTCGTGGCGTCGGGTGTTGCTCATTGGCGTTATGGCACCACATTCCCAATTAGGTTGCCTGTTGCAACTCGTTTCATATCAACGCCTTCGGGCGGCGTGTAGCCATGATGTAGCCAATGGACGGCGGCGGAAACGGCGGAAGCGGCAAGCAACGGTCGCCTGGACTCCGTGGTTGTCAGGATCTCGCACAGCCGAATCAGGTCTGTCTGAACCGCGCCGTACATTGCCCGAGGCCCGTCGATCCCGCGCCTTACGTCGGCTTGGAGCGAAGCAAGGAACCGGCGGCCATCGGCGATCACGCAATGCGGGCCCCCAAACTGGAACGGCACGCCTGGCAGGTCGTCGGCGGTCAACAGCATGGCGAAGTCAGCCGCGGCACCGGGCCACGGTGCAACGTCGTTCGCCCTGGGGGCCTGGGTCAAGGTCGCCGAAATGCACCAGTTTTCCGATTCGGCGATCAGGGCGGCCGTCACGGCGTCGCGGTGCTCGAAGAGCGGTTCCGCGTGCGGTCGTAGGCTCGGTTTGCCAGAAACGGTCAGTTTGCCGCCGTCGAGGTAGACCCGAAGGCCGGCTCTACGGGCTGCGGCGAGTTGGGCTAATGCGTCCATACGGCCTCCTGCTCGATTTCCTCGGTGGTGGCCAGTTGGTCTAGTGGGTCTAGTTGGTCTACTGGCCCCTCGGCGCCATAAGATTTTTTTTCTTCTCCCGTAGGATTTCGAGACTCTCCGTGCGTAGGGTTGCCCGCAGAGCAACTAGAGTCACTAGAGCAACTACTTTCGGACGACGACACAAGCCACAAAACCTTGCCGCCGGCGCCATCCCGCGAGTCAATCATCCGCCCACCGACGACCCTGCCGCGTAGCCGGCGTAGCTTGTTTCCGACGCTTCGGCTTCCTGGCAATTTGCCGGCGGCCGCTGGGCAAAGCTCCAAGATGGCATCGCGCAGGCCCTCCAGCCACTGGGGAACTGTCGCGGGCGGCGTGGGGTCCAGCGCCCTGATGATCTCGGCTGCGGTCACGCCGATTCCATCGCTGTCAAGCTCCGTCAATCCGGCAATCAGCCCGCGCAGGGCGCCGGCTTCTCGGTCTGACCTCTTGGCCAACTCCTCGCGGGCCTGTCCGGGGTCCGGCATTCCAGCCCAGACTACGGCTTGGCGGACAAGATTTGACCATCCCTCAAACGACCCCCACGGCTTCAGCTTCATGTCTGGCCGGCCGGCGGCGCAGTAGCCCCTCAAGATCGTGAGCGCGGCGCCAAGTAACCTTGTCCGATTTGCGGAGATGTACTTCCGCAGGTCGTCGTGGCGGAACCCTGTTCGCTCCTCGGGATTCTCGGCGCGGCAGTCCATGCGGGAGTGCAGCACGCGGCGGGCCATGCCGTCGCCGGTCAAAACGACGTTATTCCCGGTCGCCCACCAGCATGTGAGCAAGGGCAGTTCCACGACCTTGTTGACGCCAAGTAGCCGGTCCTTCCATGTCGTCGATGTGAGCGCGGCGCAAAAGCTCGGGCCGCCGAAGTCGCCCACGATGTTGTCGATCAACAGAATTTGGTCGCCGCCGATCGCCACGGATGTAATCATCTTTTTCGCTTCGGCATCCTCGGCCGGGCAGCTCATAACAGCCATATCGCGGCCGGTGCATATCCACGATGCCGAGTTGCAGAGCAGCAGCTTGCCGGCGCCGGCCACATTCGCGTCAACAAGAATGAGCGGCGACGGTCCACGGAAGGCGGGGCGTGCCAGTGGAGTCAGCACGCCGGCCACCCAAGCTGACTTGTACATCGCGTGGGCGAACGGGAAATCGACGACGACGTCGGCGAGCAGTTCGACGGCGGCGCGGACTTCGGCGAGCGTCGGCCGGTCTGGCACCATGGGCACGGGCCCAGACGGCTCGTAGAGCAGCCCGGTCGCGGCGTCATACCCTGGTGTCGTCAAGACGGTGCCATCGGCACGCAAGACGGGCGAGTCCGTGACTCCCTCTAGCGGACGAATGCCTTGCCACTGGCCGCGGGCCATGATGCCGGACGGGCACCAGTCTGGCACGTGGCAGGGCACCATGCTCTCGTTGCCTTTGGGATCGACGCGCAATTTCTCGAAGCGCACAAGCCGGGTAAGCCGCTCGCGGAGCCCAGGTTTCTCGATTGGCACAATTCGCGGCGTGCCTGGCGGCCGAAGGATACCCTTTCCAAGAGTTGCTTCGCGAACGACTTGCACCAGCATCCCGCCGCGCTGGTAAAGCGTGTCGTCATCGGCCAGCGCCTCGATCGCCTGGTCATTGACCTTGGCCTCTTCGGTGGTGACCTCGATTGTGCGCCGGCTGTCGTCGGGATTCTCGGGCGGCGCCCACTCCTGCGCGTCCGCAATCGCCTGTAGCACTTGCTCGCGGCCACCTTCCCGCCGAATCACGTCCCGGAGGTCTTCTCCGCCGGATTCGACGACTGGCGCAGGCAGCGCGGCAATCTTGATGCTGGCGGCCTTTCCAAACAACACGCGGGCCGTTTTTTCCGCACCGTCGATTCCGGCGCGGTCCCGGTCTGGAATGAGCACCACGTTGACGCCGATGAACAGCCGGGCAAACTTCGCGGCCATCGCGCAGGTGTTCAGCCCGACGAACGACAGCCCCAGGCTATGCCCCGCAGCGGCATCCTTCGGCCCCTCGACGATATGCCGGGTCTCGCCGGCGCGCGGCTGGCGAACCGCGCGGGTTTCATCGTGCGGCAAAAACAGCCCGGCCTTTTTCCCCCTGGCGAACATGCCTTTTTGCTGCTTGGCGCTACCGCTCGGCATAATCGTGAACGTGCTGCATTGCTGGCCGTCCGGCCCGTAAGCTGGGAACTCGACGGCGCCGCCGTTGGCCTTCGCACCGAACACCCGCAGCGACTCGGCCTGCACTCGCTTCATCCGCGCGACGGCCTCTATCGGATCGGCGTGCCCGTTGGCTTGATGGCCATTGCGCGGCGACTCGAGCCCGAGCTCGGCCAGCAAATCCCACGCGGCCGGCTGATTGCCGGCCAGAAAATGCGCGGCAAGCTCCAGGTGGCTGTAGCGGGCCTGACATACGTAGCAGTACGCCACGCCGGTATCTTGATGCACACGAAACCCGTCAGACGATTTGCACGCTGGGCACGCCGCCGTCAGGTCGTGCCCCTCGCGGCCGATGATGGCGATGCCGAGTCGGTCGACGAGTTGCGCGCCGCGGCCTCGCTGCTGGTGGTGCATCCTGCGTCAGGGAGATTGCCGGCGGCCGCTGGCCAGGCGGTACCGTAGGTCTTGGGGTGGGGAAGTACGCCAAGCCACGCCTTGGCGTCGGCGACAGTTCTAGGCGGTGGCCTCGACCGTGTTCTCGGCGAGCAACTTTTCGACGGCCGAAACCGGAATCCGCCGGCTGCGACCCAAGCGGACGTACCCCAGACGACCGGCGTCCATCAACATGTAGACGGTGCTCCTGCCGAGATTGAGGCGCCGGGCCACCTCGGGCACGCGAAGTAGGGTCTGTTCGGGCATGGTGGCGGGCATGGTCGTCTCCTGTGCGTTTGTCGTGGGCGGTCTCGTCCGTCGTCTCCATGTATTTTACCGCCGTTGCTTGACGTGTCCACGCTTTATATGTACGATAGCCGTTAATGAACCGTTAATTCTGGATGGCAAACGATATGTTTCGACTGAGTGCTTGGGTCGATGTGCTGAATTGTGGCTACCGCTGGCATACCGGTCGGATGGTGCCGCATGGTGATCGCGGGCTGTCTGACGAAGAAAAACGGGCGGCTGGCCTGCGACTTCTTCCGGCATCGGCATCACCCGGCGGGGCGCTTCGCCGGTACAACCCCTTCGAGACATACCCGGCCCTGTTTCTGAATTTCTCCGCGATTGAACCGACCGAATCGGGCATTCTCGACTTCGCCAACGAATACGGTTGCAGGTGGCCAAAGCGGGGACCGATGATCGGCCCTTGCCTGCTTGAGTACCGTATGGCGATTGCCGAGATGCAGGCGGCCGTCAGTCTCTGGCGTAGCATTCGTGCCGACGACAAAGAGCAGCTTGCGCAGCACGTCGAATGGTCCGGCCGCAAGCTCCGATACCTAGGCCCGCTTGCAGGCAGCGAGATAAACAGGTCGTTTCACGTCACCGACGCCTACAAGATCGGTGACTTGTTGGCGCCTGCCATCGACCAATTGGACTATGCGATCTTTAGTCGTACGCGCTGCACGACGCGATTCCAACCGGATCGCGATTCCGATGGTGCCGTTCGTGTCTTGTTCTGGATCGAAGAAGACTTCTTCACCGTGCTCTGGTGCCAGCTCTTGCTTGCCGTCATGGGCCAAAGCGAATTCAAGCAATGTGCCTTTTGCCAAAGGTGGTTTCCCCTCGACGCGCCGGCAGGCAAACGCCGGACGCGGGAAGATCGCGCGTTTTGTTCTGACTCGTGCCGAGTCCGGGCCCACAACAAACGCCGCGCGAAGGCTGAAGAGCTCTACCGCCTCGGCAAGAAACTGAAGGAGATTTCAAAGGCAACGGGCACAGATATTGAAACCGTCAAGAATTGGATCTCACCCCCGAAGGAGAAATGACGATGCCGAAGAAACGTGACGACGACAACCGTAAGGCCCGCAAACGCCGCGGCCGGGGCGAGGGCTCGATCTATCAGCGGGCGGATGGGAAATGGACGGCCAGCTTGACCGTTGGGTGCAACGCAAACGGGAAGCGGGTCCGCAAGGTCGTCTACGGTGCGACGAAGGGCGATGTCCAAGCACAACTCGGTAAGCTCCAGAACCAGAAGCTGGACGGCACGTTGGCCAACTGCGAAAAGCTCACAGTCGCGATGTTCCTCGATAGGTGGCTCCAAGACGCCGCGCGCCCGACCATCCGCTCTGGCACCTACGCCAACTACAAGAACGCCGTCGAAAACCATATCGGGCCGAAGATCGGCGGCGTGAAGCTCGACAAGCTCACTCCGGCGCATGTCCAAGGTCTGTACGCTGCGATGGAGCGCGAGAAGGATTCCGCCCATACTCGCAAGCTGGTCCACGCGGTCATGCACCGGGCATTCAAGCAAGCGGTCAAGTGGGGCATGGTGCCGCGGAACGTGTGCGATGCCGTCGACCCTCCTCGTGTCGTCCGCCGTGAGATCGACCCCCTCGACGGCGAGCAGGTGGCCAAGCTGTTTCGGGCGGCTGCCGGAGATCGGCTGGAGTGCCTTTATATCACCGCGGTCGCCAGTGGCCTACGGCTCGGCGAGTTGTTCGGGCTGCAATGGGCCGATGTCGATTTCGACGGAAGCGCCTTGAACGTCCGCCGAAAACTCTCGGAAGTCAACGGCGTCTTGAAGCTCGAAGAACCCAAGACCGCCAAGGGCCGGCGGAAGGTCGAGTTGCCGGCCATGGCGATCGAGGCCCTCGGGGAACACCGCAAGCGCATGGTCGTCGAAGGGAACCACGCCAAGGGCTACGTTTTTTGCAACTACTCCGGCGGACCACTGCGGCGCAGCCACTTCCACAGCCAATACTGGAAACCGCTCTTAAAGCTCGCCGGGTTGCGTGCCATTCGGTTCCACGATTTGCGGCACACGTCGGCTACGTTGCTCCTGGGCGAGGGCGTGCATCCCAAGATCGTGCAAGAGCGGTTGGGCCATTCCCAAATTTCGGTCACGCTCGATACTTACAGCCACGTGCTGCCGTCGATGCAAAAGGACGCGGCCAGCAAGCTCGATACGATGTTCAAGGCGGGGGCCGACAGGCTCGCAGCGTCGGACCAAGCAATGGGAAACGCCAAGGCCGTCAGCTAATATAGGATGCTGCGTATTTGGTGATATGGTCAAGCCGGCGCGCAATCAGCTCGCTTCGGATCTGGTCGACGGCAGGGCATCTTTCGATGCTTAAGTACCTCGCGTCAAGCGATGCATTGAACAAGGTGTTGTACGCCTCGTTGAGCGCCCGGTTGGGGAAGTGCTTTTTCAGCGCGCTCTTGCGGTCAAAGTGGCTCTTGCTGTGGTGGCCTCTCCCCGCGAGCATCATTTCGATCCATTCGACCGCGGTGTAGAAAGCCACGGTTGCAAGCCAATCCGGAAATTCATCCGAAATTGTCGCGAGAAACCGGGCGTGGCGATCCGCCTTCAATCGGTGCTCAGCCGGGGTTCCCATAGACTTGGATCGATGCCGCTGGATCAAAAAACGTCTGAAGGTCTTCCATCGATCCGGCTGGGATTTGGTTGATGTCCGAGGGCCAGTTCTTTTCGAATAGGGAAAATTCAAGTTCGGCGACGGCCTCGCTTAGCCCAAAATCATATTGAGCACTCTGTGTCACCACGAAGACGTTCAAGTTGCTGTTTGTGGGCAACGGCACGTAGCACGCGGCGACCGATTTGGCATGTTCCTGGCACCAAATTCGAATCGATGTCAGAAACTCGCTCGTAAATTGCTGAACGAACCGTTCAGCGGCCAACTTGCTCTGGCATGCCGACACCGCCCATGCCCCCTCTTTGACGAACCTGCTTTCATCCTCCGGGTGGACGACGACTGTCGGGCCGTCCCATCGAAGTTGAATCGCTCGAAGTCGAGTCGGTGTTTCCTGTGCATGGTTCATCTCATCATCCTCCGGCCGTCGTCGCGGCTCGTGAATACGTCACGAACGAGCCTAACTTTCGGGTCTTGGAAAGTCAACCGACCGAACCATCTGGTTTCCCGGTCTTACTGAGCTTTTTTCGGCGGATTGGTCGCGATTGGCTACATTTAGGCTACATTTGGGCCGGTTTCGCGTTTCCTGCGGCTCGCGGCAATCGCCGTAAGTCCTTGTCTTGTAAGAGCGGAGGGCACGGGAGTCGAACCCGCAACCGGTTTCCCGGCACCACATTTCCAGTGTGGCCGCTAGCCATTCGCTTACCCTCCTCCCCATAAAATTCAACGGCCCGCTTCACGGAACGCCACGGAGGGCGTTGCCTACAGAACCCAATGCGACAAGCCTAGCGTTGAAGCGGGCCGTTGATAAAATTCTAGCCGCCAATCGAGCGATTGCAAAGTCGATCGAGGGTCGGAATTCGGGAATGGCCGTCAGTCTTGCTGGGATGGATTGCTGGTGGGCGGCGCCCGCTTCGCGGTCGGGTTGCACCCTACGCGTTCGCCCCCCTTCCACGCGGCCCCTTGGTCTCCTACACTGGCAGTTCTCGCCCCACGCTTTAGCACCGAGGAGTCGTCCACGCATGGCCAAGAAGTCCGGCACGTATCGTTTCAGTTTCGGTCCGTGGAACATCTCGACGGGCGGCGATCCCTTTGGCCCGCCGGTTCGCAAGGAAGTGGCTTTCGCCAAGAAGATCCGCGAATATAAGCAGTTGGGGTTCGACTACGTGCAATTGCACGATGATGACGTCGTGCCCGCCGATTGGGACGCGACGCAGACCGCGCGCGGCGTGGCTAAGGTCAAACAGTTGCTCGACGGCGAAGGATTGCAAGGAGAATTCATCGCCCCCCGGCTCTGGGAAGATGCCCGCACGATCGACGGCGGCTATACCGCCAACAACGCCGCGGCGCGCCGCTATGCCCGCGACCGTAGTCGCCGGGCAATCGACATCGCCAACATGCTCGGCATCGACCTGATCGTGCTCTGGCCCGCCCGCGAGGGAACCTACATCCGCGAGGCCAAGGATCCGCGGGTGTCGATGGAACGCCTCGTCGAAGCCATCGACGACATGCTGGCCCATGACCCCAAGGTACGCATCGTGGGCGAAATGAAGCCCAACGAGCCGATGGACCAGGCCTACTGCCCCAGCGTGGGCCACTTCATGGGCCTTTGCTATCGCACCGCCGCCCCGCACCGCGTGGGCGTCCTCATCGAAAGCGCCCATAGCATCCTGGCCGGACTCGACCCCTCCGACGATATGGCCTACGCGCTATGGCATGGCAAGCTGTGGGGCGTTCACCTGAACGACCAGAACGGTTTGAAATACGACCAGGACAAGACGTTCGGCTCCGTCGACCTGCGCCGCGCCTTCAACCAGGTGTGGGTGCTCGACCGGGCGGGCTATTACGACACCGGCGTGGTCGGTCTCGATATCAAGGCGATGCGCACGACCAAACAAGCCGACGAGACGAAACACCTTGCCAATAGCCTGAAAATGTTTCACCACCTGCTGGGGGCCGTCCACTCCGTCGACTCCCAGAAAATCGAAGCCTTTCGCCAGGCGCGCGATTACGAGGGGTTGGAGTTGTATATTCTAGAGCATTTGATGGGAGGGTGAGGAGAAAGGAGAAAGGAGAAAGGAGAAAGTGCTTTCAGCCGCCGCTTTCTCCTTTTAACTTTCTCCTCATCATTGCATGTCTCACGCCGACGTTACCTCCAGTCCCATCGAGATCATCCGCCCGGGCTTTCCACGCGGGCGGTTTCGAGCGGTGCTGTTCGACTTCGACGGCACGCTCTCATTGATCCGACGGAACTGGCAGCAGGTGATGATCCCGATGATGGTCGAGACGCTCGCCGCCACCGGCACCCGCGAGAGCCGCGAGCAACTGGCCGCGCATGTCGAGGAGTTCGTGATGCGGCTCAACGGCAAGCAGACGATCTACCAGATGATGCAACTCGCCGACGAAGTCCGCCTGCGCGGCGCCGCGGCCAGCGAACCGCTGGCGTACAAGCGCCAGTACCACGAGCGGCTCTGGACCCAGATCAGCCACCGAATCGAGGGGCTGAAGGATGGCACGCTGGCGCCCGACGAGTTGACGGTGCCCGACGCGCGCCGGCTGCTCGAGCGGCTCACGTCGCGGGGCCTGACCTTGTACCTCGCCTCGGGCACCGACCTGAACTACGTCGACGACGAACTGCGGGCGCTGCGACTGGAAACCTTCTTCGGACCTCGCGTCTACGGGGCGCTCGACGATCACAAGGCGTTCTCCAAGGCGATGATCATCGAGCGGATCACCGCCGAGATGGGCGTGTCGGGCGAAGAACTGCTGGCCTTCGGCGACGGCTACGTCGAGATCGAGGAAACCCGCCGCGCCGGCGGGGTGGCGGTCGGCGTCGCCAGCGAGGAGGAAACAAGGCAAGGCGTGAACGCCTGGAAGCGAAACCGTCTGCTGCGGGCTGGGGCCGACGTGATCGTAGCCGACTATCGCCGCCAGGAGGAGTTGCTGGAAATCCTGGGCATATCGTAGTTCATCCCCGGAGCACACGCCATTGTCCGCCGACCTGGTCCGCCGGATTCACGCGACGCCGCTGCAATGCGTGCTGGCCGTGACGGGCGGCGGCAGCTCGGCGATCTCGGCCTTGTTGCAGGTGCCCGGCGCGTCGCGAACCGTCTTGGAAGCGGTCGTTCCGTACTCGTCCGCGTCGCTCACGGCCTGGCTGGGGTGCGAGCCGGAACAGTTTTGCGGCGAGCGCACCGCGCGAGCGATGGCGATGGTCGCCTATCAGCGCGTCCGTCGTTACACCGATCAAGACTCCGCCGATACCGATCGAGTGTGCGGCCTCGGTTGCACCGCCAGTCTCGCGAGCGACCGCCCCAAGCATGGACCACACCGCCTTCACGTCGCCTTGCAGAGCGCGTCGCACACCATCTGCCAATCGCTGGAACTGCTCAAGGGTGCCCGCGATCGCCGTGGGGAGGAAGCGATGGCGTCGGCCATGATACTGAATTTGCTCGCCGCGACGTGCGGGCTGAAGCAGCGGGCGCCCTTGAAGCTATTGCCCGGCGAAGAGGTCGTCGCCACGCGTGTCGAGGCGCCTCTCGATTGGCGGGAACTGCAAAGCGGGCGAAGGACGACGGCGTACTTCGGACTCCCGGGCCGGCCAAGCCAACCTCCCGCCGGCAAGCGGCGCGCCATGTTTCCAGGCGCGTTCGATCCACGGCACGATGGGCACCGGGCCATGGCCCGCCTCGCCGCCCAGCGGCTCGGGGTGCCGGTGGAACACGAGATTTCAATCCTCAACGTCGACAAGCCGCCCCTGGATTTCATCGACATGCGGAATCGCCAAGGGCAGTTCGCGGCCGGTGAGTCGCTTTGGTTCACCCGCGCGGCCACGTTCCTCGAAAAGTCGGCCTTGTTCCCGAATACCATGTTCATCGTCGGCGCCGACACGATCGCGAGGGTCGCCGATCCGAAGTATTATGGCGACGATCCGCGCGCCCGCGACCGGGCCATCGATGCGATCGCCGCCGCAAGCTGCGGTTTCCTCGTTTTCAGCCGCCAACGCGGTGGGACTTCGCAGTCGTTGGCCGGCGTCGCCCTGCCCCAGTCGCTCTTGCAACAATGCGACGAGGTATCCGCTGATGTGTTTCTCGCGGATATCTCATCAACCGAACTGCGACGAGCGGGCCTGATTCTGTAGGGAACGCCCTCCGTGGCGTTCCGTGTCCCATGGATCGACGTCGTACCCACTTTACGCCAACGCCACGGACGACAGTCCCGAAGGGACGGCAGAGTGTAGCCTGGGGCGTAAGCCCTCGTTGTTCTACACATCTTTTTGAGGCCAGGGGCTTGTCCCCTGGAGATTCACGCTCGTTTCTACATACGCACGGCTCCCGCTTTCGTCCGTGTCGCCTCGCAGGCCGCCTTCGGCGGCCTGCGAGGCGACACGGACGACGGGGAGTGGGGGCCAATTGATGTCGGGGCTTACGCATACCATTTCCAGAGCCTGACTCGCATGGTACGATTCGGATGTGGGCTTGATCGGTGGTTCTTATTGGAGGCATATCATGGCGATGGAGTTGGCGGAAATCAAGCAGTATAAACTCATCGGACACCTGTTGACGCTGCTTCAATCCAAGGGGCGCCGGGCGCTGAAGCGCACGGGCGCTCAAGCGTAATGCGCACTTTCCGCCTCGCATCGACCGGCGATTTTCTCGACGTCCATGGCCGGCCGGCCTACGGTGACAACGGCTTGTCGCGGCTTCTGGCCACGTCCCACATTCGCCACCATTTCCTGGCGCGGCAGGCGCCGCGGGCCGACGATTCGTCGTACTGGGAACGGTTTTACTCGCTTGAAGTGGAGCCGGACGATCTGGTGGGTGTCGACGGCCTGATCACGCTGCGGCCGCAGGTGAAGCGACGGGCGATCGCCGCGGCGGCGGCCGAACTGGCCGTGATCGGCCGTTCGGGGGCGGGCTACGAGAAAGTCGACGTCGCCGCATGCACCGAACACGACGTGGCGCTGTTCAACTGCCCCTGGGGGTTGAACCACGCCACCGCCTCGACCGCCTTGATGTTCATGCTCGTGCTCGCCAAACGCCTGATGGCCCAGGAGCGGATCGCCCGCGCCGGACGCTGGGACTTGCAAGCGGAAACCATGGGGGCCGAATTGCAAGGCCGCACGCTCGGCATCGTCGGACTCGGGCACAGTGGCAAGGAACTCGCGCGGCTCGTCGCTCCCTTCGCCATGCAGATCCTCGCCTACTCGCCGCGCGTCGCGGCCGCCGAGGCCGAGACGCTGGGCGTGACGCTCACCTCGTTGGAAGACCTATTGCGGCAATCCGACTTCGTCAGCCTGCACGCGCGCTACACGCCCGAGGCGCATCACCTGATCGGCGCCGGGCAGCTTGCCTTGATGAAGCCGACCGCCTACCTGATCAACATCGCCCGCGGTGGCCTGGTCGATCAGCCGGCGCTGCTCGCGACGCTCACCGAGCGGCGCATCGCCGGGGCGGGGCTCGACGTGTTCGACCGCGAGCCGCTACCCGCAGGCGATCCGCTGGTTCGACTCGACAACGTCGTGATCACCCCGCATTGGTCATGCTCGACCAGCGACGTCTGGGCCGCCACGGGCCGCGCGATGACCGAGGGGATGTCACGCGCCGCGCGCGGCGAAGTGCCCGAAAACGTGGTCAACCGGGAAGTGCTCGACCGGCCGGGCTTCAGACAGAAGCTCGCCCACTTCGCCCAGAACGCTTGAAGCGGCGGCTAGCCTGGATGATTCATGGTCCCACACGAAACACGCGGCTTCGGCGCAGCCGAAACTGCGCACGAAAAAACTGGCAAAACCGTACCTGTACCGACCAGGAAATCCGTCTCGGCGGATTGCCCGGCTTTAGACGCCCAAGACTTCCTCCCACGCATCGCGCCGCCGTGCCACCGGCGACGAGGCTTTCGTCGGGTAAAGGTACGGTTTTGCAGTTTTTTCCGCGCGTCGGCGCCCCCGCATGTCTGTCCGGCGCAGCCCCACTCCGCCGCGTCAGGCCTTGATCGGATTGTTGCGCATTCTGGCGAGCCCGACCCATATTACCCGAAACTCTCAAAATGCCTCAAAACTCACTCGCAAGGTGCGAATTCATCGTCACAAGCGTCGCAGGTCGCTTCGCGGCTTCCATCAGGGCGTGCCGCCGGAAATCCGGCTTCCCGCGGGCGCGGGCGGAACTGTGAAGTAGGCTTTGTCAGGGCGCCTGTTCACGGCCCATCGTCGCGAGGAGCGCGAAGCGTGTCGCACATCATTTGGTCAGTCATGCAGACGGTCAGCCATTTCGGCCCACAGGAGTGGCTGTTCTCCCTACTGGGTGTCGTCGCGATCGGCGTATTCTGCATGCAGGGTTTTGGCTCGCGGAAGGATTTTTAGGAGGCGTTAGGGGTTAGGAACGGTGGCTGGGACAGAGCCTCGGCGATGCCCCGGATGGGAAGTCGGAAGTCGGCGTTAAGAAGAAGCCCGCGGATTCATCGCCTACCGCCTAACGCCTGTTTACACCACTTGCCGGCCGTGGCGCTCGATACGGCGGGTGATGACCTGACTACCGGCCGCGACTCGGCGCCAGACGGTTTTCCAGTCGCTGAAGCAGGCCGGCTGATCGGCGACCATCGCGAGCAGCTCGGCGAGATAAGCGCGCACGAAGCAGAGCCGGTCGGTGCGCGTCACCCAGGGATGCGCCGCGATGCTGGTGGCCAGTCGCGCCAGGTTGCGGGCGCGCTCGGCGGCGCCGAGCCGCCGGGCGATCCGCGCCGTGTCGACGTCGACGAGGTACGCGTCGATGCCGTCGGCGCGCTCGACGACCACCAGGTTGCAACCCTTGAGGTCGCAGTGCGACACATGCCAGGCATGCATCGTCCCTAACAATCGTCCCAGGGCCGCGGCGCATTGCCGCGCGCGCCGCCGGCGCTCGTCGGCCGGGTAGCTCGCGATTTGCCAGCCGTAAAGGTGCAAGTTGATCGCGCCCTCGATCCATTCGCTGACCAGGTAACCGTCGCCGCGCAAGCCAAAGCGCCGCCTCTGACACACGGCCAAGGGCCGGGATGTGGCGATGCCTCGCAACAACAGCGCATGTCCGAGCCGCCAGGCATCCATCGCGCGGCTGCGCCGGAACAGGAACAGGAGCGATTTCCACCAGTTCTTGGCGCGCACGCGCTTGAAGGCCACGCGCACCAGCCCGCCGGCCAAGGGAAGCTGGGCTTCGACGACCACGCTGCGATGGGTCAGCTTGATCGGCCGATGGGCGTTTTGCCGCAGCGGGCGGTCGGGGTCGGCCAACCATCGCCGCAGTTCGTCGCGCGGCACCTCGGCCACGGCATGGCCTCGGGCGGACGCGGCGCGCAGCGCGACGAAATCGCGGTTGTCGCGCAACGATCGCTTGTCACGGGTCCGTGCGATCCGCCGGGCCCGTCGCCCCATGCGCGCGGCGATTTGGGCCGCCGCCGCGCGCGGGTCGGCCAGTCGCAGATCGCTTCGCTGGCGCAGGTATTCCCTCCAGAATCGCCAGATCTCGCCGCGCGACGCGCGGCCCCGCCAGGCCGCGCCCAATTGCGCAAGGCCTTCGGCCGAGCGTGCCCAGTCTCCCCGGCCCGTAAGACGCACGCCCGGCACGTCGATCAACACCAGTTCCGGCAAGCGAGGGTCGTGGCGATCGGGGCGACAGGTATCGGTGCGGACCAGCACGTTGCCCGCGTGCAGGTCGTCGTGGAACACCCCCGCCCGGTGCGCCGCCGCGCAGAGCCGAGCCAAGCTCAGTGCCAGCTTCCGACGCAACACGATTTGCTCCGCCGCCGTGAAGCGAGGGAGCATCTCGCGCGCGCATTGCTCCCAGCTACAGGCATGAGGCACCGCCTCGGTCACCAGATAATTGTCATGCACCAGGCCGTGCCGGCGGCATTCGCCGAGGGCCACCGGCGAGATGGTGGGCAGGCGGCGCCGCGCGATCTCGACGGCGCGGGCGTACTCGCGCCGCGAAGCGCTCGCCAGCAACAGGTTGCGGCCGGCTTGCCAGAGCCGCGCGCAGCGAACGTGCTTGACGAAGAAGGCGCGTTCGGCCAGATCGATCCGGTAGATGGTTCGTAGCGGGCCGTGTTTGACCACCTGGGCGCGCCCCTGGGTCAGCCATTCGTCGAGCTTCAGCCCCTGCGGCCCTAGCAGCAACTCTCGCCAACCGCGGGCCGCCTGCCAATGGACCTGGCCCACGGCGCTACGAAGGTCGGCGATTCGAGGGGATTGTGCCGTCAATGCCGCGGGATCCGTCCAGAGAGGGGGGGGAGCGCCCGTTATACTTCACGCGGCCGGCTCTGAGATATTTTGCCAGGAGGAAGCGGCGGTGGCTGGTGGCAGAGCCTTAGCGATGCCCCGGCTCGATAGCCGACCGGGGCATCGCTAAGGCTCCGCCCCAGCCACCGTGAATGTCTCATTTTCGACCGCGCGAAGTATGGCACTTCGGCCCATCCGGGACAAGATCAATACACACCGCGGTCTGGGTCGTAGCCCAGTTCCTGGCCGCGCCGCAGGTCGTTCTGGGCTTGCGTACCGTTGCCCGACATCTGATGGATCTGGCCACGGTGATGGTACATCACGGCCAGCGCCTGGTTTTGAATACGTCGCCAACGGGGCTGCTGGTTCTGGTCTGCAAGCGGGCCCAACTGTTGAAACGATTCCTCGGCCAGGTGAATCGCGTCGTCCAGGTCACGCAGCGCCATTTCGTCGTTGCGTTTCAACAGGTGCAGAGTGCCCCGTGTGTCCAGGTACATCGCCTTCTCTTGCTTCGCTTGGGCTTGAAAGAGGATCTTATTGAGACGATTGGGGGCGGATTCGATCGAGCTGAGCGTCGCGTTCACCGCGCGCAGCGCCTCGTCAACGTCGGCCAGCCCCTCGTCCAGTTCGATACCGGCGATCGCGCGGGCGTAAGCGCGGTTGTTGCGCGGCATCGGATCGTGGCCTGGGCTGAGTTCGATCGCCCGCGTCAGATCGTCGATCGCCTCGCGATGGCGGTTCAAGCGTGTCAGCGCCGCGCTGCGCCCCAGGTAGGCCGACGCGGAACGATCGGTCAGCTTGATCAATTGGTTGTAGTCGTCCAGGCTTCCACGCACGTCGTTCAATTCCAAGCGGTAGCGCGCGCGCCACAGGTAGGGGGACGGCTCGCTGGGCGCCCAGGCGACCGCCCGATTGAGGTTGGCCAAAGCCCCTGGCAGGTCGTCCTTTTCCGCCTGCGCCACGGCGCGCTGGACCAGCAGTTGGGCCAATTCCTCCTTGATGAAATCGACGGCGCCCTCGCGTACGGCCGCAGTGCCGAGCAAAGCCAGAAAGGCCAGAATCAGCAGGGTGCGCCAGGCGTACCGGCCCATGTGGCCGGCCCGGCCGCCTTGATCCGCGGCCCCCGCGAAGGTGGGGCGAATGGGAAACCCGTGCTCGTCCAGTTGAGGTGCATTGGGTTGCATCAGCGAACATCCTCGTGAACAGGCCGTCCCACGGTGAGTTTTCAAATAGACTCTATACTCTAGGGTATCGCGCCCGATCGAGCGAGACAAGCCTGTTAGTCTTGTTATCTTATATACTGTGCGCGGCCCAGAATGAGACGCGTTTCATGACGATGAATTGAAGCTGTCCGATGCAAGGCATTGAGAACAGGCATTGTCGTTTAGCAACTCCATGTTAGCAAGAAATCAAACGCCGACAGCGGCGGACGTGCGTAATTCCCCAGAGATTTTGATGGAACACCTGGGGCGGGGGACGAGCGGTTGTTGCTGGAAAGGTGTCGAATCGAACGATTTTGAAGCGTTTTTGGCGATTTTTGAGTGAAAACGAGCGGTGGTTTGGCCTTCGGGACGGTCAGTCTCCACGCGTCCGCGGGTGCTTCCGCACACGCGGATTGCCTTCCTTGACACTCCCACCGCTCAATGGCACGCGCATGCCCGAACGGTGCCAAAGCGCAACGAAACCGAACACAGTGTCCGGATTCGAGCGCGTTCCTTTTGCTGATTATACCTTCCCATGGTTATACCTCGCGCGCCCCGGAATGTGACATCCGGTAGCCCGACGCCGAAACGGCCTGACTTCTTGCGAAGCCAGCTACGGGACCATGAATAATCCGAGTTAGGCGCTTGCCACCAGCCACCGGTGTGCCGCCGCCGGGGCATCGCTGACGCTCTGCCCCAGCCACCGCGAATGTCTCATTCCCGGCCGCGTGAAGTATAGTCTTGTTAGCCTTCACGATTGCTCCAAAACGGCCCGGCGGCTAGAATCCCCCCTCGCCCAACGCCCGTTCGACAACCCGGTCAAGGATGACGCGTCGATGAGCAGCCAAGCCGCGACCCCGCTGGATCCGTTGACCCCTTTCGAGCAGATCCGCCACGGCCGCGAGATCATCCGTCAGGAAGCCCAGGCGCTCGAGACGCTGGCGCGCACGTTGGGGAGCGATTTTGCCCGTGCGACGGCCTATTTGCACTCGTGCCGCGGGTCCGTGGTCGTGATGGGCATGGGTAAGGCCGGGCTGATCGGACAAAAAATTTCGGCCACGCTGGCATCGACGGGGACGCGTAGCATCTTCTTGCACCCAGCCGAGGCGGTGCATGGCGACCTGGGACGCCTCGGCGACGACGACGTGCTGCTGGCGCTGTCGCAAAGCGGCGAAACCGAGGAAGTCGTGCGTTTGCTCCCCACGCTGGCCGCGATGCGCCTTCCGATCATCGCCATCACGACACATGCCAAGAGCACTCTGGGCCGCGCCGCCCGCGTGACGCTCGAACTCGGAACGCTGCGCGAAGCTTGCCCCTTGGGCCTGGCGCCCAGCACCAGCACCACCGCCATGCTCGCCCTGGGCGACGCATTGGCTTTGGTGACGAGCCGCCTGCTGGCCTTCGGCCGCGCCGACTTCGCGCGCGTCCACCCGGCCGGCGCCCTGGGCCGGCAACTGCGCAAAGTCGAGGAGCAGATGCGTCCGCTGGAAGAATGCCGGGTGGCGTGCGACGAGCAAAACATACGCGAGGTGTTCGCCGAGCTGCGCCGTCCGGGCCGCCGTAGCGGGGCGATTCTGCTGGTCGGGCCGACGGGCGTGTTGAGCGGCATCTTCACCGATAGCGATCTGGCACGGCTTTTCGAGGCCCGCCGCGACGAGGCCCTCGACCGACCGATCGCCGAAGTCATGACCTCGCGCCCGCGAACCGTACTGTTGGGGTCGATGCTGATGGATGCCGTCGAGATCCTGGCTGAGTTGAAGATCAGCGAGTTGCCCGTCGTGAACTCATCCGGCGCTCCAGTCGGTTTGCTCGACATTACCGACGTGGTGGGTATGATTCCTGAAGCCTGAACCTCGAACCCTCACCCGCCCGAAAGCGTATATGACCTTAGCGACCTTGGCCAAGCGATGCCAGGCCATCGAGTTGATCTTGTCCGACGTGGACGGGGTATTGACCGACGGCAGCATCGTTTTCAACAACGACGGCATCGAAACCAAACGGTTTCATATCCACGACGGCCTGGGCGTCAAGCTCTGGCAGTCCGCCGGCGGAACCTTCGGGGTGGTCACGGGGCGCAACTCGCACATCGTCAATTTGCGGGCCGCCGAGTTGGGAGTCAAGATCGTCAGGCAGGGCACCGAACAGAAACTGGCCGCCGTGAGCGACATCATGGCGGAACTGGGCTTGCAGCCGGAGCAGGTTTGCTACATCGGCGACGACCTGCCGGACCTGGCCGCCGTGCAATTCGCCGGCTTGGGCGTGGCCGTGGCCGACGCCCGCGCCGAACTGCGAAACGTGGCGCACTTCGTCACCAGCCTGCCGGGGGGACGCGGCGCGGTGCGCGAAACGATCGAACTGGTGCTCAAGTCGCAGCAGCGCTGGGACGACCTGATCCGAAACTACGGCGCCTGATCCTTCGCGATGAAACGACTCGCACGCATCGTCGGCAGCTTCGCCATCGTGGTTTCGGCCTATTGGGTCTATGCGCGCACGGCCGTGCCGATGATCGAGCCGGCGGCGAAGCGCCGGACGGGATCCTCATCCAGCGAGGAAGACATCCAACAGGCCGTGGCCGCCGTCGACAATCAACGGGCCGTGTTGAAGCGCTGGTTCAGCGCGGCCGATTGGGAATTGACCTCTCCCAAGATCCTGGAAACGCCGCAGGGCATGCTGCTCTTGAAGACCTACCATCCCCTGCCCGATGAGCCGCACAAGGTCCGGATCGAACCGTGTACGATGATCGTCCTGCCCAAGGGGCGGGTTGCCAGTGAGGAGGAGCGGTCGCGACGAGCCATCGTGCTCCGCGCCCCGCTGGGGATCATGGAGTTCGACGGGCCGTTCGACCTCCGTCGCGGCGACATCGGCAAGCTGACGCTGGTCGGCGCGCAGCTCATCGGGGCGGTGTTGATCCGCAGCGAGCAGCGTTCGGCGGGCCCCGAAGACGATTTGCGGATCGTGACGCGCGACGTCACGATGTCGAACAACCGCGTGACAACACCGCACCCGATTACGTTCGACTATGGTCCCAACCACGGCGAGGGCAGCGACATGGTGATCGAGTTGCCCAGCGAGGCGGAAAAATCGTCCCGCCCGCGTGGCTCGTTCGCCGCTTCGATCAAGACGTTGCACCTGGCCCGCAATGTCAAGATGCGCATGCACGCGGGCAGCTCCGAGTTGTTCCCCGGCGGCCCGCGGCCAAAACCAGCCGCGGCCGACCGGCCCGTTGTGGCCGGCGCCCCCCTCCGGGCCGTCGCTGACGCTCCGACCCAGCCACCGGCACCGCTTGCGGCCGCCGACCGGGAACGACCCAAGGCGCCCGTCCTCATCACCTGTAAAGGGCCGTTTCACCTCGATGCCGTCGCCCAGCTCGCGACGTTCAAGGAGCAGGTGGACGTCGTGCAGCTCAACTTCGAGGGGCCGAGCGACCAATTGACGTGCGAGCGATTGGCCATCGAGTTCGAGACCGCTCCGTCGGAACCGGCTGCGGCAGTCGCCGCCCAACCCGCGGCGCCGCCCCGCGAGGCGGACGCGCCCGCTTCGCCCCGAATGAGCCCGTCGCGGATCACGGCCGATGGCAACCCGGTGATCATCACTTCGCCCACCAACGGCGTGCGGACGCGATGTCGGCGGCTGGAGTACGACGTCAAGACGGGAACCGGCGACCTGATCGACAAGGACGAAGTGATGCTACGCCAGGAGTTGCCCGGCGAAACCCGCGAAATTCACGCCCCGAAGGTCCACTTTGAACGCGATCCCAACGACCCGAAGGGTCGGCCGAGCGTGTTTCTCGCGACGGGCAAAGGATGGCTTCAAACACGGCCTCCCAACGGCGCAGGGGTTCCCAAGAGGGGGCGCGACGGCGGATCAGGACCGGTCGACGTCCGCTGGACGACATCGCTCCATTTCCGTCCGCACCAGGGTTTTCAGGTTCTCTCGGTGAACGGCAAGGCCCATGTGGCGACGGCCACCGGCGGCTCGCTCGACGCCGATACCATAGACGTCTGGCTGGTCGAAGCGCCCGCCGCGGCGGCCGTCGCGGGCGGCGCGGCGCCGGCGACGGAGCTTTCGCCCCGCATGCTCCGCGCCCTGGGGCATGTGCGGATCGAATCGGAGCAGGTGACGGGCGTGGTCGGCGACTTGCAGATGTGGTTCGAGCCGAAACCGCCCCCCGCCCCCGTGAGCGCGCCGGTTGACCCCGCGGCGCCGCCCCCGCCGCCGGCCGAACCCAAGCCCAAGGTCGCCAAGCGCCAGCGGTTTCATGTGTCGGGCGACGTGTTGGAGGCCAACGTGAAGCTGGAGGGCGAGCAACCCCAGGTCACGAGGCTGAGACTCAACGGCCACGTCCGCTGCAAGGAGACGCAAACCGAAAAGCCGGGCGAGAAGCCGATGATCATTCTTGGCGACCGGCTCACGCTGGTCCAGCCGCTGCCCGAACAGGCGGTGATCAGCGTGACCGGCCTGCCCGCCCACGTCGACGCGCGAGGCATGACCCTCCTGGGCGGCTCGACGCGACGGCCAGGCACCATTCACTTTCACCGCGGCGAGAACCGGATCTGGGTCAAAGATCCCGGCACCCTCACCTTGCCTGGCAACCGCGACCTGGAGGGCCGACCGACCGAGAAGAGCCAGCCGCTCCAAGTCGACTGGCGGGGCGAGATGGAATTCGACGGCAAAGCCGCGGAATTCAGCGGCGACGTGGAAGCACGGCAGGAACATACCTGGATTCGCACGCCGTCGCTGGGGGTCATGTTCGTCAAGACGGTGCGATTCGCCTCGGCCGACTCGTCCGACTCGCACGGCTCGGGTGATCCACCGCAAGTCGATCGGATCGTCTGCCGCCGCGGCGTCCAGTTGGAAAGCCGGGGGTTCGACAAGCTCACGGGCCGCGAACTGGAGTCGGTCGACCAGCTTGACGCGCGCGACTTGACGCTCCATCACGCATCGGGCGATTTCCTGGCTCACGGGCCGGGCACGGTCGAGTCGGTGCGCGTCGATAACGGACAGACCAACGCCTTCTTGCCCGCCAACGCCGCCAACGGCGAAAATGCGAAGCTCGATGATCAGGAAGATGACGACGAGGAAGATGAGGGCTTCAACTTCCTCCTGGTGCGCTTCCAGCGACAAATGACCGGCAACCTCCGCCGCCAGTTGATGAAATTCCACGGCAGGGTCCGCGCGGTGTATGGTCCGGTCGTTGACTGGGAAGCGCGGCTCAATCCGGACGACCCCGAGGAGCTCGAGGTGGGCGGCTTCGTGCTCCGCAGCGAAGAGTTGACGATCAACAAACAATCGCTCATTGCCAAGGACAGCCGGGCGTTTGAACTGACGGCCACGGGCAACGCCGAGATCGAGGGCGTGCCCGTCCAGGACGAGATGTTCTTGGCCCGCGCCAGCCGGCTGACCTACGACATGCGCAAGGGACTGTTGGTGCTCGATGGTCAAGGTCGCGAGGCCCAGTTGTACTGGCAGAAGCGCCTCGGCGCCGCCCCCGACCGGATCGCCGCACGCAAGATCGACTACTACCCCGCGACCCAGAAATTCAGTTTCGAGGGCTTCAAATCGGGAAACATCAACAAATTGCCCGAAGGGAACAAGCAAAAGAAGAAGCCGTAGGGTGGGCGCCGCCCACAGCCGGTACTCGTTCCCACGCTCCGCGTGGGGACAAGGGACTCGCTCATCACGGGGCCGCCGACCCGCTGCGCGGGTGCCCCGAACATATCTTCGGCCGCTCCGCGGATCGTGGGAACAAGATATACTTCACGCGGCCGAAAATGAGACATTTTGCCAGAAGAAAGTGGTGGCTGGTGGCAGAGCCTAAGCGATGCCCCGGCTCGATAGCGACCGGGGCATCGCTTAGGCTCTGCCCCAGCCACCGTGAATGTCTCATTCTAGACCGCGTGAAGTATAATCCTGTAGGGAACGCCCTCCGTGCCCACCGTGGCGTTCCGTGCCCCGCGAGCAGTCGGTGGCGATGGCGGCAGGTGCCGGCTATATTGCACGCGGGGCAGCCTACCGTACGCTTATTCTTTGCCGCCTGACTGCGCAACTCGTGATTCCGTCAGGCTGGAAAGACTAACCTACCCTTGGCCGAGAATCCGATCGATGCGACTCGCCTTCAGTTCCAACGCCTACATGAACTTCTCGATCGAGGAGACGATCGGCCGCATCGCTGCGATCGGCTATACCGGGATCGAGATCCTTTCCGACGTTCCGCACGCCTGGCCGGCCGGTCTGTTGCCCGAACGGAAGCAGGCGATTCGCGATTGCCTTGCCCAATATGGCCTGAGCGTCTCGAACGTGAATGGCTTCATGATGAACGCCGTGGCCGACCCGCGGCAGCCCTATTGGCACCCCTCGTGGATCGAGCCCGATCCACACTACCGGGCCATCCGCCGCGAGCATACCAAACGGGCCTTGAAGTTGGCGAAGGAAATCGGCGCCCAGAACTTGCAGACCGAGCCGGGCGGGCCACTGGCGGCGGGCCAGTCGTGGGAGGCCGCCGCGCAGGTTTTCTACGACGAACTGATGCCCTGCGTCGAGGTGGCCGAGCATGTGGAGGTCGGGCTTTTGATCGAGCCGGAGCCGGGGCTGATGATCGAGCGATTCGACGAGTACCTGCGGTTCGTGGAACGGATCGACTCACCCTGGGTCGGGCTGAATTTCGACGTCGGCCACGCCTATTGCGTTGGCGAAGACCCCCAGCACTGGGTGGCGCGGATGGCGAAACACACGCGGCACTACCATTTTGAGGACATCGCGGCCACTCGCATCCACCAGCACCTCGTGCCCGGCCGAGGGGCGATTGACTTCGATGCCACGCTGGCGGCGATCGCCGCCACCGGCTACGACGGCTGGATTACCGTCGAGCTCTATCCCTACATCGACGACCCCGACGCCGCCGCCCGCGAAGCGTTCCAATACATGACCGCGGCCCTGCGGAAGCTCAGCCACGCCGCATGAGTGTACTGTCATTCACCCGAGGCGGACGTGTTCGACGGCATTCGCCACCATCCATTCGAGCCAGGCTTCGTGCTCCTCGCTCAGCTCGATTTCGGTCTGGTTTTGGCTGTCCAATGGCGATACGAGGTGAAAGGTTCCCCCGTCGAGCCAGATTCGCGCAGCCTCCAGCTTGACCCAGTATTCGCTCACTGGCAGCTTGGGCACGCCCGACTCGCCGGGAATACTCATGAAATAGGTAATCTCGTGCCGGAACCGATCCGACATTCTGAAAGGGGGCAAATTCGGTCGCTCGGCGGCGTAAACCATGGTCGGCATGGACCTAACGTAGCAGATTCGGGCTCTGGCCGGAAGGTTTAAGGATTACGCGACAACAACCCGCTCAATGGCGATCGTGTTGTAGACTTCAGAGGGAGGCGGCGATGCGACGAGCATGGTTCCGTTTCTTGGCGGCGGCGCTCTGCGTGGCAATCCCGGCGGCCAGCGCGGCCGCGGCGGATGGCGCGACGAAGAACAAGCCGAAAAAGCCTTCCTGGCCCAAGTTCTCGGCCGTCAGCGAGGTCGTCCAGCGCCAGCTTCAGTCCGATCGAAACTATCGATCGGGCGACTTGATCTCGCGCGGCGAGTTGGAACCGATCTTCAAGGAGCTTGCCGAACTGGGGTGGAAACCGGCCGATCGCGCCGAGATCGAAAAGCAACTACTCGCCAAGAGCGACTTTCTGGTCCGCGAATTGCGGACCAACAACGGCCGTGCCTTCATGCGGCAGGTCGCGCGATATCCGGACGGCTATGGCCGGCTCGACCACCTGGCGGACCTCTCCGACGGCAAACTCATCATCCGCCGCTTGATCAACGGTCCCGACGGCTACAAGCTGCTGGAATACCTGACGACGGCGCCCGGCGGTCGCAAAATGGGCGCCATGCTTTCGCAAGCGCCGCACGGCAAGAACTTCAACCGCTCGACCGGCCGCATCTACACCGCCGAGCAGTTACTCGAACGGCTCAAGTCGAGCCATGCCGAAGCCGAAAAGGCGCGCGCAGCCAAAAAAGCCGCGAAACGAGGGAACCCATAGCATGCCCGAACTTCCGACGATCGTGGAATCCGCCGCCGAATTGCAAGCCGGCCGGCTGACGCCGATGGCCCTGGTCGAGGGGTGCCTCGACCGCATCCGCTTGCTCGAACCGCAAGTCCGAGCTTGGGTTCTTGTCGATGAAGTGGGAGCACGCGAAGCGGCGCGCCGGCTCGGCGACGAACTGCGCGCAGGGCACCGGCGCGGCCCGCTGCACGGCATCCCACTGGGAATCAAGGACATCATCGACGTGGTGGGATGGCCCACCAGGGCGGGGTCGCCCTTGCGCGAAGGGCATGTCGCCCAGGGTGATGCGACCATCACCGCCAGGCTGCGCGAGGCGGGAGCGATTCTGCTCGGCAAGACCGTGACCACCGAGTTCGCCAGCTTCGACCCGCCGCTGACCCGCAACCCGTGGAATCTGGAACGAACGCCGGGCGGTTCCAGCAGCGGCTCGGCCGCGGCCGTGGCGCTGGGCATGTGCCTGGGGGCGATCGGGTCGCAGACCGGCGGTTCCATCACGCGGCCGGCCAGCTATTGCGGTGTCGCCGGCTGCAAGCCGACTCTTGGACGGGTGAGTTTGATCGGCTTGGTTCCTTTCAGCTTCCATCTCGACCACCCAGGGCCGATGGCCCGCACCGTAGGCGACCTGGCCGCCATCTTGGCAGTGATCGCCGGGTTCGACAAGACCGATCCCGTCTCGGTCGATGTTCCGGCCGACGACTACCTGGCCGCTTGTCAAGCGGCGGCGCCGTTCGAGGACGACGGGCCTCGGCTCGGCGTTCTGGAGAGCTATTTCATGGAAGTCGCCTCACCAGCGATCCGCGAGGCCGTGCGGCATGCGCTGGATGCCTTGCGCGCCGACGGCACGACCGTCGCCACCGCTCGGCTCCCCGCCAGCTTTGCCGAAGTCCACCAGCACCACCGGAGAATCATGGCCGTCGAGGCGGCCCACGTCCATCGAATGATTTTCCCCTCGCGCCGCGCTCAATTTGGCCCGAACATCGCCAGTTTGCTTGACGAAGGGCTGGCGACCGCGGCCATCGACTACGCCGCGTCGCTGGCCCATCAACAACGCTTCCGCCGCGAGATGCTCACCGCCCTCGACGGCTTCGACGCGCTCGTAACGCCGGCCACCGCCGACACGGCGCCGGACACAAGCACGACGGGCGATCCGAAGTTCAACTCGCCCTGGAGCCACGCCGGATTGCCGACCGTTTCGTTCCCCTGCGGCCTGGCCGGTGGGATGCCCCTTGCGCTGCAGCTTATCGGAAGGCCATTTGGCGAGGGCCCGCTCTTGCGCGCGGCGGCCTGGTGCGAGGCACGGTTGCAATTCGACGCTTGCCCTCCACTGTTGGCGGCTGGGACGTGAAGCCTCCGACGCCAAGAAATTCGACGCCTATGGCGGGTCGTTGTATAATGGTGGTAAGGGGCGATCCCAGGCCAACTCAAGGAGCCGAGTCATGTGGTACGTCGTCAAGCCGTTTTTTCTCATTCGTTGGTTGCCGGCGCCGGTCGCGCCCGTGTTCCTGGCGTGCGCGTTCTTGACGACGGCGGCACGGGCCGAAGAAGCCAGAACATTGCGTTGGAAATTCGTCGCGGGCCAAACCAACCGCTATCTCCTGGAGCAGGACATGGTGAGCGAGCAGACCTCGGAGGGCCACTCCATGAAGACGACCGTCAAACAAACGATGAACGTGATCTGGAGGGTCAAAGCGGTCGACGACCAGGGCGTCGCCGAAGTGACGCAGGCGGTCGATCGTGTCAGGATGAACGTGCAACGTCCGCGCGAGGCCGGACCGCCGCTGGCTTTCGACTCGGCGGCGAAAAATGAACGCGCGAAAAATGGGGCCGCGAAAAATGGCACGGATCAGGAGTTGAAGCAACTCGCCGCGCACTTTGAACCGCTCTTGAAGCACCCGTTCGCCATGAAGATCGATCCCAAGGGGGTCGTCAGCGACGTTGAGATCCCCGAGACCATCCGCAAGGCCCTGAAGGGATCTGAACCGGGCTCGGGCGGCGATGAGGCATTCAAGGAAATGCTCATGTCGAGCACGGTTCAGTTCCCAACCAAACCACTCAAGGCGGGATCGAGCTGGAAGCACACCGTCGAGACCAAAACCCCGTTCGGCAAGCAAAAGGCCATCACGACCTATACCTACGGAGGCATCGAGAAACATGAGGGTCACGATCTCGACAAGATCGACTTGAAGCTCGACGTCGAGCTGGTGGGCGGCGACGAGGACAAGGTCAAGCCCAAGATCGTCAGCCAGGAATCGGAAGGCGTGATCTACTTCGACGGCGAACAAGGTTGGCTCGCTCGGCAGCGTACGACGAGCAAAGTCGAGATGGAGTTGATGCAGGGCGACATGAAGATCGGCGAGACGGTCAGCACCACGACTCGCATCCAACTCGTGTCCGACGATCAGGCGGCGGAATAGGAGTTCCCGACGCGGACCTGAATCTCGTCGCCCTCGACGCGGACGTCATAGCGTCCCACCTTGAGCTTGGGGTTGTCGCGCCAGGTTCCGTCGCCAATGCTGAACCGCCAGGCGTGCCAGGGGCACGTCACCACGCCGTCGCAGACCTCGCCCGCCCCGAGCGAGGCGCCCATGTGCGGGCAAATGTCATCGATCGCGAAGTACCTTCCTTCCGAAAAGAATACGGCGATCAACTTCCCGCCAACCACGAACGTTCCGCCCCGGTTTTCCGGAATGGAACCGACTTGGGCGACGGTGGTGAAATCGTCATTGGTCATTTGGTCATTGGTTACGAGAAAGCGGTGGCTGGTGGCAGAGCGTAAGCGATGCCCCGGCTAGATCGATGGCGACCGGGGCATCGCTTAGGCTCTGCCCCAGCCACCGTGAATGTCTCATTCTCAACCGCATGAAGTATAACCCGCCTGGCGCAACGCGACAGGCCCTTCAGGGTCTTGCGATGAGGCGTGTGATGTTGAACAATGGGCGCAAGGCGATTTATCGCCCGCGGCGAATGACCGGCGAATGACCGGCGAATGACCGGCGAGTGACCAATGACCAACGACCAAGGACAATTCCACCATGCGCGCCAACCCAGTCAAACATACGCTCCGTTCCGGCAAACCTTCGTTCGGAACCTGGCTTTCGCTGGGCGATTTGTATGCCACGCGCGTGTTGGCCCGCATGGGCTTCGAGTGGCTGACGCTCGACATTGAGCATTCGGCCATCGATTGGTCACAGGCGGCGATGATCTTCGCGGCCGTGGCCGACGCGGGATGCGTGCCGCTGGCCCGCGTCCCAAAGGGCAACCACGACTACATCAAGCGAGTGCTCGACGCGGGGGCCTGGGGCATCGTCGTACCGATGGTTGATACGCTCGAACAGGCCCAAGTCGCCGTCCGCGCCGCGAAGTACCCGCCCGAGGGCAACCGCAGCCTGGGGGGCGGAATGCACGCCATCAATTTCGGCACAACCGCCGCTGAGTACTACAAGAAGGCCAACGACGAGATTCTCGTCGTCTTGCAGACCGAAAGTCCCACCGGCGTGGCCAACGCCGAGCAGATCTACGCCTTGCCAGGGGTCGACGCCATCTTCGTGGGCCCGGTCGACCTGCGGGCCAACATGCGCGCTCTCGACGGGCGCGAGGCGAGCGACGCCGAGTTCGAGGATCTCCTTGCCCGCGTCATCGCCGTCGGTAAGAAGACCGGAACGCCGACCGGAATGCATACGATGGACCCCCAGGCGGCGTTGGCACGATCGGGCCAGGGAATGCAGTTCATCGCCGTCGGCAGCGAACTGCGGTTCATGACCCAAAAAGCGCAAGAGACCCTACGCGCCGTGCGGCCGGATATCGGCGACAAGGACTTGGCGCGGTACTAAGGCGAGCGGCAGGGAGAACTCTACCGCCAGCCGCCGGCAGGCGGGACGCCTGCACCACAATGGGACGGATTCTGTAGGGAACGCCCTCCGTGGCGTTCCGTGTCCCGCGAGTTGACGTCTTGACCCACTTCGCGGAACGCCACGGAGCGCGTTCCCTACAGATCCCAACGCGACGGTCCTGGCCTTGAGGCGGGTCGTTGAAAAAAAGCGCTTGCAATCGCCGGCGACGAGTATATACTGCTGTATATTCTGTACAGAACACTACTACCCGGAGCAACCCCCACGGTATCACCGAAGGAGACCAGACGATGCTTACGACGGCACGCGACACGTTGCGGCGACAATTTGGGTTCGACGATTTCAGGCCCGGTCAGGCGGAGGTGGTGCAGAAACTGCTGGCCGGCCGCTCGGCGGCGGCGGTGTTTCCCACCGGTGGCGGCAAGTCGCTTTGCTACCAGTTGCCGGCGGTGCTCCTGCCGGGGCTGACGCTGGTGGTTTCGCCCTTGATCGCCCTGATGAAAGACCAGATCGACGCCTTGCGCCGGCGGGGTGTCGCGGCCGAGAGGCTCGACTCGACGCTCACGGCCGAGGAAGCCGCCAAGGTGATGCAGGGTGTCCGCGCGGGACGGTTGAAGCTGCTGTACGTGGCGCCCGAGCGGTTCAACAACGAACGCTTTCGCGATGCCATCCTGCGCACCAAGGTGTCGTTGTACGCCGTCGACGAAGCGCACTGCATCAGCGAGTGGGGGCACAGTTTCCGGCCGGATTACCTGAAGCTCGCCCGTTTCGGCAAAATCTGCCGGGCCGAGCGGATGCTGGCTCTGACGGCCACGGCCACACCCCAGGTGCTGGCCGACATTTGCCGCGAGTTCGAGATCGACTCGGACTGCTCCGTTCGGACCGGCTTTTACCGGCCGAACCTCAAGCTGCTCAGCACGCCCGTCAGCGCCGGCGAGCGCGACAGCCTGTTGGCGCGCCGGCTGCGTGAACGGCCGCGGGGCCCGGCCATCATCTACGTCACGCAGCAGCGCACCGCCGAGACCGTCGCTCGGCAGCTCGCGACCTCCTCGTTGGAGGCCAAGGCGTATCACGCCGGCATGGACGACCTGGTGCGGGCCGACGTGCAAGATTGGTTCATGGCGTCGGACGCGGGCATCGTCGTGGCCACGATCGCCTTCGGCATGGGCATCGACAAGGCGAACATTCGCTACGTCTACCACTACAACCTGCCCAAGAGCCTCGAAAACTACTCGCAGGAGATCGGCCGCGCCGGCCGCGACGGCCTGCCCTCGACTTGCGAAATGTTCGTCTGCCCCGACGACCTGCCGACATTGGAAAACTTCGCCCACGGCGATACGCCCAGCCGCGAAGGCGTGCTGGGACTGGTCCGCGAGGTGTTCGCGCCCGCGCGCGATTTCGACCTGTCGACCTACGAGTGCTCGGCGCGGCACGACATCCGCCAACTGACCGTGCAGACGTTGCTGACCTATCTCGAGTTGGAGGGTTTTTTGCAAGCCGGCACGCCTTTTTACTCGACGTACCGTTTCAAGCCGCTGCTGCCGTCGAGGGAGATTCTGGCCCGCTTTGAAGGCGAACGCCGCGATTTCCTGGCCAGGGTCTTCAGTCTATCCAAGAAGGCCCAGACCTGGTTCGACATCGACTTGGAGCGGGCGGTCACGGCCATTGGCACGACTCGCGAGCGGATCGTGCGGGCACTCGACTATCTGGGGCAGGAGCGGTTGCTTGAAGTGAAGGTCGAGGGGTTGCGGCACACGTTCCGCTTGCTGCACGCGCCGCCGAACCTCGAGGCGCTGGCCGACGCGCTGCATCAGCGGTTGCTCGACCGCGAAGCACGCGAGCTCGAGCGCCTGGGCCAGGTGCTCGAGCTGGCCGGTCATGACGGCTGCCAGGTTTCGCGGCTGGGGGAGCATTTTGGCGAGCCTCTGGCGGCGCCGTGCGGGCATTGCAGTTGGTGCTTGACGGGCCGCAAGCCAGCCCGGCTTTTGCCGCGGCCGGCCGCCGAGATCGCCGACATCGTACTGCGCGACGCGGCTCAATTGGCCCGGAAACATCCCGACTCGCTCCACGATCCGCGGGCGCTGGCCCGCTTGCTGTGCGGGCTGACGTCGCCCAGGCTCACGGCCGCCCGGCTTGGTTCCGAGCCGCTGTTCGGGGCGCTGTCGCGGGTTCCGTTCGCGACGGTGCTCAAGCGGTTGGCGACGGGCGCCTTGGCCTAGCCCGGCCTAGGGACGTCTTTACTGTTTGCCCCGCGGCGGTTAGCCTGATGGGGGCATCGGGTGATCCATTGATCCAGGAGACGGCGATGAAGAAAATCGAAGCCATCATCCGGCACTTCAAGCTCGAGGACGTCAAGAACGCCTTGAGCGAACAGGGTATCCAGGGCATGACGATCACCGAGGTCCGCGGCTTCGGCCGGCAGAAGGGGCACACCGAAATGTACCGCGGCACGGAGTACGCCGTCGATTTCGTGCCCAAGGTCAAGGTCGAGGTCGTCGTGCCCAACGCGGACGTGCGGAAGGCGATCGACACGATCATGCGCGCCGCCCAGACCGGCCAGATCGGCGATGGCAAGATCTTCGTCGTCAGTCTCGATGAAACGGTGCGTATCCGAACGGGCGAAACCGGCGAAGAAGCGATTTGATGAGCATCGTGCCCGCCATGCCCGCCATGCGCGCCAATGTCGTGGCCGCCCGAGAGCGGCTGGCCGAGGGACGTGAGAAGCTGCGGCGTCGACATGCCAAAGGCTCACCAGGGATTCAGGTTTGTGGCGCGCTGGCTGACTTGTTCGACACCGTGATTCTCGAATTGTTCGAGGCCGCGCGGGCCGAACTGGGCGGCGCGGACACGGCCGACACCGTCGCGCTGGTGGCCCACGGCGGCTACGGCCGGCGCGACGTGGCCCCTTTTTCCGACATCGATCTGATGCTACTGTACTCCGCCGGCCTCGAGCGCCGGGTCGCGCCCTTGGCCCAGCGGATCGTCCGCGACTTGTTCGACGCCGGCTTGGCGCTGGGGCAAAGTGTTCGCACGCCGGCGCAGGCATGCCAATTCGCCCGCAGAGACGCCACGATCTGCACGTCGCTGGCCGAATCGCGCCTCTTGGCCGGTAGCGAGGCCCTGTTCGGCAAGTTCCTGCGCCGCTTCCGGCGACAGTCGCAGCGCCGCGCCGCCGCGTTGATGACGGCCATTGAAACGGCACGCCGCAAGGAGCGGCTGCAATATGGCGAAACGGTCTACTTGCTCGAACCCAATGTCAAGCGCTCGCGCGGCGGACTGCGCGATATTCAACTGCTGCGCTGGATTGGCTTCGTGCGATTCGGACTGAACGATCCCGACGCGCTGCGGCTGCGGGGCGATCTCCCGCCCGAGGACCATGACGCCGTCCGCCGAGCGCAGGAATTCCTGCTGCGGCTACGAAACGAGATGCACTTTCACGCCGGAAAGTCGTACGATTTGCTCGACCGGGCCGAGCAGCTTCGCCTAGCCGAGGTCTACGAGTTCAAGGGCGATGCCGGACTGTTGCCGGTCGAACAGTTCATGCGCGAGTATTTCCGGCTGACCGACGGCGTCAGCCACGTCGTGCAGCGGTTCATCGCCAACTCGCGTCCCGGGCCGCGCTGGGGCCAGTGGCTGGGGCTGTTGTTCAGCCACCAGTTTGAAAGGGATTTTCGCATTGGACCGACGCAGATCGCCGCCAACGCGCGCGGCTTGGCCAAGCTCAAGGGTGACTTGGAGCAGATCCTGCGGCTGGCGGACCTGGCAAACCTCTACGACAAGCCGATCGGTCATGCCACTTGCGAGGCGATCCGCGCCGCGGCGCCCGGCCTTTCCGACGAAATCACCGGCCGCACCGCCGATCGGTTCCTCTCGCTACTGTCCCAGCCGGCGCGGCTCGCGTCGCTCTTGCGGGGCCTGCACGAAATGGGCGTGCTCGAGAAAATCATCCCCGCCTTCGGTCACGCGCGCTGCCTTTTGCAGTTCAACGAGTACCACAAGTACACCGTGGACGAGCACTGCCTGCGGGCGGTGGAGATCGCCACCCAGTTTCAGGGCGATCCAGGGCCGTTGGGTTCCGTCTATCGACGCCTGCGACGAAAGTGGCTGTTGCACCTGGCCTTGCTGTTGCACGATCTGGGCAAGGGGTACGCCGAGGACCATAGCGAGGTCGGACTGCGGATCGCCCGTGAAACGGCGCGGCGCCTGGGGCTGAGCGAAGCCGACACCGAAACGCTTTGCTTCCTGGTTCACAAGCACCTGCTGATGGCGCATCTGGCGTTTCGCCGCGATACGAGCGACAACCAGCTTGTGGTGCGATTCGCCGTCGAAGTCGGTTCGCCCGAGGCGATGCAGATGCTGTTCGTGCTCACGGCCGCCGACATATCCGCGGTGGGGCCGGGCGTGCTCAACGCCTGGAAGATCGAGGTTCTGGCCGATTTGCACCGCCGCACCATGCGGCACCTGGCCGGCGAGACCCCCGCGTTGGCTTCCGAGGAAAGCTTGCGCAATCGCCGCTCCGCGGTACTCGCCTGTCTGGGAGACTCCAACCGCCGGCCCTGGTTCGAAAAGCAGCTCGCCGAGCTATCCGCCGCCTACCTGCTCGGCATGCCGCCGTCAGACCTTGCATCGGAGCTGAACCAATTGTGCTCCTTGGCCCCTGGCGAAGTCCTGGCCCTGGGGCGCTATCAAGAGGAAACCGGGACGATCGAATACAAGGTGGGCACGTTCGAGTACGTCACGCCGGGCGTGTTCCACAAGCTCGCCGGGGCGCTGGCGCATAAGGGGCTGCAAATTCTGTCGGCCGAAATCCATACGCTGGCCGACGGGCTGATTTTCGACCGATTCTACGTTCATGACCCCGATTTCGCAGGCACACCGGCGCCGGAACGGATCGACGACGTCTGCCGGGCTTTGGTCGAGTCGCTGCGGCAGCCGTCGGGCATCCAACCGGTCTTTCGACGCGTATGGCGAGCGGGCGCCGAACGGAGGCCGGCGGCGCTCACGCCACTGCCCGCTCAGGTTCGCGTGGACAACGCCACGTCGAACCGCTATACGATCTTCGACGTCTTCGCCGCCGATCGCATGGGGCTGCTCTACACGATCGCCCGGTCGTTGTTTCAGTCGGGCTTGTCCGTTTCGGTGGCCAAGATCGGCACCTATCTCGACCAGGTCGTCGACGTGTTTTACGTCACCGATCAGGCCGGCCGCAAGGTATCCGACGAGGGGCGATTGAAGGAGATCCGTTTGCGGTTGTTGGCCGCCATCGAGGAATTCGAGCGGCAGGAGTCCCAACGGAAAGTGGCGTGGTGAGCAACATGACCATAGCCCCAACTCGCCGTGGGCGAGGTAGACCACCGGGCGCCGGACACGCGACTTCGCGATTGAAATGGATCGCTCAAGTTCTGGCCTGGGCCGACGCCTTCCATGCGAGGCGCGGCAAGTGGCCGACGCGGCGGTCGGGCCGCGTCGACGGCGTGGCGGGCAAGACGTGGTTGGCCGTCGACAATGCGCTGCGGCGCGGATTCCGCGGCCTTCCGAGCCACACTTCGTTATCGCAGTTGCTTGCCAACGAGCGCAACCTGGTTCATGTGACCGGCCGGAGGCTCAGCGAGCCTCGAATTCTAGCCTGGGCCGACGCCTACCATCAACGGCACGGCCGCTGGCCCACGCGGCGGTCGGGCCCGATCGACGACGCGCCCGATCTCACCTGGGCCTCGGTCCAGCGGGCTCTGTATTATGGATATCGTGGATTGCCAGGCGGCTCGTCGCTCAAGCAGTTGCTGGCGGACGAGCGTGGCGCCCCCAGAATCCGCGCCAGGCGGCTCTCGCTGACACAGATCCTGGCCTGGGCCGACGCCTACCACGCCCGGCACGGCAAGTGGCCGACGCAGCGGTCGGGCCGCGTCGACGGCGTGGCGGGCACGACGTGGTCGGCCGTCAACAATGCGCTCCGGCGCGGATTCTGCGACCTTCCGAGCTCCACGTCGTTATCGCGGTTGCTTGCCAACGAGCGCAACGTGGTTCGTGTGTCCGGCCGGAGGCTCGGCGTGCCTCGAATTTTAGCCTGGGCCGACGCCTACCATCAACGGCACGGCCGCTGGCCGACACGGCGGTCGGGCCGGATTGACGACGCGCCCGATCTCACCTGGGCCGCGGTCCAGCGGGCACTGTATTGTGGATTTCGCGGATTGCCAGGCGGCTCGTCGCTCGAGCAGTTGCTGGCGGACGAGCGTGGCGCCCCCAGAATCCGCGCAAGGCGGCTCTCGCCGACTCAGATCCTGGCCTGGGCCGACGCCTACCACGCCCGGCACGGCAAGTGGCCGTCGAGAAAATCAGGTGCGGTCGAAGGCGCGTCCGATCTGACCTGGGACCATGTGGACGCGGCGTTGCGTTTCGCGCGCCATGGCCTCGCCGGAGGTTCGTCGCTCGCCGAGTTGCTCAATGCCGAACGGGGCGCTCGCAAGAAACCGAAGCTGCCGCCCTTGCATGTGGCTCGCATCCTGGCCTGGGCCGACGCTTTCCGCGCTCGGCATGGCCGTTGGCCGTCGCGCGATTCCGGTTCGATCGAGGGCGTCCCTGGCGAAACTTGGTCCAAGGTCGAAGCCGCTCTTTGTTTTGGCCTCCGCGGACTTGACGACGGTGGGTCGCTCGGCCGGCTGCTCGCGATGCGCCGCCACGCCGCCGCGCCGGATGAGGAGTAAGGATCCCGACGCGAATGCTCGGATTGCTCTGCGACGGCGTCTGTAGGGAACGCCCTCCGTGGCGTTCCGCGCCCCGCGAGCCGACGTCGATACCCGCTTCACGGAACGCCACGGAGGGCGTTCCCTACAGAGTTGGGCCAGGTGGCGATCCTGGCCTTGAAGCAGGCCGTTGTTTTTTACACGTAGGCCGCGGTATTCGTCTTCTGCGACGAGTCGTCGGCCACATTGACCCAAACATGAACGTGCGGCGTGCCTCGGAAGTACCAGACGAATGCCGGCCCTTCCAACCGCCAGCAGTCCCACACTTGGTCGTCACCCAGGTCGCCTTCCTGGTAGAACGCCAAGGCGCAGCGGTCGAGCCCCCCTTGGGCTTTGAGGCATTGGGCCACCTCGTCGCGGTCGCTTTGGCGGTAGGGTTCGATCAGTTTCGCCAGCACCTGCCGCACCAGCCCCTGCTGGTCGTTGGACAACTCGGTCACGGCAATACCGGGCAACGACTGCCCCGCGGCGCGGAAGCCGACGGCTTCTTCTTTCGGCAGCTTGGGCACCAGCGCCAGTTTCCGCTGCCGCCCGTCGAGCATCGTGAAGAGTTGGTTTGCCGCCAGGGCCTGGGGCCAGAAGACGTTGTCTTCGTGGCCGGCCGGTTCGTTGAACTGGCTGTTCGCCGCGTGCCCATAGAAGATCGGGCCGCCGAACGCCAGGTGATCGGCCGAGTTGCCGTCGCAGCGCAGCGTCATGTGCCGACCCGTCATCACGAACTCGAATTGGCCTTCGCCCGGTGTGCCGAAAACCGCGATGTTCTGCTCTTCGCCGAATCCCCCGGCGTCGTCCTCAAGTTGCCGGTCGATGCGGGCGTGCCAGTCGGGTTGGATGATTCCCTCGAAAATATCGCGGATAATCGCCTTCTGGTCGGCGCTGAAGAAGTCGCTGTTGATCACCGGCTCGGTGATGTGCCAGTTGTTGGCCACGCGCGTGCGCAACTGGCCGTGCCGCGGGTGCTTGTAATCCCAGTCGAAACAAAGCTTCTCGCGTTGGCCGGGGGTCAACGTGTCGTAGAGCACCTTGACCAAGGACTCGGGCGCCGTCGTCTCGGACGGCCCGGCGGCCCGGGCCCAGTTGGGCGGCGCGCCCGCGGCCACGGTCGCCAGCGACGCGGCGCCGGCCGTCTTGAGAAAATCGCGCCGACCGAATTCATGGTGCGGAAGGACGATCGGCGAATCGCAATCGGGACACGTTCGCGCGGGATGGTGCATGGATCAATCTCCTGGAATCACGGCGGTGTGGGGAAAAGATCACGGTTCGTATTATACCGCGCGCGGCCGGAAACGGGTTGTTTTTCGAGAGATCTCCTCTACACTGTCAGCTTTCCTCATTCCGGTTCCTACGGTGGCCGTGGTCAACAACCTGCCCGTCAAAACGCACGTCCACAAGGATCTGACGATCGAGGGCTATTCCCGCGCCGCGGTGCAGACCTATTGGCGGTTCCCCGAGTTGAAGCTGGGATTCGACCTGGGGGCGCAGCCCTGGTCGTTCATGGCCACCGGAACCTGGTTCGTCACGCACACGCACCTCGACCACCTGGCCGCGCTGCCGGTCTACGTCGCTCGGCGCCGGATGATGAAAATGGAGCCGCCCACGATTTACCTGCCCGAGGCGGCGGTCGAGAACGTCGAGCGGATTCTCAAGCTTTTCACGCGGCTCGACCGGGGGCGGATGCCCTGCCATCTGCGGCCCATCCGGCCGGGCGACGAGATCGAGCTCTCACGCGAGCACGTTGTCAGCGTCTCCGCCACCAAGCACACGGTTCCCTCGTTGGGCTTCGTGGTTTGGGAGCGGCGCAAGAAGCTGAAGGCCGAGTATCAATCGCTCGCGGGCGGCCAAATCCGCGACCTGCGGCTGGCCGGCACGGAGGTGACCGAGGAGCGGCGGGTGCCGCGGGTGGCCTACCTGGGCGACAGCTCGCCCGAGGGGCTCGACGCCTGCCCGGCCATGTTCGAGGCCCAGGTGCTGATCACCGAGATGACCTTCGTCGCGCCGGGACACCGCAAGGACAAAATCCACAAGTTCGGCCACATGCACCTGGATGACCTGATCCAACGCCGCGATTGTTTTCACAACGAGTTGATCATCGCCGCTCATTTCAGCACGCGCTACCACACGCAACAGATCCGCCACTACGTGACGCAGGCCCTGCCCGACATGCTCGACGGGCGGTTAAAGCTTTGGATCTGACCCGCTGCTCCCGAAGGGGCCAGCCCGGATGATTCATGGTCAGGGGGGAACGAGCGCAGACTACTGTCACACTAACCCGCGGCGCAAGCTGCGGGGGTCCGTGGCGGCCCACGAAACAGGCAGGATCATTTTTACGCCAAAAGCACACACGTTGCGCAGCAACGGGCGTGCGAAAAAAACGCGGCGAAGCGAAAAAATACGATCTCCGATAACCCCATGACGTCTGAGCGAGCCGCGAAAGCGGCATCCAATTGCGTCCGCACACTTCGCCCTACCCCACGCGCGTTTGGATCGCTTGGGAGGGGTTTCGGAGTCGTTTTTTTTCGCGTAGCGTCGAGGCTCGGCGCGCGGCGCCGATGCCCGATTGGCACCGCTCCTAGTCCGCCCCCTGGGCGCGTTCGTTAGCCGCGCGTTCGCCCTCCAGGGAGCGCGACAGGGTTGAGATCGTCGAATAGGTCGCGCACGCGTCGGCGCGACCAAGCTCCTCTATCGCGCTGTCCGTCCCGAGTACGCTTGCGATCCACTCACGGGCACGCGGGTCGCCCGCTAGGGCCTGTGACATCGCCGCGTTAAGAAGGCGCTCCCATGCGGCAGGTGTCACCACCTCGAACACGACGGACCCTTGCTTGCGCCGCGGGTTAGTGTTGGGTCGGCGCAAAAAAAAAGCCCCCTCAAGGTGGGGCAGGAACCTTGAAGGGGCCGTAATCGGGGTTACCCCCGACACAGGTTCATTTTACGCGCCTTGGGTGCCTTGTCAAGCAGAATTCCGTCACTGATACGGAAATTTTTCACGACCAGCCAAATGCCAAGGATCCCTTGTTCCCACCCGTCTACGCGGCGATTACGCCACCAACTCCTTGACCACCCGCCCATGCACGTCGGTCAGACGGAAGTCGCGGCCCTGGAAGCGGTACGTGAGCCGGGTGTGGTCGAAGCCCAACAGGTGCAGGATCGTGGCGTTCAGATCATGCACATGGACGCGATCCGTGACGGCGTTGAATCCCAGTTCGTCGCTGGTGCCCAAGGTCATGCCCGGCTTCACGCCGCCGCCGGCCAGCCACATGCTGAAGCAGTTGGGATGATGGTCGCGGCCGTCGTTGCCCCCCTGAACCATCGGCGTGCGGCCGAACTCGCCACCCCAAATCACCAGTGTCTCGTCCAATAGCCCGCGCCGCTTCAGATCCTTGACCAGCGCGGCGCAGGCCCGGTCGGTGTCGTCGCAGTTGTGCTTCAGGTCGGCCACCAAGTTGCCGTGCTGGTCCCATGCCTCGTGGAACAATTGCACGAACCGCACGCCCCGCTCGACCAGCCGCCGGGCCAAAAGGCAGTTGTTGGCGAACGAGGGCTTGCCCGGCTCGGCGCCGTACAATTCGAGTACGTGCCGCGGCTCTTGCGAGAGGTCCATCAACTCCGGGGCGCTGGTCTGCATGCGGAACGCCATCTCGAAGGAGTTGATCCGCGTGGCGATCTCGGGGTCGCCCATGGTCTCGAGCCGGCGCCGGTTGAGCCGGCCGATCGTCTCCAGCGAATCGCTTTGCAGCGCGCGGTCGACGCCCGGCGGGTTCGAGAGATAGAGCACCGGCTCGCCGCTGCCGCGGAACTGGACCCCTTGGTACATGGTGGGCAAAAAGCCGCTGCCCCAGTTCGAGTTGCCGCCGCTGGGGCCTTTCTTACCCGAGCTGAACACCACGTAGCCCGGCAGATCCCGCGACTCGCTTCCCAACCCATAGGTGGCCCAGGCGCCCAGACTGGGCCGGCCGAATTGCTGGCTGCCGGTGCTCATCAGAATCTGTCCCGGCGCGTGGTTGAAAGCGTCGGTGACCATCGAGCGGACGATCGCGATCTCGTCGGCCACGCCCGCCAGGTGCGGCAGCAGTTCCGACAGCTCGGCCCCGCATTCGCCGTGCTTGGCAAAGGTGAACTTCGGCCCCAGCAGCTTTGAGTTGGGGTTGATGAACGCCGCGCGGTAGCCCTGCAGCAACTCCGGCGGCGGCAGTGTGCCGTCGAACTTGGCCAATTGCGGCTTGTAATCGAACAGTTCCAAGTGGCTTGGCGCGCCCGCCATGAACAGAAAGATCACGTTCTTGGCCCTGGCGGGAAAGTGCGGCGGCTTGGGCGCCAGCGGGTTGAGCGCCGCCGCGTCGTCGGTCGCACCGGCGGCGCCGCCGGCGAGCAATTCGCCCAATGCCACGGCGCCCAGCCCGACGCCGCATTCCTGGAGAAACCAGCGGCGGCTGACCTGGGCCGGGTCGGCGCCGCGGTAGAATTGGCGGTGAAGGTGGTCTTGGCAGTTCATGTCATTCCTTCGTAATGGTTTCATCCAGGTTCAACAGCACCCGCGCCAGCATCGTCCAGGCGGCCAATTGCGTGGGTGTCGCACCGGCGGGCAACTCCGGCGGTTGACCAGGCGCCGGGAATGCCGCCTCGCGCGGGTTGGCCCAGCCGTCGGCGAAGTGTTTCGCCTCGCGGGTCAAGAGCGCCAACAGTTCCTGGCATTCCTCGTCGTCGGGCGCGCGGGCAAGGCAGCGGCGGAAGGCGTAGGTCAATCGCGCTTCGTCGGTGGGGCCACCTTCGCGCATCGTCCGCAGGGCCAATGCCCGGGCGCATTCGACGAACAGCGGCTCGTTCAACGTGACTAAGGCTTGCAGCGGCGTGTTCGAACGTACGCGACGGACACAGGAAAAATCGCCGTTGGGGGCGTCGAATGTTTGCAAGGCCGGATACGGCACCGAGCGATAACGAAAGGTATAAATCGCCCGGCGATGCCGGTCGTCGGCCGAGGCTTGCTTCCAGATTTTGGGCCCATAACTGACCGGCGGCTGGAACAGGAACTCCGGCGCCGGCGGGTAGACGCTCGGTCCACCCAGCTTGGCGTTCAGAAGGCCACTGGCCGCCAGCGCGACGTCGCGAACCGTTTCAGCCTCGACCCGCAATCGCGATCCGCGCGCCAAGAGCCGGTTGTACGGATCGAGGGCGTACAACTCCGGCGCGACCTTCGCCGATTGGCGATACGTCGACGACGTGACGATCAGCTTGTGCAGCGTCTTCAGGCTCCAGCCGCGGTCCATGAACTCGACGGCCAGCCAGTCGAGCAGTTCCGGGTGCGTCGGCGCTTCGCTCTGCGAGCCGAGGTCTTCGCTGGTGCTCACCAGGCCGGTGCCAAAATAGCTTTGCCAAACGCGGTTGACCAGCGCGCGGGCGGTGGTCGGCGAGTTGCGGTCGGCCAACCAAAGGGCGAACGACAGCCGCGAAGCCGGCGCGGATGAGCCCGTAGCCGAATTCGCAAGCATTCGAGGCGCGTCGGCGGCGAGCGGGTGCAGAAAGGCCGGCACGCCCGGCGCGACCGCCTTGTCAGGCTTGAGGAAGTCGCCTCGCAAGAGCATGCGCGTCTCACGCGGTTTGTCGCGGGCCACGAGCACGAGTTGTGAGGCCGCTTCCGGGTGCCCCCGCCAAAGCTCCTCGATCTGCGCGTTGACATCCTGCCATTCGGCTACCGTCGCGCGCCAGTAACTGAATACCGCCGCGGTCTGGGCCGGAGCGCGCTCGGTGGGAGAAATTGCCAGGATCTCACGGACGGCGGCGGGCATGGGATCGGCCATCGCGTCGGGCGCCGTTGTTACCGACAAGCGGAAGCGACCCAGGTTGTGGTTCTGGTTGTCGTCGCTGTTCCAGCCACCGTGGTTTTCGGTGAGGTAGAACGTCAACAGCGTGCCCGCCGCGTTCGCGATCGGCGTCTCCGCGTTGAACACCGCCTTGCGGGGCTGATTGCGCCGCCCCGGCCCGGCGTCGATCCCCCAGGCGGTCTCGTCCTTTTCATCGAGCGCCATCGCCACGGACCCCGTGACCCGCTTCCGGCCGCTCTTGTCGTCGTAGATCGCATCCAGCGGCGTCTCCAGCAGGCCGACGTCGGCCGTGGCCTTCACCAGATTGACCTTCGTCACCTGCTCAGGATGATCGGCCGGCGCGGCCTCGACGGCGAACTCGGTCAACGCTCCGGTGCCTTGGATCGACCGGCCCGGCCCGCCAAGCGGCAGGTCGTTGTGGTTCAACAACTCCAGCCGGAAGGCGGTGATGTTCCGCACGTCCGTCTTGACGGTCAACTTGGCCCGGTGTTTGGTCGGCGCGTAGCCCTGGCACAACAGCGAACCGTCGTCGAGCGCGATGTACTTTTGCCCGCCCGACGAATCGGGCTCGACCACCGGCCGCACGACCGTCCATTCCGGTTGGTTCGTTTTCGCGTTCGACTCCCACTGCGCCAGACGTTCTTGCCAATCGGGCGCGCGGTGCCACAAGTCGGCTTCGAGCTCGCTGATCCGGCGAAAGATTTCGGCCCGGGCGATCTGTTGTTCGGGCGTGTAGACCGCCACGTTGGCCTCGTGGCAATCGTTGAGGAACGCGAACATCCGGTAGTACTCTTCTTGTGAGAGCGGATCGAACTTGTGGCTGTGGCATTGGGCGCACTGGATCGTCAGGCCCAGCACGCTTTTGCCGATGGCGTCCATGCGGTCGAACATGGCCTCCATGCGAAACTGCTCCGGGTCGACGCCGCCTTCCTCGTTGATCATCGAGTTGCGCAGAAAACCGGTGGCCACGAGTTGGTCCTGCGTGGCGCCGGGCAGCAGGTCGCCGGCGATCTGCTCGACGATGAATCGATCGTAGGGCAAGTCGCGGTTGAGCGCCGCCACGACCCAATCGCGAAAGGCCCAGACCTGCCGCGACTTGTCTTTTTCGTAGCCGTCGGAATCGGCGTAGCGGGCGGCGTCGAGCCAGAGCCGTCCCCAGCGCTCGCCGTAATGGGGAGAATCGAGCAGGCGCTCGACGAGGCGATCATAAGCGTCGTCGGCCGTTGTGGTGCGGGCTTCCAACCTGCCCGGCGCGTCGGCCAGGAACGCATCGACCTCGGTGATCGTGGGGGGCAGCCCCAGCAGGTCGAGCGACAGTCGCCGCGCGAGCGTGACGCGGTCGGCCTCCGGCGACGGACGCAGACCCTCCTTTCGCAGCCGGGCCACGATAAAGGCATCGATCGGGTTGCGAATCCACGCCTGCGCCGCCGGATCACCGGGCGCCGGCGGCGCCGGCCGCTGGGGCGCGACGAATGCCCAGTGGCTCGACCAGACGGCGCCTTGCTCGATCCACTTGCGGATCAGGGAGATCTGCGCCTCGCTGAGCGTCTTGCCCGATTCGGCGGGCGGCATCCGCTCGTCCGGATCAGCCGACGCGATCCGCTTCCAGAGCTCGCTTTCGTCCGGCTTGCCGGCGACCAGGGCGAAATGTCCGTCCCGGTCGGCGAAGGCGCCGGCCCGCGTATCGAGCCGCAATTCCGCCTGCCGCCGGCCATCGTCCGGCCCGTGGCACTTGAAGCAGTTGGCCGACAGGATCGGGCGGATATCTCTGGCAAAATCGAGCTTGTCGTCGGCCGCGGCCGGCACGGCCCAGGCCCCGGCGAGCAAAGGAATGATGGCCAGCACAAGAACAAACGGTTTCATCACGAAACCTCGGTGAATGGAGGTGGATCCCTGTCGAACCGAGTCAAGCACTGGGCAGGATTGGGTGGGCGAAAGGTAAGAAGGCTCTCCTTCGGCGAGCAAACCGGGATGAACGCCAATCATGCTCGGGCTTCGTCTTGTTTGGTGACAACCATCGGCAATGCTCCTATTCTTCCAGTTCGTAGGCGGTCACTGGGTAAACCGTCTGCTCATCGATCTGTTCGTAGACAACCACGATATACGCATCCTCGGGAGTGTAGCCAAGAACCATCGGGCGGCCACTAGACCAACTCACTTCCCGGCGTCGCGGGTTTTCCAATACGTGACGGACATCCGCGAGTTGCCGCAACTTACGGCCCATTGTCATTCTAGTCCGGCCGCGCGGTTACCGCCAGCATGGCTTGCCTGTGGTGACTGTGGTGACTCTGGTGTCGGCGACCAGGGCATCGCGGTGGGGTGCCCGGCTCTAGCAACAATCGTTCACTCATCGTCCCGGCAATGGCCCAAAACCTCTGGGAAATACGCATGCCCGCCCGTTGTCGCCATTGATTTCTTGCTATCATGGAGTTGCTGACCGCGTGAAGTATATACTGGCGAGAGTTGAATGACGGCTCGTTCTGAGGCGACCGTTTGAGAGAGAGTTTCCATGCCGCTCTTGGACCATTTTCATCCTCCTCTCTTGGGCCATCGGCACTGGGAAGGTTTTCACGGATGGTGGGCCGCGGCGATCGCGGGCACGCTGAACGACGACCTTCTGCCGGCCGAGTATTTTGCCGAGTTCCAGGTGACGGTCGCCACCCGAGTCGAAGTCGACGTCGCAACCTTCGAAGACGGCGCGTCGGAGGCGCTTCGTTCCAACGGCGGCTCGCTGGCCGTCCAGGCTCGCGTCTGGACGCCGCCCACGCCCTTTGCCGTGGTGCCGGCCATTTTTCCCGACGACTTCGAAGTGCGAATCTTCAACAGCGCCGCGGGACCCACGCTGGTCGCCGCGATCGAACTCGTCAGCCCTGGGAACAAGGACCGCGACGACGCCCGCCGCGCGTTCGCCGCAAAATGCGGCGCTTATCTTCAGAGGGGGATCGGGCTGATGGTCGTGGACATCGTCACCTCGCGCCACGCCAACTTGCACGACGAGTTGACGGCCCTCTGGGGGCACACAGTCGGATTCACATTCCCAGGGCCGACGCCCCTCTATGCCACGGCGTACCGGCCGGCGCGGCGCGACCAACGCAACGAGATCGATCTTTGGCTGGAGCCGCTGGCCATCGGACGGCCATTGCCGACGCTACCGCTGGCGGTGCGAAGTCTTGGCTGCTTGCCGATCGACCTGGAGGGCACCTACATGGAAGCAAGAAAACGCGGCCGAGTCGATTGACTTCGCGCCCCGTGAGCACTACCATGCCGCCTCGAAGATCGCCGTGACGTCGTCGACCGTGACCTGCCGCGGATTGACCCGCAAAATCCGTTTGATGCCCAACGTCTTCTCCGCGAAGGGACGCAGTTGGTCGCGCCTCACGCCCAGATCGCGAAGCCGATCCGGGATGCCGATGGCTCTCTTGAGCCGCTCGACCGCCGCAATCGCCCGCTCGGCCAGGGCCGCCTCGCCCAGGCCGGCCGCGTCCTCGCCCAGGAGTCGAGCGATGTGGGCGAACTGCTTTATCCGCGCCGGCAGGTTGAAACGCATCACGAAGGGCAGTAGCAATCCATTTCCCTCGCCGTGCGAACAATGGGTCGCGCCGCCGAGGGGATATTCCATGGCGTGGACCAGCGCCACGCCGACGTTCGAGAACGCCAGCCCGGCGATCATCGCGCCCAGCGCCATCCCCTCGCGGGCCGCCCGGTCATCACCTTGGTGTACCGCGCACTCGATGTGCCGGCCGATCAAATGGATCGCCTTCTCGGCCAGGCAATCGCCGAGTGGGTGCCGCCCCTGGTATACCGTCCGCTCGCCGGAAGGGAGCGGAAACGCTTCGTTGTCAACGGCCGTATACGCTTCGATCGCGTGCGTCAGCGCGTCGATGCCGCTGTCGGCCGTCACTTTGCGCGGGCAGGTGAGCGTGAGGCGCGGATCGACGACCGCCAGCCGAGGCCGGAGGTAGTTGCTGAGGATGCCGACCTTAATTTGGTTCGCCGCATCGGTGAGCACCGCGGCGGCGGTGACTTCGCTTCCCGTGCCCGCCGTGGTCGGGACGCAGATCAACGGCAACACGGGGCCAGGCACTCGGCCGTCGCCGATGTAGTCGCTGGCGCTGCCGCCGTGCGCGAGCACCGCCGCGGCGATCTTGGCCAGGTCCATGTTGCTGCCGCCCCCCAGCCCCACAAGCCCGTCCGGTGCGAACCGGCGCGCCTGGGCGACACAACGCCCGGCCACGTCCAGCGACGGCTCCGGCTCACCGCCGTCATAGGTTTCGACGACGACTCCGGCCGCCGAGAGCGGCCCTTCCACCGGAGCCAACAGACCGGCCCCAATCAAGGCGCGATCGGTGACGATGAGCACGCGCGCAAGACCCATGCGCGTGGCGAGCTCGCCAAGTTGGGCCGCAGCCCCGCAGCCGAAAACGATTTGACCGGCCGAATGAAAGGTCCAGGTTTGACGCATGACGGGCGTTGGAGGTTGGAGGTCAACTCTTGGCTAGCAGTTCCTCGAGCAGCTTGGCAACCAGAGCGGGGTCGTCCGACTCGACGATGTGCTGGACGCGTGAAGCCGGCACCTTGAGCTTTTCGAGAGCGGTCTTGACGCGTTCCCATTGCTTGGCGCGGGCTTTTCCCTCGGACAGGTACAACTCGGTGATTTGCTCACCGAGCCGCTGCAAGACGAGCGCGTCGTGGTTCTGGTAGTAGTTCTTGATCATCTTGTCTTGGTACTTCGTCCGTTCGGCCATGGCGAGGCTCCTTGTGGGGTTGGGGGGGCTTGGGGGCAAGTTTCGGGGCTTCGTTCCGGGAGTAACCGATTGATAAGTCTATCCAGATTCCACTGGGCAGGCAAATCGGCCTGGGAACTTGGCTGCCTACGCCTTGGGCAATGCACTGGCCAAAGATTGACCACACGTCATCGGGACGACATCAGTGCCGCATGTCCAGTTTGGCGGACAAGCGGGGGTCCGTGGCGGCCCACGAAACAGGCTGGGTCATTTTCCAAAACGCCACGCACGAACATTGCGCAGAGTCTGCTCTCAAGTTGTGAAATCTTGATGGATCGCGGTTGCCTCGATGCCATGTACTCCTCCAGTTACTTTCCTGGTTGCCCCCTGCCGCGTTCATCTTACCTAAATCGGCACAACCGTCAAACATCCGTCGTTTGTGCCCGCCAATCTCACGCGTCGGCGCACCTTCCGCCAGACGATGACCACGATCGCCAGCGACATGATCGCGCGAGCGAGGCGAGGAGAGGCATCGCTCAGCCGGAACCACCAACTCAGACGGTCCTGGTCGGCCAACGCGATGTCGAAGTAGCCGTTGAACATCTCGTCGCTGCTCTGGGGCCCGATCGTCACCGTGGCATCCGAGTCGGGATTGAACGGATTGGCCGCCGAATTGTCGTAGTGGGCCGTGCAGCACAACCTGGTGCCCGCCGGTAGTCGCTTCGGCTCGGTCAATTCGTACCGGTGCTGCCAGTTGAAGTCGTAGCGTGGCACGTCAAGCAGAATCTCGCTCGAACCGCCGGGATAATGCGCCTCGTACCGGAACGATCGGCCACGCAGGTGCATGTGCGGAAACATCGACAGCAACAGCACGTCGACCGGCATCGTCATCGACTTTTCGTAGCGGAAGTCGGCGATCCGCGGCGGAATGCGCATGCTTTCGGTCAGGATCACCCGCGTGGCGACTTCCTTGTGGACCGTCGCCGGATCGGCGAATTTCAGGCCGATGCTCGTGCGGTCGCTCTGCTCCGAGCCAACCGCCACGTAGTGGATCACGAAGTGCAACTGCCAACCCGCGGGAATCAGCTTCGCCATCCCCGCGGGCAATTGCATCGCCGGCGTGCCCGGAGCCGTGGCGGCCAGACAGGCCGAGCCCAGTGCGCCTTGGTCGACGGGCCCGCGGCCGCCGGGCGGTTTGAGGAACACGGTGGCATGATGCACCACCGCCCGATTGCCGGGCCGAATCTCGGCCGCGCTGATCCAGCGATCTTCGCCGAAGCCGGGGTCGACGTCCATCCGTTGGTACTCGATAATTCCCTCGGCCGGAACGCGGAACGACTGGGGAATCGACACGATCCGGTCGGGCGCGCCGATCGACCACTCGTCGGAAAAATTCTCCGGCGGCGCCTCGGCAGGGTCGCCCTCCGGCGTGCCATGGCGAATCCAATCGAGTACAAGCTGCTGGTCGGATTCCGACAAGCGCGGATCGTTGGCGAAACGGCCATGACGCGGATCCGCATGCCAGGGCGGCATGCGGCCTTGTTCCAACACTTCGCCGATCGTTTCCGCCCAATCGACGGCGTCTTGATAGCCGGTCAAGGCAAACGGCGCGACGTGGCCGGGCCGATGACAAGTCTGGCAGTGCCGCTGGAGGATCGGGGCGATCTCGCCGAAATAGGTCACGTCGCCGCCCGACTCGGCGGATGGCGCGCGGCCGATGAAGCAACCGGCGGCTTCGGTCTCGGGCACGCTGACCGGCCGGCCGGCCAGCAACTCTTCGACGGCGACTGCCAAATCGTGCCGCTTGGCCTCGTCGCGCCGCACGCCCACCAGATACCGATCGTCGATCCGGCCGTGGTAGCGGACCACGCGCCGCTGGTCCAGCACGAAGGCCTCGGGAGTCCGCCGCGCGCCGAACCGATCGGCCACCTTGGCGCCGATGTCCTTATAACAAGGAAACGGCAGATTGTGCTCGCGGACAAATTGCGCCACATCGGCCAGGGAGTCCTGCCGGTTGGCGTCGACGCCGACCAATTGCACCCCGCGCGGCTCGAAGCGGCGTGCCAGTTCATTCAGCCGCGACGTGTAGAGCCTGGCCAAGGGACATTCGACGCCGAGAAACACCAGAACCACGAGTCTCCGCTCACGCCAGTCGCTCAAGTGGCGGGTCCGGCCGTTGGTGTCCGTCAGTGCAAAGTCGCCGATCCGTCGCTCCGACGGCTCGACCCGAGCGGTTGAAATGGCCAGCAAGGCCAGCAGCGTCGAGATCGTTCGTGAAGGCATGTTTGGTAGCGATAAGGACAAGACCGACGCTGCACTGGACCGACTCTGTAGTGCCACGAGCAAGCGGTGGCTGGTGGCAGAGCCTAAGCGATGCCCCGGGCTAGACAGCGACCGGGGCATCGCTTAGGCTCTGCCCCAGCCACCGTGAATGTCTCATTCTCGACCTCATTCTCGACCGCGTGAAGTATATTGCACTAATCTTAGCCCGGATTGTAGTTGATCGCCGGCCGGCCGCGGCGGATGCAGCCAGGGCGACGCCCAATGAACGACCGCCATGGCCAACAACCCCACCGCCAGGCCGGCAAGAACGTCGGTGAAATAATGCCAACCCGTCGTCATGGTCGACACAGCAACCAACAGGTTGAGCCCGCCGAACAAGGCAAACAGCGCCCGGTGCCGGCGAAATGCCCAGGCCATCAAGAGCGCCTCGGCCGTATGGAACGAGGGGCAGGTCACCAATCCCTCGGCGTCTCGCAGGCTGACGGTGCGCCGCTCGCCGCTGCGCAGCCCATGAAAATGGTTGAGGTAACGCGTCTGCTCGGCCGAGGGCTCGTAGCCATAGTGCGTGAACGGGCCGGCGGCCGGAATGGCGGCGAACACGGCCAGAGTACACAGCCCGGCGAGCATGTCTTGCAGCACGAAGGCTTCCAATCGCCTCCGATCGCCCAGCAACCCCAACACGATCACGATCAGCGGCAGTTGAAAAAGCAGCGTGCCATAGGCCAGGTCGAAGAGCAGCCTCACGGCGGGGCGCGCATGGGTCCATTCGCGTATGGAGGGCACCGAAACGCCGCACCATTGGTCGAATCCGGCCAGCGCGCCGTCGACCAACGGCCGATCGAACGTGGCGGTCGCGTACATCAGCAAGGTGAAGGGGGGCAAAAATGCGATCGTGAGCACCAGCGTCGTCAAGCAGAGCACGAACTTCGGCTCGCGCCGGCGGTGGTAGTAGATCGCCGGCAACGCGAGCAGGGCTATGTAGACCAGCGGCCGGACCACTTCCCGCGGCGGAAGTTCGAGGCCCTGTGTCGCGCAGAGTACGGCGTCGGCGACGACCGTCGCGGCGACGATGGCCCATTTGACCGCCGAGTCGCGCGAAAGCGGCAGGCGACCGGCGACGCCACGGAAGCGACCGCCCAGCCGCTGTAGTTCGCCGGCGCGGGAAGGCTGACGCGGGACAACAAGGTTTCCGTCGGCCATGCCGGGAGCTCCCAAGGAGAAAGCGGGCCGCGACTCACGAATTCAGCCCGATAAAACCTAGCTTGCTCCGCGGCTCGTGGGGTAGATTTCCAACCTGCCAAGACAACAATAATACTTCACGCGGCCGACATTGAGACATTCACCACTTTCTCGTGGCAAAATGTCTCATGGTCGGCCGCCTGAAGTATAGAATGCGGCAGGGCCGGCTGCGACACGTTGCCACGCCGGAAAAACCTGGGTATATTTTGAATATGAGTCTTTGGACCAGTTCACAGAGCGACCCGCTCGAATGGGCCGGCCTTGCCGCGCCGGATGCCCAGTCACGGCCCTCCCCCCCCGTGGAAGCATGCGTTGCCGTGCCTGGGTCTGCCCAATGTGTTGGATGGCTGTCGATCGTCAAGGACCAGTTGTGCGCCATCGAGCGACTGACTCCTGGTTGGGATTCCAATGGCGCGGACTCGCCCGACCCGCGGCTCTTGCGCGCGGCGTGGAACTTACTTGAATGCCTTTGTGAAGAGAGTGCGATCCCCAAGCCGCACGTCAATCCGACGCGCCGTGGGGGAGTGCAGTTCGAGTGGGAGAAGGGGCCGCGGTACTTCGAGTTGGAAGTCGATTCGGAACGAAGCGCGGCGTACTTCTTCGACGATGAGATTGCCCAAACTGAATCCGAGGGACGCATCTCCGTGGGCGACCCACTGGAGCCGATTTTGAAATTCGTGCAGCGCGTCGCGGAAGGCGATTGACGCGAACCGACGAGCGAAGTGGAGCGAGCGGTGGGCAACGACTTCATCGACGACCACGAAGTCGTCCTTCGACGCATCCCGCCAGGTGTTGATTGGTTTGAACCTCCTGATCGAATCACCTCGGCAAATTTCAAGCTGCGACCTGGAGAGGGCGGGCTTTCTGTCTATCGCGAGAAAGTCGTCACGCCGCGTCAAGTTCTCGACAAGTCAAACGCCCTTTCAGGAAGCCTCGTTTCGTCTGCGACCGCCGGCGAGATTCGCCGAGTTGTGAACGCGGCCGGCGAACCACTTCACCTGGATGTAGTACCTGTCGACGACCCAAGCGATCCGGGACATGCGGAAATTCGTAGTCCGGGCGGACGTTTGACTGCCAGCGCCAGCAAGGCACTCAAGATGCTCTTCAAGCTGATTCGCGTTCCGTGAAGCTGGGGCGACGTCTTCTGGCAGGACGCGGAACGCCACGGAGGGCGTTCCCTACAGAACCGGACGCGGAACGCCACGGAGGGCGTTCCCTACCGAACCCGAAGCGACGATGCTAGCTTTTGAGCGGGCCGTTGTAAAACAACCCCTCGGAGCCCGAATGAGCGGGCTCCGAGGGGCGCGAATGGCGAAACAGTGTTGACGCCGGTTCGCCCCGTGGGGGCGCCCGGCGGCCGCCTCCGGCGGCTTAGCTTCCCGCGGTCCCGAGCGACGTGGCAATGCTTTGGAACACGGCGCTGGCCTTCGTGCCGATCGACGTGATCGCCGTCAAGCAGACGATCACGATCAACGCCAGCATGACGGCGTATTCGACCGCGGTGGGTCCATCTTCCGAAACGAGGAAATGTTGCACCTTCAGAGCGAGATTCTTCATGGCATCCTCCGATTTCTGGGGTCAGCCCGCGCACGCGCGTCACAACGAGCGTAACGACGCGGGTCTGACCGTTTCGATTACAACTGTTTGCGCAGTCCCTCCGGGGAAACGGTTTCGAGATGAATCGAAAGGAATCACCAGATGGGAACCTGAACAAGACACGGCCTTGCGACCGTGTCGCACGGAGATTCGCGTGAACACGTCCATCTCCGTTACTGAAAACGTAGTTCAACTTCGCGGCATGTCAAATCGCGGACTTTAATAATTCCGTGAAATATCTTCACTGGGCCGGGATGCGGGCACAACAAACAAAGAGAACCACGAATAGCTCGGATAACTCGGATGACACGGATGGGCGAAAGGACGTGTTGGTCATCCGTGCTATTTGTGTGATCCGCGTCATCCGTGGTTTTCTTCTTTGTTTTGGGATGGCTTAGAATTGAATTACCGTACAGTCCACCACAAGTTCGCCCCATGATTCAACCCATGACACCGTCTCCAGGCATTTCCCCCTCCCGTTGGCGCTTGGCGCTGACGGGTCAGTTCTTGCTCGTGTTTTCCATCGTGGCCCTTTCGGGCCCGGGCCGGATCGACATCGCCGACGGCTTGACTCGCTACGAGGTGGCCAGGAGCCTGGTGGAACACGGCGACTCGGTCATTCGCGACGAGGCGATCAACTTCATGGTCTTCGACGGGCGTGGCGGCCGACACTATACGAACTATCGCTTTCCGCAATCGCTGCTGGGCGTGGGGGCGATCGTGGCCGCGGACCTGACCGGCACGGTTAGCGAGCCGCGGCGTTATTTTTTCTATTCGCTGCTCGGCGCCGTCGCCTGTGGAGCGCTGGCGGTGGTCTATTCCGTTTGGTTTCAATCGCTGGGGCACGCGCCGCGGCCGGCGCTGCTGTGGGGCTGCGCGGGCGTCGTTTGCACGCCGAATTGGTTCTATGGCACGACCACGTTTGACGACGTCTTTGGCGGCCTGGCTGTGGTCATGGCCGTGGTGGTAGCCCGCCTCAGCCGCCACGCGCGCCCGCTTCTGGGGGCCGGCGTCGCCGGATTGCTGACCGGTCTGGCGTTCAATTGCAAGCAGCCGTTGGGGCTGTTCGCGCTGGTCGCCCTGGCCGCCCTGCGCGAGCCGGGCTTGTGCTGGCGAAAGAGCCGGGGCCGGATCGCCTGTCTCACGGCGGGCGTTGTCGCCGGCGTCGTCGCGTACCTGGGCTACGACTGGTATAAGTTTCCGCCGGGCAGCATGGCGGCCAACGTCAAAGCCCTCGAATCCTATTTGCAACCCTGGCCCGGCGAAGGGGTTGTGGCTCTCGTGACGTTGGTTTTCAGTCCTGGCATCGGCGTTCTGTGGTACTGGCCGCCGGTCGTGATCGGCGTCGTGGGATTGAAAGCCTGGAACCGCCGCGATCCAGGGCTTTGCGCGGCGGCGGTGGCGGCTTCACTGATCTATTTCGGCTTCATCGCCACGCTGAGCTTCTTCGGCGGCGAGCCAGCCTGGGGCCCTCGCTACCTGACGCCGGCGATCGGCCTGCTCTGGTTGTTCCTGCCGGCAGGGGCCGCCTTGATGAAACGGCACATGGTCGTGGGGTTGCTGATGGCCGGCGCGATCGCGCAGATCATGGGCCTTTCGGTCGAAACGCTACGGCTCTACTTGGAGCGGCCGTTCGTGCCGGGCTATATGTTCGAGGCGCCCTTGCTCTACTTTCACCCCGCCGCCTCGCACCTGTTCCAACGGCCCCGCGAGATTTGGGAAATTCTTCACCTCGACGAAACGCGGATCGAGGGCTATTCGCCCGCCGCGCGGCCGTCGTTCCCCGTGACCGACCACCCCGACTTCCAAAACCGCGACATGCTCGTGTACCGCGTGTTGAATTCGTTCCGGCCCTGGTGGATCAGCCAGCGCTACTTGCCCCGCGACGAGCGGCCAGTCGATCTCGATCGAACATTCGCGCTCTTGGCGCTCTTGGCGGTGGCGGGGCTGGTGATGAGCGTGGCCGCGTCCGCCCGAGCGCGGGCGCGCCGGCCGCTCGATGCACCGCGCGAGGTGAGCGCCGAGTTGGAAGCGGCGTTAGCTTGACCGGACCCCGTGGGGCAGGTTTCTAACCTGCCATACCATGCCGTAGCGGAATCTACTCGTTCCCACGCTCCGCGTCCCCATGCCCAGCGGCGCTTGGTCATCGCAGGACCGCGGAGCGGCCGACGATGTGTTCGGGGCACCCGCGCAGCGGGTCGGCGGAGCGTGGGAACAAGGAAAATTGGTCAGGAATCGTTCAACAAGCATTGAGGATCATGTCGCGGGAGGAGCCACGCTCGATCAAGTTCGGGAGGGGCGTGAAAATTGGCTGGATTTTGAGTTTCACTTCGACTTGCGACTAGAAATCGAAGGTAAGCGAATCTATTTTGAAACCGTTCTCGTTCGTGCAGACCCGCGGGATCCGCTCATTGAGATCGTGAACGTACACCTCGCCTGAATCGCGCATGACAAGCACATCTGAACCACATGGCGATCGATCCTTTCCTTGGAGGTGCCCGCATTGCCGAGCGGAGCAGGTTTACCCCACGATCGTGGCGCATACAGCCGATGTGCTGTACGACGGTCGTCGTTGGGCGTGCGCGCGCCATTGAGCGGTGGGAGCGTCAAGGAAGGCAATCCGCGTGTGCGGAAGCACCCGCGGACGCGTGGAGACTGTCCGTCCCGAAGGCCAAACCACCGCTCGTTTTCACTCAAAAATCGCCAAAAACGCTTCAAAATCGTTCGATTCGACACCTTTCCAGCAACAACCGCTCGTCCCCCGTCCAGGTGTTTCATCAAAATCTCTGGGAATTACGCACGTCCGCCGCTGTCGGCGTTTGATTTCTTGCTAACATGGAGTTGCTAAACGGCAAAAAAATGCGCGCCGATTTTACTCCGTGTTGGGGGTTATATTTTGGTGGTAGGGGGGGTAGTGACCCACCTTCGGGACCGGCACCAAAGGGTCTCTTAGTTAGTGCCTGTCGGAAAATCGGTCATTCGCCGGAAATCTAAGCCTGGAGGGGGGGTGGACTTGGCACGAATATGGTCGCGGATGGCCGTTCTGCGCGTGGGACTCGTTGTTTCGGGCGCGTTGGGGCG
>Ga0307372_10000682_pt1 | contig 59403 bp, 58 predicted proteins | sample OX1MG_FD_202533 | JGI IMG/M metagenome (GOLD analysis project Ga0307372, IMG submission 202533) | Soil microbial communities from Risofladan, Vaasa, Finland - OX-1 | ecosystem: Environmental > Terrestrial > Soil > Coastal area > Acid sulfate soil | place: Finland: Risofladan, Vaasa | collected... | reverse complement strand
GTCTCGAAGCAGTTGCCGGGTAATCGTTCGTGGAGATAGTGAATCACCAGTCTGGCGAGAGTGAGGGTGGAATAATCGGCTTGCCGGCTGGACGAATTGACGCGTACGGCCTGATCCCAATGGCGCGCCTTGGCGAGACAACCGATCATCCATAAAACAAAAATCGCCAAGGCGGCAATGAGCAGCAGATTGGCGGCGCGTGCCAACGTGGTGTGACGGCCGCGGGCGATACCGAGACCGTAGGCGAGGGACTTGGTGTCCCGGAAATTTTCCTCAATCTGCATGCGGGTCTTGTACAGACGCACGATTTGCCGGGGAGTCAAATCTGCCAGGGATGGGGCCGCGATGAGCAGCCAGGGCTCACGTACTTGCTGCGCGTGTTTACGACTCAGGCGCGAGCGCCGCGCAACTCCGGCCAAGGTGCAATCCTTGCGGCCTTGTTTCGGGTGGCGGATTACGACCAAGCGTCCGGCCAATGGGGCGCATCGCACCCAATCGGCGGCCCCCAGCGCCTGGGCTCGGGGTGTGGCTAGCGCATAGAGGGACTTGGCGGGAACCCAGTCCTGGGGGGCGCCTTCCCAGCGCACATAATCGCGGTTGCGGATACGTCCCAACCAGTGCCAGCCCAAGCGCTCCACGTAACGGAAAAAGGGTACGCGAAAGCCGGCATCCGCGATGATGATGGGCGTACAACCGAGGGGTAACAGCCTTTTTAGGCGATCCAAAAACCGGTGCTGAACGCGGCGATTGGCCAGCTTCGCATAGGGATGCAACTCCTCGTACAGCGTGAGGCCCCGACCCCCGACCGGCAAGGCCGCGCGCAACAACTGCTGTTGCCGATCATCGCTGAAATCCGACCAATCAATGACAATGATGGGTTGGGCACAGGCTGCCAGCAGCCGTTGAATCATCGCCTGGTAGAACCGGTCACGTTCGGCATTCAGTCGGCGATTGCCGACCAGTCGGTCCATGCGTTTGACGCGGTGCTTGATGCGGGTGGCAGCCGCTAACCCCCGTCCCATGGCCGTGATGCTGACCGCGGCCCCTTGGGACACGCTATCCACAGCCGCCACCACCGCGTCCCGGCGGTGCGGATGCACCGCCGGCAGTGAAACCGTAAAAAACTTCTGCAATACTGAATGGGTGTGCATGGGTGTCTCCGAAGATGTGGTGTCCTCGGCAGACATAAAAACCCATGCACACACTGTTTTTACGCTAGCCTACAGCCCAAGGCCCTGAACTTGAAGACCTTTTTGTGGGGATAGGTCAGGGCTGGAACCCTTTTATATTGGTGACGCTTGCCGTACGCTTGCGCGGTTTTCTTTACCCGCCCGTGGAGTCCCGCCCGCATGAGCAGCCAACCCATCCAGGATGCCCGCGAGATTTTCAATGTGCTGCGCTGGGGCGACGGTTATTTCGACATCAGCGATGACGGCCATCTGGTGGTGTTCCCCACGCGCCGCCGGGAAGACGGCTGCGTGGACATGCACCGTCTGGCCACCGAGGTCAGCAAGTCCGGTCTCAACCTGCCGGTGCTGTTCCGTTTCGGCGACATCCTGCGCGATCGGGTGGACCGGCTGTGCGGGGCCTTCAAGGCGGCCATGAATCATCACGAGTACCAGGCCGGTTATACCGCGGTCTATCCCATCAAGGTGAACCAGCAACGCGCGGTGGTGGAGGACATCCTCAAACACGGCGAGGGCCGCGTGGGACTCGAGGCCGGCAGCAAGCCGGAGCTCATGGCGGTGCTGGCGCTGGCGCCGGCCGGCGCCAGCATCGTCTGCAACGGCTATAAGGACCGGGAATACCTGCGGCTGGCGCTCATCGGCCAGCAGCTGGGCCATAAGGTCTATGTGGTGATCGAGAAACCCAACGAGCTGGACCTGCTGCTCAAGGAAGCCGCCGAGATGGGTGTGAAACCCACCATCGGCGTGCGCGTACGCCTCACCAGCACCGGCCGCGGCAAATGGGAACATACCGGCGGCGAGAAATCCAAGTTCGGCCTGTCGGCGGTGCAAATCCTGGAGGCGGTGGAACGGCTGCGCACAGCCGGCATGCTCAATTGCCTGCAGCTGCTGCACTTTCACCTGGGATCGCAGATCGCCAATATCCGCGACGTGCAGCGCGGCATGCTGGAAGCCTGCCGTTGCTTCGCAGAACTCGCCGAGCTCGGCGTCAACGTGCGTGTCATGGACGTGGGCGGCGGACTGGGCGTGGACTACGAGGGCACGCGCTCGCGCAGTTCCTGCTCCATGAACTACAGCATGGAACAATACGCCAACACCATCGTGCGTTCCCTGTGGGAAGTGTGCGCCGATTACGAGCTGCCGCACCCGAGCATCATCACCGAGTCCGGCCGCGCCATCACTGCGCATCACGCGGTGCTGCTCACGGAAGTGGTGGACCGGGAATCCATCCCCGACAAGCCGCTGGCGCCACCGGATCCCGAGGATCCGCAGATCCTCACCGACCTGTGGGAGGACTACGAGAATACCGACAGCCGCTCACTGCTGGAGGTCTACCAGGACGCGCTCTACTGGAACGGCGAGGCCCAAGCCATGTACATCCACGGCGTGCTGACCCTGGAGCAACGCGCCCGCGCCGAGCAGATCTACCATGCCATCTGCCGCAAGGTGCGCGACGGCCTGAAACCCACTACCCGCGCGCACTCCGAAGCCATCTTCGAGATCGACGAGAAACTCGCCGACAAGTTCTTCCTCAACATGAGCGTGTTCCAATCGGTGCCGGACGTCTGGGCCATCGACCAGGTGTTCCCCATCATGCCGGTGCATCGCCTGGATGAAGCGCTCACGCGCCGTGCGGTATTGCAGGACCTGACCTGCGATTCCGACGGCCGCATCGAACAGTACGTGGACGAGGAAGAACTGGAAGCCACCATGCCGGTGCATGCCATGCACAACGGTGAGCCCTATTATCTGGGATTCTTCATGGTGGGCGCCTACCAGGAAATCCTCGGCGACATGCACAATCTGTTCGGCGACACCGACTCGGTGAATGTGGAACTGGACAAGGATAATGGTTACAAGCTGGTAAAACCGGAACAGGGCGACACCGCCGAAGTGGTGCTGCGCTACGTGCACTTCGAACCCAGCGAGCTCGTGGCCCGTTATCACGGCAAAATTGACGCGGCCACCGCCCTCGACCCTTACCAACGCGCGCAATATTTAAAAGAACTGGAAGAAGGCTTGAAGGGTTACACCTATCTTGAGAAGTAGGAACGCGCGGGGAACTGGCGCCAGACAGTCATGGAATAATAGTTAAGATGCAAGAGCAGCGGTCCAAATCCGTATTTTCCAATCGCAATTTCAATCTGCTCTTCGGTGGCAGCTCGGTTTCGGCCCTGGGCGATCAGTTCACGTTGGTGGCATTGCCGTGGCTGGTACTGAAGTTGACCGGTGATCCCGCGGCCCTCGGCCTGGTATTGGCTGTGATGGCGCTGCCGCGCGCGGCTTTCATGCTCATTGGCGGGGCGGTGGTGGACCGGATGTCGCCGCGGCGCGTGCTGTTGGTTTCGCGCGCCATCAACACCGCCTGCGTCGCCATCCTCGCGGTCTTGGTGCTCACCGGCGCCATCCAGATGTGGATGGTGTATCTGCTGGCGCTGGGGATCGGCCTGGCCACCGCGTTTGCCTATCCGGCGGGCTCGGCGATCCTGCCGCAGCTAGTGGAACCGCAGCAGCTGCGCGGCGCAAACGCCTTGTTCATGGGAATGCGCCAGCTCTCGATGTTCGTGGGCCCGGTACTGGCCGGCGTGATCATCAGCGTGGGCGCCAGCAGCCCTCAGCACGCGCTCGCGGATGCCCGTGGCATGGGGCTGGCCTTCAGCATTGACGCAGTAAGTTTCCTGTTCTCGCTGGCCTCGCTGGCCATGATCCGCATTCACAGCGATTACCACCCGCCGCAGCCGGTCGGCAGTGTGCTGGCGAATGTAGCGACGGGGATACGCGCCATCTGGGCGGACCTGCCGCTGCGTGCCTTCATCCTCTACGCTGCCGTGGTCTCGGTATTTGTGGGCGGACCGATCCAGGTGGGCCTGCCGGTGCTCGCGGACACGCGTCTTGATCTGGGGGCCGCGTCCCTGGGTATTCTGATGACCGCCAATGGCGGCGGCATCCTCGTGGGCAGCTTTCTCTCCGGGATCGGGGCACGCTTGGTGCGCGGGCGGCTCGGTCTCATGGTGCTGTGCATTGACAGCCTTGCCGGCCTGGCGCTGGCCGGACTGACGCTCATCCATTCGACATTCACCGGTGCCGCACTGCTCGCCTGCGTCGGCGTACTCGCCGGTATCGCGCAGATCGCCATCTTTACCTGGATACAGCAGCGGGTATCTCAGGAGATGATGGGGCGCACCATGAGCGTGCTGTTGTTCACCTTCGTGGGCTTGGGACCGGTGTCCGCTGCGGTGGCCGGCGCATTGCTCAAAGTGATTTCATTGACCGCGTTATTCGCCGGCGCCGGTTTGACCTTGACGGCGATTGCGCTCGTCTGCCTCAACAGCCGGCAATTGCGCAGTATCGGTGTCAGCAAGCCACAAGCGGCGGGGACTTGAGACAAACAGCATATTGCGCCTTATGCGCTCACTAACAGAACGGTTTCTCCCTAGTCTTTGCCCGGAATAACCATGAACACATATTCCAAATTGGGTTTCATCGGTCTCGGTGCCATGGGTTATCCCATGGCGCTCAATCTGCACAAGGCCGGGCTGCTCGCCGCGGCCTACAACCGCACGCATGCCAAGGCCGAAGCGCTGGCGAAGGAAACCGGTTGCCTGGCGGCCAACGATGTTTCCGAACTGGCAAAAAACTGCGACGCAATAGTGTTATGTGTGCCCGCCGACCGGGACGTGTTGGAGGTGGTGGATCAGCTGGCGGCGAATCTCCAGCAAGGCGCGCTGGTGATCGATTGCTCCACGGTGAGCACCGATACCGCGCGCGCAGCGGCGCAGCGACTGGTCAAAAACAAAATTGATTTTCTCGACTGTCCGGTATCCGGCGGCACGGAAGGCGCGAAGCAGGGTACGCTCGCCATCATGTGCGGCGGCGATGAAAAAGTCTTCGCGCGTGCGCAGCCGATACTCAGCACTCTTGGCAAACGCATCGTCTTGATGGGATCGGTGGGTGCGGGCCAAGCCACCAAGGCCGTGAACCAGATTGCGGTGGCCGGCATCGCCCAAGCGGTCACCGAAGCGCTGGCGTTCGCCGAAGCCGAGGGTCTGCCACTGGACAAGGTCATCGAGGTGGTGGGCAGCGGCGCTGCCGGCTCCTGGTTCATGAGCCACCGCGGTCCCAGCATGGCTGAAGGCCGCTATCCGCTGGGCTTCAAGGTGGCGCTGCATGAAAAGGATCTGAAGATCGTGCGACAGATGGCCGCCGCCCGCGGCGTGCAATTGCCACTGGTGGAGATGACGCTGCTGCATTACCGGCATCTGCTGGAAGGCGGCCACGGCGACGAGGATATTTCGGCCCTGCACCGGCTCAAGCGCGCGCTCTTCGACAGGTAAGCCCGAACACCGATCCTTCTCGGAAGCACAGGCCAGCCATGCCAGCCACGGTGTGCCGCTAGAACGGGCCCTTCAGCCATCGGCTGAAGGGGACCCCCTTTTCTCACCCGCCTCAAGTGCGCGCTTTTTTAAGCCATCTCCTGAGCATTATGTCGACGAACCACTGACTTCAGCATTATGAGTACGGTCTTTTCAGGCTAAATGACTTATATGGGCGCCTCCGTAGTCAAGCCTTCTCTCTGTGGTGAATGACAGTAGCGATTGCAATCTTATATCCGGCCTGTGATGAGGTCATGCAAGCAGACCTCGGGTACCACGCGGGCTTCCAGCTTGGCAGAGGAACCTTCGGGCGCTAAACCCCAGGGTAACTTTAGTATATATATTTAGGTCCCTTTCCAATATCAACACAGACTGCCCCATGCCCGCACGCGCTCAGTGCATACGGCTGCCGACGGGGTCATCAGCGAGGCGTTGCGTCACCCATCCGAAACCAGCCTGTCGCGCGTCAGCACGCAGGGCATGGCGCGATGTTTCCGCCGCGATACGGCCGGGGCTGCGGTCCAGCACGCGTTGCGCCGCCAGACGCGCTTCGAACGAAAGGCCGACCCAGTGGCGTTTCGCGGCGGCATCCGCCAGGGCTTGCAATGTGGCGACCGCCGCCGCGGGCTTGCCGGCTTCCCCTTGCAACTCCGCCAGTGCGACATCCACCTCGAACACTTCCGCACGTTGGGTCACCTGTCCGCGCAAATCGCGCGACCGTGCTGCGGCGCGCTCGCGCCCCGCATTGTCCCCGAGCCTCATGTAGCACAACGCCAGCAACGCATCGGAGGTCGCCTCGCCCGCAATTTCCTTGCTTGCGACCCAGCCTCGCAGTGACTTTTGCAGCAGATCGCGGGCCGCGCTCCACTGCGTGCGACCCATTGCGATCTGACCGAGCACCAGTTGCGCATTGGCAGTATTGAAGGTGTCGTGCGCGACGATGGCCTTTTTCTCGATCGTGGCGAATTCGGCCGAGGCCGTATTAACCTCGCCGCGATCCAGGTCGATCTGCGCGCATTCGAAATCGCTGATCGCGTTCTGCCACCCGTCGTTCACCGCGCGTGCCGCGGTCCGGGCCTGCGCGCAAATGTTGCGTGCTTCGTCGAGCTGGCCGCGCATGCGCAGCAGGTCGTCGTAGCTGGATAACGCGAAGGCGAGGTGCGAGCGCGCACCGGATTGCCGGTCGAGCGAAACCGCCTCCTGGTACATCGCCGCGACCTCGTCGCCCGCCGATTCGTCCGACAGCATCGTCGCCATTGCGGCAAGGTTCCACGCCTGGCGCGGTAGATCGGCGGTCTCGCGCGCGATTTGCAAGGATTGCCTGGTTGCGGTTTCCGCGCCATCCCGATCGCCGGCATCCCATAACATGCGCGCCAGCTCATCGTAGATCGCGGTCTCGCCGCCGAGGTCGCCGATGCCCTGATAGATGGTCATGGCACGCTGGTAGGTCTCGCGCCCATCCGCGATCTGATTGCGCTCGTACTGCAGGTTAGCGAGGTTCTGCCAAGCCAGCGCTTCGCCGTGCGGATTGCCGGTGCGGCGGAAATCCGACGCCGCTCCGCGCAACAATGGTTCGGCCTGCGCGTCCTGATCCAGCGCGATGCCGAGCTGCAATTCCGCCTCCGCCGCGAGGCCGGTATCACCGCGCGCCCGCGCCTGAAGCAAGGCCGCGCGTGCGTGCGGAATAACCGCCGCCTCATTGTCGCGCGCATGCGCGATCTTCGCCGCCGCCAGTTCCAGCCTTGGATCGTCGGCAATCTCCGGTAATTTCTTCGCCGCCGCCAGTGCGGTATCCGCTTCGTCGTACTTGCCGTCGGCGGTGAGCGCGCCCACGAGCTGCAGCCAGTATTCTGGATTCTGCGCACGCAGGGCAACCAGCTTGCGGAAAGCGTCCACCGCCTGCGCATAGTTGCCTTGAAAATTGGCTTGCTGCGCCGCGATCTGTAATCGCTGCTCCTCCGGCAAGCCTTGTGAATTAGCCAGCGCCTGCTTCGCCGCGGCCAGCGCCTTGGCGCGATAGCCCAAGGCCGACCACGCCTGCGCGAGATAAATGTACGCCGGCGCATAACCCGGCGCCTGCGCGATCGCCTGCAATGCTTCGTCGCGCGCACGCGCGGGGGCGTATTGGTGCAGCGCATCCAGCGCGAAACCGATGTGCCGCGCCACTTCTGCGGTCGGAGGCTGCGCGTTCGCGACGAAGCGCCGGGTCGCCGCGCTCAAGGCACCGACACCGAGCTGGTCGCGCAATCCAGCACCGGCGGTGATCACCAGTGCTGGCAGATCGGCAACTGCGCCGGAGCGCGACAGGTCGGCGATGGTCGCGCCGCTGCGCGCATCCTGTATCACAAGATCCAGACGCAGTTGTGGCACATCGGCATTGCCGAACACCAGATAGCTGCCGCTGAGTATGTAGTCGCTGCCTAGCCGCCGATGCAGCATCGTCAGGCTGGCCGGGGCGTAACCGCCTGCCATCGGCGCAGCCAGATCGGCATGCGCCGGGCGCACCAGCTCGCCGGGAACCGCATGCAGGCGGCCACTCACGGTCAGTTCCGTCGCCAGCATTTCCGCCAGCGCAGGCCCGAGCCACGCATCCTTGGCGTTGTCGGACAGATTGTTGAAATCCACAATCGCCACGGTGGTCCCCGGCTCGGTCGCTATGGCGACCATCGGTGCGTGCGCCGCGCGCCAACCGATGATCGCGGCAACGGCGAGCACCGCCAAAACAGCAAACGCGCCCAGCACAAGAACGCGTCGCCGGTGCCTGCGCGCAACCGGCGCGGCGGCGGGCGCCGGTTCATGGGCGGGAAAGACATGCACCGTATCTTCGGCTGGCTCCACACCCGGCAAATTCACTGTTATCGCGACGGAAGGCGCGGTGGCCGGCAGTGCAGGGTCAATCGTCGTTGTGGAAGCGGTGGTGATGCCGCTGCCGTCGCTCGCGGGAATCACCGGCGCGATAAAGCGGTAGCCGAGCTTGGACACCGTTTCGATGTAGCGGCTCTCATCCTCGCCGTCGCCCAGCGCGCGGCGGATCAGCCAGATGTGCTTGGTAAGGTTGGATTCGTGCACAAAACCGCGCGGCCACAGCGCGGTCATCAATTCATCCTTGCTGACCACATGGCCGGCGCGCCCCACCAGCAGCACCAGGGTATCGAACACCTTAGGTGTGAGAATCACCGGCTGACCATGCACCAGTAAGCGGCGTTCGCGCGGATCAAGTTCGCAGTCGGCGAAGCGGTAGATCGCGTTTCCCTGCACCGGCACGATCCTGCTCTCCGGCATGAAAGTGCAGTAATTCTGCCATAGAAATACCAGCGAAACGGACAAGACGAAAACCGCCGCGCGGCGCCAGTATGATCCGCGTCCAAACACCACCGGGGCGGAGTCATTATGTTATGTGCAAGCCTACACTCGCGCGGATCGTCACTCTCATTGCCGGCTTTGCGCCCGGCTGACTGCCGCTGTACCCATCGAAGGATCATCGCATGAGCGTATTCCCCCGTCTGACATCCAAATCGTTGCGCTTGGTCGTGCTGGCCTGCGGCCTGCTGGGCTGCACCTTCGCCTGGGCAGCGGCGCCGGCGACACACACCGTATTGAGTTACGGCAATCTCCTGGCCTTTGATGCCGGCCATCATCCGCTGCCCGCGCAAATGGCCCTCGCGGGTAAGCGGTTGACGCTGAACATTGATACCCGCGGCGCGCGTTACCCGGTGACGCTGGATCCCCTGTTCAGCACGACCTTGGCTTTGCGTGAGCCAAGTCCTGCAGCCAATGATCAATTCGGCCTCAGCGTCGCGCTCACGGCGGACGGCGCGACGGCCCTCGTCGGGGCCGACGGCACGAATGGCGCCAGCCAGCTCGGCATCGACACCACCCGGCGGCAGACCGAGTTGGAAAGAGCCGACGATTTCGCCGTCGCGCTGTGGCAGACCGGCGATCCAGCGTTCCGGCCGAAACCCAGGCCACCGAGGTGACTACCACCCTTTGCAGACGTTTCATCAGCGTCGCGGCGCTGATCATCATGCTCGGCGGCTGCCAGCGCACCCACACTGGAGCCATACCGCAGGCGATAGATTGGCGCACCAGTCCGCTGGATCTGAACCTGCGGGGCATGAACGGGAGGAGCTATCTGTTCCACTGCCCACCCGGCAAGGCCGCGCCGGGTTCAGTGACCGGCACAGGTCTGTACACCGATGCCTCGTCAATCTGCGCCGCGGCAGCGCATGCCGGCGCGCTTGATGCACAACGCGGCGGCCTGGTGAATATTCAGATCCTGCCGGGCCGACCCAACTACGATGGCTCGACCCAGAACTTCATCCAGAGCGAAGGCTACGCACACGCCTGGGGAGGCAGTTTCGCGGTGCTGTCGGCCGCGGATTCTAACCTGGATAAACCGCGTTGAGCGCAGCACGCAACGGGCAAAACCGTTCCACGTCCACCACCCTGCATAGGAGAACACGATCATGAAACGCACAACTCTGACCATCCTCGCCGCACTGGTTTGCGCATTGGCTCCGCTGACCATCAAGCAAGCATACGCACAGGAAGCTGATGCGTCGGTGCAACTCGATCAGTTCAGCGTCTTTGTCGGCGATTGGAATTGCACCGGCAAGCTACTCGTGCACGGGAAAACGCCGGCGCATGCCACGACGGCTCGGGTCCATGGCGAGAAGGCCGTCGGCGGTCACTGGATCCTCATCCGCTACGACGAGGACCAGACCGCGGCAAACCCGAAGCCATTCCATGTCGACCAATACTTCGGCTACGACTCGACCAAGAAGCAATTCGTGACCGTGGCAGCCGACGTTTCCGGCTACTTCTCGGGGAACAGTCCCGGCTGGAGCGGCAACTCCATCACGTTCGATGAAACCACCGATGGCAAAAGCAGCGGCTTCCGCGACACCTTCACGAGAAATGGCCAGAACGAGATATCCCACTCCGGTACAGAACGGGATAAAGACGGGAAATGGATCAAGACCGACGAAGAAACCTGTCACCGGGCGCAGTGATCCTGCGCGTCTGGCCCGAACCCGGGCAGCGTCCCCGGGTTGCGGTCGATGGACAAGCTGCACCCGCGTTCGGCTGGGGCGTCCCGCTGATTATCACCTTGTTTCAGCTGACCTACGTCGGTGTGCTGACGCCGACATGGATGCATTTCACACGCTGGCTGGTGTCCTGAACCCACTTCTGGAGGTACAACCCATGAAAATGAAACCCGGTTTTATCCATCGCCTAAGCCATATGTCCGCTTCACGCCTGCTTCTCCCACTCGTTGCGCTGGTCCTGGTTGGCTGCAGCGCGCGCGCTCCGTTCGATGTCGCGGCCGAGCAGCAGAAATTGCTGCAGCGAGATGCCGAGTGGGCCGATACCGCCGCGGCCGGGAAGGATGTCGAGAAGATCGTCTCCTACTGGAGCGACGATGCGCTGGTTATCGAACCCGGGCAGCCGGTTTATGAGGGCAAGGCGGCGATTCGCGCCTACGTTGCCGCCAGCCTGCGGACTCCCGGCTTCAAGATCCACTGGGTGTCCGAGAAACCGGTTTTTTCTCCGGACGGGAAGATGGCCTGGATGCGGGGCGTGGACGAGATGACGGTGCCGGGGCCCAATGGAGCGCTCATGACGCTGCATAATCGTGGAATCAGCATCTGGCGCCGCGATCCGGACGGCGTGTGGCGCTGTGTGGTCGACATCGGCAATGAATCACCATCGGCAGTGAAGTAGCCCACATGCTCGTGGCGCCGCCTGATGACGACATGCCATGCACATTCTCAACTTGGTTTCCAGCTTGGCGAGTATGTACTTGGGCATGCCTTGGGCCCGGCGGTGGGGGTTTCAAGGCTTTCGCCCCGGGCTTGGGATGCGCGCCCGCGAACCGGCCGAAGTGAGGCGTTGTCGTCCGGCGGCAAGCTGGTGCTGCTGTGTGTGAACTACGACGCCGGCCATACGGGCTTCGACACTATCCGACAGCAGAGTGAATTGACACCGCCGACATGCTCGCTTTCGCGCTCTGGCAGACCGGCGACCCGGCGTTTCAGCCCAAGCAATAAACCAGCTTCCACCAGTTGTAAATGCAAGCGACCGGCACTATGCGGGTGGATTCCGACACACCGGGTCAGGGTGCCGGTTCCACCCGCTCACCGGCGGATAGGGAACTTGCAGACTGGTAATCCGCGGGTGGGAGGTTAAGCCGTAGTCCTGGCCAAGAACCCGAAACACCGGAATTGCCTCAGGATCCGGGCCGCCCGGTGGCAAACCACTCTTGCATACCAGCCGGCAACTGCCGACACTGATGCGCATGGCCGAGCCCCAGCGTTCCCAACCTTCCCCTGAGGACTTCTTCCTGCCGGATTTCTGTTCCGGTCCGGTGGTGCTGGTCGTCATCCTGATTGCCGAGCTGGTCGCCTTCCTGCTGGTGATTGCCCGGCATCTTCCCGGTGAGGGCATAAACCTGTGGCTGGATCTGGCGCGCCTTTCGCTGTTCCTACAATGGATTGGCCTGACCAGCGCCGCAGTGCTGTGTGTAGCGCGCAAGCCGCTGGCGCGCATGCCCCTGCGCCATGCCGCCGCCGCCAGTTTTGTGCTGCTGCTGATCACCACCGGGGTGTTAAGCGAGATCGCCTTCCGGCTGTCCAACTACACCGGTATCGGCCAAACCTTTCTGCCCCTGAGTCATACCGGTTTCGTGCTGCGCAATCTATTGATATGCGTCATCGTCAGTATCCTGGTGCTGCGCTATTTCTACGTGCAACATCAGTGGAAACGCAACGTGCAGCGCGAGGCGCGTGCCCGTATCGAAGCACTGCAGGCGCGTATTCATCCGCATTTCCTGTTCAACAGCATAAATACCATCGCCGCGCTCATCCGCAGCAATCCGGATCTGGCGGAACGCACCATTGAGGATTTGGCCGACCTGTTCCGGGCCAGCCTCAAAAAAACCAGTCCTACGGTGACGCTCGCCGAGGAGATGGCAATGGCACAACAGTACCAGCGCATCGAGGAATTGCGCCTCGGTGAGCGCCTCAAGGTGAGCTGGCAGACCGATGCGTTGCCGGCGGATGCGCACGTGCCGCAGCTGTTGCTGCAACCGCTGCTCGAAAACGCCATTTACCACGGCATCGAGACCCAGCCTCACGGCGGCACCGTCGAGGTCCTTGGCACACGCGATGCCGATATCCTCAATATAGAAATCAGCAACCCGCTGCCGCCGGAGAATGCGCCACGGCGGCACGGCAATCAGATGGCAATGGAAAACGTGCGCCAGCGCCTGATGCTCGCGTGGCCCGAGCGCGCCAGTCTGAGCGTCAATACCGCTGACGGGTTTTATCGGGTGTGCCTGCGTTTCCCTTACGAGAGGCAGGCGCCATGAAAGTCCTGGTGGTTGACGACGAATTGCCGGCGCGCACACGCCTCAAGAGCCTGCTGGCCGAGGTTCCCGGTTGCGAAGTCGTCGGTGAGGCCGCCAACGGCCGTGACGCGCTGCGGCTCTGGGAAGCAACACAGCCCGATGTGCTGTTGCTGGATATCCGCATGCCGGTGATGGACGGTCTGGAAACGGCGCGCCACCTTGCGGGTCTCGACAATCCGCCGGCGGTGATCTTTACCACCGCCTACGATGAATTCGCGGTGGAAGCCTTTAACACCCGCGCCATCGCTTATCTGCTCAAACCGGTGCGCCAGGCACAACTCGGCACGGCGCTTGCCAACGCCGGCCGGCTCAATCGCGTGCAGCTCAACCAGCTGGCCGAGCAAACCGTACATGCGGCGCGCCACCATATCTGCGCGCGCTTGCGCGATAAACTGCACGTGGTGCCGGTAAACACCATCCAGTGTTTCATCGCCGACCAGAAATACGTGACCGTATGTCACAGCCAGGGTGAGTTGTTGATTGACGAAGCAATCAAGGACCTGGAAAAGGAATTTTCCGAACTTTTCATCCGCGTCCACCGCAACGCACTGGTGGCGCTGGCGCATATCCAGAGCCTGGACAAGAGCGACGACGGTCGTTTCCTGATACGTCTGCACAGCCGCGCCGAGCCGGTGGAAGTAAGCCGGCGGATGGTGGCGGAGGTGCGTGCCCAGCTGCGCAACGCCCGTTAAAGCCGTGGCGTATTCCTGCTACGATTAGCGTCCTTTTGACCGCCGTCCATCGATGAATCTCAAACCGCTTCGCATCGCCACGCGCAAGAGCGCGCTGGCTCTCTGGCAGGCCGAACATGTGGCGGCGCGCTTGCGCCCGCTGGCAGCGCCGCGTGCAGTCGAACTGCTGCCGCTCACCACCCAGGGTGACCGCAGCCTGCAGGACTCTCTGGCGTTGGTGGGCGGCAAGGGCCTGTTTGTGAAAGAACTGGAAAATGCGCTCGCCGATAAGCGCGCCGATCTTGCGGTGCATTCCATGAAGGATGTGCCGGTGGAGTTGCCCGCGGATTTCGTTATCGCCGCGGTACTGGAGCGGGAAGACCCCCGGGATGCCTTCGTGTCGACCGGCTGGCCGGCGTTGGCGGCGCTGCCCCGGGGAGCGCGTGTGGGCAGCTCCAGTCTGCGACGCCAATGCCAGTTGCTGCACCACCGCCCGGACCTGCAAATCCTGCCGTTGCGCGGCAATGTGGATACCCGTCTCAAGAAACTGGAACAGGGGGATTACGATGCTCTGATTCTGGCGGTGGCGGGATTGAAGCGGCTGCAACTTGCGCACAAAATCACCGCCGTGCTCGACGTGCAGGTCAGTCTGCCGGCCATCGCCCAGGGCACCATCGGGATCGAGTGCCACATCGGCGATAAGGAGACCCGCAACTTGCTCGCACTACTCAATCATGCGCCCACTTGGCAGCGCACGCTGGCGGAACGGGCCCTGAATCAGGGTCTGTCCGGTAGCTGTAACTTGCCGGTGGCGGGCTATGCGGAACTCGACGGTCATTCTCTGACCTTACGCGGCCGCGTGGGACTGCCGGACGGCAGCCGGATGGTGGACGGGGAAATATACGGCCCCGCAGACCAAGCCGAAGACCTGGGCCGACGGCTGGCCGCCGACATGTTGGGCCGGGGCGCTGCCGAAGTGCTGCGTCAGGTAACGGATTCATAGCCGTGGCAGCTCCCCGACCGCTCAAGGACGCGGGCATCGTCATCACCCGTCCCATGCACCAGGGCGAAGCTCTCAGGGCCCGCTTGGAAACCAAGGGCGCCGGGGTGCTGCATTTCCCCACCATCGAAATCCTGTCAGCGGCGCGTTCGGCAGAGTTGGATGCCTGCCTCAAGCGGCTTGACCGCTATGATTACGCGATTTTCATCAGCCCCAACGCCGTGGATTACGCCGCCGATTACCTGGACTTCGGCGCCCTGCCGCCGAAACTCAAACTGGCCGCCATCGGTCCGGGCACGGCGCGCGCACTCGGCGCCCATGGCCGCAAACCGGACATGCTGCCGCGCGACGGCACCAACAGCGAGGCGCTGCTCAAACTCAAAGCGCTGAATGCGGTGAGCAACAAACGTATCCTTATTGTGCGCGGTCAGGGCGGCCGTGAATTGCTGGCGGAGACCCTGGAGGAACGCGGCGCGCAGGTGGATTACGCCGAGGTTTATCGCCGTGCCGTACCGCGTCTGGACCACAGCGAACTCGGCAGCTGGTTCCGTCAGGGCAGAGTCGATGTCATCGCCGTCACCAGCCGCGAGGCGTTGCTCAATCTGGACCGCATGCTGAGTCCGGCGCTCACGCCGTATCTACGTTCGGCGCAGCTTTTGGTATCCAGCGCGCGGATAATTAAACTGGCGGGCGCCCTGGGCATCCGCCGCCGACCGGTGATCGCCGCCGATGCCGGTGATCGCGCACTGGTGCACGCCCTGGTGCAATGGTGGACACGCCAGGGACGTGAACAACGCAAGCACAGGAGAGAGCATGAGCGCCGCGCATGAGCCTCGCGAATCCGGTACACCGGGGAAAAACCTGGTTAAAATCACGCCTCCGATTTTGATCCGGCACCGGCATTGGCCCGGCTGGCTGGCGCTGGTGCTGGCTGTCGTGAGCCTGGTCCTGGTGGTCACCGGTTGGGTGAACTTCACCCGCACGCAACGCACCCAAGCAGCACAACTCAGCGCCAGTCTGCAAACCGTAAACCAGCGGCTGGAGGCGTTGGCGCAATCGGCGGCGCCACGCAGCGAATTGAATAACGACATCAGCACTACCCAGCAGACGCTCAAGAGTTTCAGCGACCGGCTCGACAGCATGGACGCGGCGCTTACCGACCTGCGGCGGCGTTCCGAACAAGGTCGCGATGCCTGGATCAAGGCGGAAGCGGCTAGCTTGCTGATGGCCGCCAACGACCAGGTGCAACTCAACGCCGATCCCGGGCTGGCACTCAAGGCGCTCGAGGCCGCCGATGAGCGGCTGAAACTGCTGGCCGACCCGGGACTTATCCCGGTGCGCCGGCAGATTGCGCGGGAGGAAACCGCCTTACGTGGCGTGCCGCAAGTGGACGTGACCGGCATGGCCGCCACCCTCACGAGTCTCAGCGAAGCGGCGGGTCAGTGGCCACTCAAGCGCGTGGCGCTGGAGCGCTATGTCCCCGGCCGGCACGCCGACAATGACGCACCCGCTTCCCCGACTTTGTGGAACCGGTTCAAGGCCGGCGTGGAACGGCTCCTCAAAGATATCTTTAGCGTACACCACCGCCTGACAAGCATCGAACCGCTGCTGCAACCACAGCAAGAGTACTTCCTGCGTCAGAACCTGCAACTGCGTCTGGCGGCGGCGCGCGCGGCCTTGCTGGAACGCGACAACGCCGCTTTTCAAAGCAGTGCGCGTTTGGCCGGCAGTTGGCTCAAGACCTACTTCAACACCCAGGACAACGGCGTGCAGGCCGCCATCGATGCGCTTACGAAAATGCAACAACAGCAGATCAATCCGCCGCTGCCGGACATCTCCGCCTCACTCACACTGTTACGGCGGCTGGAATCCGCACGGAACCAGGCGCCATGAAATACGCCTTCTTCCTGCTGCTGGCGTTGCTGGCCGCCGTCATCGTCGCCAGTGCACTGCACGTGGACAATGGTTACGCGTTGCTCTCCTGGCACCATACCAGCGTGGAGATGTCACTGGGTACGCTGATAGTATTGATATTGTCCGTATTCTTCGCCTTGTACCTACTGACCACACTGGTGGTGAAGCTGTGGACTTTCCCGCGGCGGATACGCGCGGCCATGGAGCGGCGCCGCGAACTGCGCTCGCGGCGTTCTTCCATCCGTGGCCTCATCGACCTGGCCGAAGGCCGCTGGAGCGACAGCGAGCGCCATCTCATGCGCCATGCCGCCGACAGCAAGGTGCCGCTGATCACCTACATCGCCGCCGCCCGCGCCGCGCAGATGCAAGGCGCCCACGAACGCCGCGACGCCTACCTGCGGCGCGCCTACGAACAGGTGCCGGCGGCGCATCTGGCGGTGCTGCTGACCCAGGCAGAACTGCAGATCGCCCATCGTCAATACGAACATGCCCTGGCCACGCTGCGACATCTGCAGGAATTGGATCCCAAGCATGCTTACGGTCTGAAGCTGCTGGCACGTCTGTATAGGAAACTTGGCGACTGGATGCCGCTGCGGGCGCTGATTCCGAAACTGCGGGAACTTCGTGTCATGCCGCGCGCGGAAATCGATCGTCTGGAGTCGCATGCGGTGTGCGCATTACTGGAGCGCATGGATGCCCAATCCGCAAGTGCCCAGGCAACGGTCCTGTGGAACGACATGCCGCGGCGCTTGCGCAGCGACATCAATGTGGTGCGTGCTTACGTCCAGGCATTGATAAAGTTCGGCGAATACAAGCCCGCGGAAAGCATCGCGCGTGACGCGCTCAAGTCCGATTGGGACGAAGAGTTGGTGGTACTTTATGGTCAGACGCGCGCCGATGACTCGGTGCGGCAGCTGGCACGGGTGGAGGATTGGCTGGCGCAGAAGGGCGAAAGCGCGGCGCTGCTGCTAACTGCCGGCCGCCTGTGCGTGGTGGCGAAGCTCTGGGGCAAAGCCCGCAGCTATCTGGAATCCAGCATCGTGCTGGGCGGGCGGGCGGAAGCCTATGAAGAGCTGGGTAAACTGCTCAAGTCCCTGGGCGAACCGGAACATGCCATGCAGGCGTTCAGCGACGGACTGGCGCTGTCCCTGGGCGGCAAGATCAAGTCGTTCAGGCCCGGCAAGCCGCGGTTGCGGCGCGTGCGTGGTTAAAGCCCGGTTTACATTTCATTGCGATTTAATCCATTATCTGAAATATCCTGATAGCAACGAAATACATCGCTTGTCGGCGCGACAATCTCATGCAAGTCCCTGAAGTTCTAGTCATTGAATCCCAGCACCGGCCCGGCAACCTGGGCCGCATTCTCACCGCCATCGGCGAATGCGGCATCATCGTGGATCACATCAGCCTGGTGCGCCGCGCTCAGGACAAGAGCGTGTGGGAAATCACCGTGGAGATGGATGAGGCCGCAGGCAAACAGCTATATGACCGTCTCGCGGGGTTGCCCTATGGGCGTTTATTGGGACGCTCGGATCGGGTGTTCGACCGGCACCGCGGCGGCAAAATCGAAACCATCTCCAAAGTGCCGCTGGATTCCATCCAGCAGCTTCGCGACGTCTACACGCCGGGCGTGGCGCGTGTCTGTCTCGCCATCCAGAAGCACCCGGAAAAAATCTGGGACTACACCAACCTGGGCAACACCGTGGGCATCATTACCAATGGCACCGCCATTCTCGGCCTCGGAGCCATCGGCGCCCTCCCGGGTCTGCCGGTGATGGAAGGCAAGGCCATGATCTACGCCAAGTTCGTGGGCATTTCCGGCGTGCCGATCCTGCTCACGGACACCGCACCCAAGAAGGTCATTGACGCGGTGCTGGCCATTGAATCGTCTTTCGGCGCCATTCACCTCGAGGACATCGCCGCGCCCGCTTGTTTCGAGATTGAAGAGGCCCTGATAAAGAAACTCAACAAGCCGGTGATGCAGGATGACCAGCACGGCACCGCGGTGGTGACTTTGGGTGCGTTGCTCACGGCCAGCCGGCGCGTGCACCAGGATCTCAAGAATTCCATCGTAGGCCAGGTGGGTTTGGGGGCCGCCGGCATCGGCATTGCCAGTTTGTTGTTGCGCTACGGGGTCAAACAGGTATTGGGTGCGGACCTGCGGGAGGAAGCCTTGACGCGCTTGGAACGCCTGGGCGGCAAGCGCGCGAGTCTCGCAGAATTGATGCAGCAGGCGCAGATCGTCATCGCCACTACCGGCGTCAAAGGACTCATAAAACCGGAAATGGTGCGCACAGGCCAGCTGATTTTTGCGCTCTCGAATCCGGAAGCGGAGATCGAACCGCGTATCGCCCTGGAACACGGCGCGGCCTTTGCGACGGATGGCCGCAGCGTCAACAATGCCCTGGGATTCCCCGCGCTGTTCCGCGGTGCCCTGGACGCGCGTGCCAAACGCTTCACCCAGGAGATGTATCTGGCGGCCGCCGATAAACTCGCGGAACTGGCGCCCGCCGACGAACTGCTGCCGCATGTACTGGATAAAACCGTACATGCGGCGGTGGCCGAAGCCGTGAAGCAGGTGGCGCTGAAAAATCAGTAGGCGAAATGCGCACGCCGGTACACGAACGCCAGCAACCACAGGGGGCCGATGAGCAGGAACTGGATGTCCTTGAAGAACGAGGGCTTGCGGCCCTCGATTTTATGGCCGATGAGCTGGCCAATCCAGGCGATCACGAATACGCCCAACGATACCAGCCACAGCGGTACCGGCAGCCGCTCCACGCCGCCGACAACGGCGATTATCACCAGCACCACCAAAGTCATGCCGAGTGCCAGCCGCCAGGCGAGCGTGTAGTAATACAGCAGTGCTGCAAGCATAAACAACACGCCCCAGTTCAGCAGCGGCGAGCGCTCCGCGAAAGCCTGCGGCACGGGAATTGACCACAGCAGGCCGACGAGGGAAAGCAGGATGAGGGGCACACAAATCCAGTGGAGGGATTTGTTCACCGGATTTTGGTGACTCTCGCCGTATTCATCCAGCCAGCTTTGTACCGGGCGCATGACGGTTCTCCATAGTGTGGTACTAGAATACCTCGGACCGACCGGGAGCGGACATGAACCTGCTGCGCTTAATCGCCAAAATGAAATTCATGCCGGAAACCCGGCGGCTGGAGCTGTATCCGCCGTTCTTCAAGATGCGTGCCAAGGTGCTGGAGGCGCAGGATGGCTGGCGCCGACTGCGCATCCGGCTGCCCCTGACAGCGTTTTCCAGCAATCTCTCCGGCGACATGTTCGGCGGCTGGCAGGCGGCCTTGGCGGATCCGATCGCTGCGTTATCCTGTGCGCGGGTATTCCCCGGCTACTCGGTATGGACCCGCGCCATGAACATCGCGTTCGAGAAGCCCGGCAGCACTGACCTGGAATTGCGCTTCGAGATGCCGCCGGATCAGGAAGCCGCGATTAACGCGGAATTAAATGCCAACGGCCGTGCCACGCCCACCTTTGAATACGGTTTTTACCTGGCCGACGGCAGCCTGTGCACGCGCATCACCAACACCGTTGCGATCCGCCCGCGGGGCTATGCCAAAACCAGTACCGAGCAGATGGATCTGAACAACGTGTAACTCAGATTTCGATAAGCCCGTCGGACAATGCGTCCGTATTACCCGGCGTGGGGGGATAGTGCTTAGCCATGGCGGCACCGCAGGCACCGATGGCCGCTACAAAACCATCCACCACCTGGCCTTTGCGGACCTGCTCCACGAAATCCTGAATGATGCCTTGCCAGTGAGCCTCGCCGAGTTTTTCATGGATGCCTTGGTCGGCGACGATCTCCACATAATGTTCCGCCAGGGACACAAACAACAGCACCCCGGAATGATGCGGCGTCAGCTGCACACCCTGCTGGTAGAACTGCGCCTTGGCGAGACGGCTGGCGCGTGAATGTTTCACCTGCCGCGGAACCAGCCGCAAGTGCAGCTCCGGCACGAACAGGAATAAAAGCGCGAGCACGATAAACACCGCCAGCTGGATTTGATAAACATGGATGGCGGCCAGAGGATTGCCGGACAGCAGGAAAACACCCGGCACCAGCAACGCCAGGATGGCTGCCCATAACAGTGGTAGAAAAATATAGTGGTCGCTGCTGCGCGCCACCACGGCCACGAATTCGCCGCTGGTGTTTTTTTCGGCTGCGTGTATCGCCGCCGTGATCCGGGCCTTGTCCTGCTGTGAGAATTTGATCACCGTTCACCAACCTCCGGAGGCGCCACCGCCGCCAAACGATCCGCCGCCACCCGAAAATCCGCCAAAGCCACCGCCTCCAAGGCCCCCGCCGCCGAATCCGCCGCCCCCAAGCCCACCGCTCAACATCCCCAGGGCCAGCCAACCCAACCATCCCATCCCACCGCTACTTTTACCGGGAGCGCCGTGGCCGCCGCGGTTAAAAATTGCCGCCATCAATGGCAAGAGTGCAAACAGGATGATGACCAACATGAGAAACCCGGCGCCGGAGCGGTTGCGCACTTGCTGCTGCGCGACGGCTTGCTGCCGGTTGCCGAGCACCGTGAGAATCGCATCGGTGCCCGCGGCGATGCCAGCGGCGTAATCGCCCTGCTTGAAGCGCGGCAGGATGATATGGTTGATGATGTTGAAACTCTGGGCATCCGTGAGCGTGCCTTCCAGACCATAACCCACTTCGATGCGCACCTGTTTCTCGCCCGCGTCCACGATCAGCAGCGCGCCGTTGTTCTTGCCCTTCTGGCCGATACCCCAGTGGCGGCCCAACTGATAACCGTAGTATTCGATGGGATAGCCGTTGAGCGTGGGTACGGTCACCACCACCAGTTGTGTGCCGGTGCTGTTGGCGTAGGCCGCGAGTTTTTGCGAAAGGCTGTTGAAGACGTCCGCCGGCAGCAGGTGCGCCTGGTCCACCACCGGTCCGGTGAGCGCCGGGAACGCCGGCATGCCGGCGTCCAAGCCATTGCCGGCTGCGAACGCGGGCGTGGCCAGCAACGCGCCGGCGAAAACTGCCAGCGTGAACAAGCGACGGATGCAAAGCGCGTACATGCTATTGAACCCCCCTCATCCTTCCTTCTCCCCCTCACAGGGGGGAAGGAATAGGGAATTAGAAACTGACCTTGGGCGCCTGCTGCGCCTGTTCCGAGATCGTGAAATTCTGGATCATCGGGTAACTCGAGTAGAACATGGCGTGATACCAGCGCCCCGGGATAGTGGTGAGTTCCGTATCGTACTGCTGCACTGCCAGGATGTAGTCGCGGCGCGCCACGGCGATGCGATTCTCGGTGCCTTCCAGCTGCGATTGCAGGGCCAGAAAATTCTGATTGGCTTTCAGGTTCGGATAATTCTCCGTCACCATCATGAGGCGCGAGAGCGCACCGCCCAGGGTCGCTTGGTTCTGCTCGAACTGGTGAAACGCTTTGGGGTTGGTAAGGATATCGTTGGGTATCTGGGTCTGGGTGACCTTGGCACGGGCATTGGTCACGGCCTCCAGTACATCCGCCTCGTGCGTGGCATAACCCTTGACCGTGGCCACCAGGTTGGGGATCAGGTCGGTACGCCGCTGGTATTCGTTCAACACCTGGCTCCAGGCGGCGGTCACCTGCTGCTTGTAGGTGGGGATGTTGTTGATGCCGCAGCCGGCGAGTGACAGCACAATACCCAGCACGGCGGCGAAACCCACGACTTTCTTCATGGTATGCAATTCGGACATGGCGGTCATCCTTTGAAGATATCTACGCATTAACGATGCTTCATGATACACCCACAGGGCGCGCTGCCGGTGTCTGGACTAATATGGATGACAGCAGCCGTTTTCAATGGCAGGACCGCAATAATCCAAGGAGCTTAGATGGCCAAGCAAAAGCGCGTGGTGGTGTTGGTACACGGCTGGAGCGTGCGCAATACCGATACCTACGGCGGTCTGCCGCAGCGTCTCACACTGGAAGCCGTGCGTTCACCCGATCTGGACATCGAGGTACGCAACCTCTGGCTGTCGGAATACATCAGTTTCCACAACGAAGTCACCATCCCGGATATTGCCCGCGCTTTCCAGACGGCGCTGGAACGCGAGGTGGGCGATGCCATCAAAAATGGGCAACGTATCGCCTGCATCGCCCATTCCACCGGCTGTCCGGTGATCCGCGCGTGGCTGCAGCATTTCTATATCAGCGCCGGCCGCAAGCATCCGCCCTTGAGTCATCTCATCATGCTGGCGCCCGCGAACTTCGGTTCGGCGTTGGTGCAACTGGGGCTTTCCAAACTCTCGCGCCTCAAGGCCTGGTTCGAGGGCGTGGACGTGGGCACCGGTGTACTGGAATGGCTGGAGCTGGGCAGTCCCCAGAGTCTCAAGCTCAATCTCGAATGGCTGCAACAGGGCGCGGCCTATATCGGCCCGCAGGGCTTGTTTCCCTTCGTGCTCACCGGCGAATCCCATGACCCGCAGCTTTATGACTTCGTGAACAGCTACACCGCGGAAACGGGTTCCGACGGCGTGATCCGGGTGGCGGCTGCCAACCTGAATTACACCCATGTGTGCCTGGAACAGCAAGCGCCGGTGACGGACAAAAAATCGAAACTGGGTTTCAGCGCCCCGCTGCTGCAAGCCGGGGCACCGGAAATTTCACCGGCGGTGCCGTTGGCGGTAATCCCCGGCGTCTGTCATTCGGACCTGCGCATGGGCATCATGCGCAGTATTCCCGCCGATGCCATCCCCAATGCCACCGTGACGGGCATTCTGCAATGCCTGCGGGTCAACACCCTCAAGGATTACGCCACACTGTTCGACGGTTTCCGCGTCCAGACGGCGGAGGTGCAACAACAAGAGCAGGTGGAGGACCGCGGCAGCCTCGGTCCCTTCGATCATCAGGTGATCGTGGATCCCTGCTGCATGCTCATCTTCCGGGTGCGCGACGACCAGGGCAATGCCATCAAGGATTTCGATATCATTCTCACGGCCGGCAAAGACAATAACCCCAACCACCTGCCGCCGGAATTTTTCATCGACCGCCAGCGCAATCACCTGGATCCCGGCACCATCACCTACTACCTCAATTACACCCGCATGCTGGGCGGCCCGGCGGTGATGTACAAAGGCCGGCAATTGCGGCCAGCGCTGCCGCCTTGCGACAGCCTCGGCCTGCACGTGGTGCCCTACCCTCAGGACGGCTTCGTGCTCTATCAGCCGGCGACCCTTAAGGCGACGGCGGGTAATCTCAAGAATCTCATCAAACCCAACCAAACCACGATCGTGGATATCGTCATGCGCCGCATCCTACGAGAGGGCGTGTACCGCCTGACCCAGAATCCTTCACCGCAAGACTTCACCAAGCAGCCGCCGGGCGCACCCATCAATTAAATCATCGGGAGAAAATGCTGATGCGCCGTCCATCTATTTTGAGCCGAAACTTGCTGTTTGCCTTGTTCATTGCCGCGTCGGCCGTGTTTGCGGCGACCCCCACAGGATCCCACGTGAAACTCGCGGGTCATAGTTTCAGCGTGGAAATTGCGGCCACCGACGCCGCCCGTGAACGCGGCCTGATGTACCGTACGCACCTGGCAGCCGGTCACGGCATGCTGTTTGTCTATCCCAACGCGCAGCTGCGCTATTTCTGGATGAAGCACACACTCATTCCGCTGGATATCCTGTTCTTCGATGCCCAGCGCCGGCTCATCAACGTGTCGGCAGATACGCCGCCTTGCAAGTTGAATCCCTGCCCCTCTTATCCCAGCGCCGCCCCGGCAAAGTACGTGCTGGAACTCAAGGCCGGTGTGGCAGCCAGCTTCGGAATACAACCTGAAAACGTATTCACTATCCGCTAATTAATCAAGATGCTTCTCGCCGGCGGTTTTTCTCACGATCAGATACCCGAGGATTGGGCGCGATACTATATAGATAATGAGCGCGGCCATCCCGCCCAGGATCAGCCATGCAATCAACCCGTGCAGGGTGTATTCCCACAGCATCGCCAGGGTCTGCCAGAATCTCAATCGCAGCAGCGCCGTGAGTTGCGCAAACGAGAACGGCAAGGGCGGCTGGCGAAACAGCCATTGGCCGGCCTGGATGAAGGGAATCAACAACAGCAGTTGCAGGGGGTAAACCACATAGTTCACCACCTGGATGAGCGGCAGGTTGATGCCGAACACCACCGCGGCGGCGGCACACAGTATCGTGGTGCTGCCGAGCACCGGGGTCACCCCCAGCACCACACCCAGGGCGATGGTGAGCGCAATCTTGTGGGGCGTGATGCCCTGACTCAGAAGCTCGAGGATCAACCGTACCAGCTTGTGATCACGTAGTTTCATCGGTCAGCCGTTGCAACTAGGTATTGATTGATTCGCATCCCAGACTTCAGTCTTGACTGCAGTGCATGGGTTGTTCCAACCTGTCAAGGAGGCAGTCTAGGGGAATTCCTACGGGATTTCTTCCATTCGAATGGAAAGTTCCGATCACCGTTCATGCTGCCGGCAACTGCGACTGATAGACCCATGCGAGCACGATAGAGTACAGCCCAACGCTGCTTCCAGCCTACTAAATTGGATGCAGTGCAAACCGCTGAGCTTTTCTTTTGCGGTATCATTAGCGCCCAAAATAACCCTGGCCGGAATGTTTGCATTCGTCCATGAACGCACTCAGCATACACAACCTCGTCAAGACCTATAAAAACGGTACCCAAGCCCTCAAAGGCATCGATTTCGAGGTGCAGGAAGGCGAGTTCAGCGCGCTCCTCGGTCCCAACGGCGCCGGCAAAACCACCGCCATCGGCATCATCACTTCACTGGTGAACAAGACCTCCGGCACCGTCAAGGTCTTCGACTACGACATCGATACCGAAATAGAAAGGGCGAAATCCTGTATCGGCCTGGTGCCGCAGGAGATCAACTTCAATCAGTTCGAGAAAATTTCCGACATCGTGATAAACCAGGCGGGGTTCTACGGCATCCCGCGCCGGCTGGCGAAGCAGCGCACGGAGAAATATCTGAAGCAGTTGAGCCTCTGGGATAAGCGCGACGACATCTCCCGGACCTTGTCCGGCGGCATGAAGCGCCGGCTTATGATCGCCCGGGCGCTGGTGCACGAACCAAAATTATTGATCCTGGACGAGCCCACCGCCGGCGTGGATATCGAGGTCCGTCGTTCCATGTGGATGTTCCTCAAGAAAATCAACAAGGAAGGCATCACCATCATCCTCACCACCCATTATCTGGAGGAAGCCGAGGACCTGTGCCGACGCGTTGCCATCATCGACAAGGGGCGCATCATCGAGCAGGGGCGCACCCGCGACCTGTTGGCGAAGTTGCACACCGAAACCTTCGTGCTCAACTTGCGCGAGCCGCTGCAACAGGTGCCGCCGCTCGACGGTTACGCCGTGACCCAGGTGGACGACACCACCCTGGAAGTCGAGGTGAATAAGTCCCAGGACGTCAACATGCTGTTCGGCCTGCTCTCGCAGCAGCACATCCAGGTAACCAGCATGCGCAACAAGGTGAATCGTCTGGAAGAATTATTCGTGCGCCTGGTCGAAGGCAAGGGCTGAGTACCATGAGAATCAGCAGGTTTCGCGAGAATTACATCGGTTTCCAGACTATCGTCATCAAGGAAGTGGGACGCGTGTTGCGTATCTGGATACAGACCCTGGTGCCCCCCGCCATCACCATGACCCTGTATTTCATCATCTTCGGCAGTCTCATCGGCAGCCGCGTGGGTCAGTTGGGGGGCTTCAGCTACATGGCCTATATTGCACCGGGTCTCATCATGATGTCGGTGATCACCAGCTCCTACGCCAATGTGGTGTCATCGTTCTTCGGCGCCAAGTTCGGCCGTCATGTGGAAGAGCTGCTGGTATCGCCTCTGCCGAATTACATGATAGTGCTGGGCTACGTGGCGGGTGGCGTGGTGCGGGGTCTGCTGGTGGGCATCCTCGTCACTGTCATCGCATTGTTCTTCACGCGCCTGCACATGGTGCATCCTTTTGTGACCTTGTCGGTGGTCATCCTCACGGCAGTTGTGTTTTCGCTGGGCGGGCTCATCAACGCGGTGTTCGCCAAGAAATTCGACGACGTTACCATCGTTCCCACCTTCATTCTGACGCCGCTCACCTACCTCGGCGGCGTGTTCTATTCCATCAACATGCTGCCGGTGGTCTGGCAGCATATAGCCAGGGCCAATCCGATTCTTTATATGGTGAATGCGTTCCGCTACGGCATCCTGGGGGTATCCGACATCGGCATCGGCACCGCCTATGCCATCATCCTTTTCTCCATCATCGGCCTGTTCAGCTTCAGTCTCTATCTGTTGCACAACGGGGTGGGTCTGCGCAGTTGAGGCAAGGTTATCAGCATGGTGGCCTGGACATTTTCGCCTGTTTTTTAATTGCCCACTCCAGCAATTCCCGCCCGGCGCTGGGCTTGTATTCACCCGGGCAGTGCGTCGGAAACGCAAGTGTCGTCCGGTTGGAAGGCGAGGGGCCGATTTGGATGGTTTGAAACCGGCTGCATACCCCATCCGATTTCACGATGGTTCCTCCATAAATGGAGCGGTCGCTTTCGCCGTTCTGCATGCTCGCCGGCTTGCGGGGTGCATTCAAGGCTTGCTGCAGAGGGGTGGCGGCCGGGATCTTTTGCCACATGAATTCGCTCGGGTTCGAGTCACTGTGTTCCTGGCTTTTAATGCTCATCTCTATCTGCTGCTGCCAATCAACAGGCTTGGGCAACGTCGGCTCGGTAATTTTCAGCAGAATCTTGTGCGGCCGCGCAAGGTGCCATCGTTTCAGGATCGCCCCGCGTTCATCCTGAGGTTTGGATCGCAGCCGGTTCGGCTTCGAAGCTGCTTGTTCAGATGGCGTGGCCGAAGTCAAACGTATCTCAATAGGCGTGACCCGGATTGCGGATTCGGGGGGTCTGTCGAACATGAAGATCAGAGCAGCCAGAACACTGGCCGCGGCAAGTATGCTGGCCGCAACACACGCAGCCCTGTTGGGTTGCCAAACCAATTCGGATTGCGGCACAACCATGGCCACTGGTAATCTCCGCGACCCCCTCTGCGGAATATCCAGTCATCCTTTTATAACCGATTTTCCTGGATTGCCGGCTTTTTCCGGCGATAGCCGAAACGGGTGGTCACCAGGATCACGCCCACCAGAATCACCAGCATGCCCAGAAGCCGGACAGCCCCGACTTTTTCGCCCAGCACCACCCAGCCGAGTACCAGCGCGATGGCGGGATTGACGTAGGCCGTGGTACTGAGCTTGTCCGGAGCGGTGTGGTGAATGAGCCATATGTAAGTGCTGTAGGCGATGCAAGATCCAAATACCGTGAGATAGACAAGCGCCCCCGTACTGAGCAGGCTCCAATGCCAGTGGGAGGATTCGCCGGCCGCCAGGCCAAGAACCAACAGCACCCCGCCTCCCAGGAACAGCAACATCCCCGACAACATCAGCGGCGTCACGCTCACGCTATAGCTGCGGCCGTAGATCACGCCCATACCCCAACACACGGTGGACAGCAGAATCGCAAGCTGCGCGCCGAAATGCTCAAAGGTAAATTGTTTCCCCGGCAACAACATGAGGACCGCGCCCACTAAGCCGATGGCGAGCCCGCTCTTGGCACGCGCGGATAGCGGATGACCCTTGGGTCCGAAGGTGCCGAACCACGCCACCCACAAGGCCGAGGTGATGGCGATGAGTGCCGCCTGATTGGATTGCACATAAACTTCCCCCCAGGTCACCAAACCGTTGCCGAGTGTCACCAGCAACACGCCCATGATCAGCGCGTGCAACCACTCGCGCGGCTGTCTCGGCAGCGGCTGGCCGCGGGCGACTGCGATCGCCATCAATACCAAACCTGCGACGGTGTTGCGTATGCCGGACAACAACGCCGGAGGGATATCCGCTACACCGATGCGGATGCCGAGATACGTTGACCCCCACACGATATACACCACCGCGAAGGCTGCCATGAGCCGCAGCCGGTGACGAGCGTCGCTAGTCATGTGGCTCCCTGTGCAGTGAAAAGGCCGCTATTCTACATAGGCAGGAGAAATGCCTGCTGTTGCTGACGTAACTTCAAGCCTCGCTCATGATTCTTCAGTTCGCGCCCTTTAATATGCCGCGACACAAATAATACAAGCGAACCCTGTTTCGCAGGCATAATCGCGTGCGGCGTGTGTCTCTCTAGCGCTCATGATTTACCTTGCCCTTGTTCACGCTGCGCATCCACCTGCTTCGAGCCCGGCACCAGGATACGCGCCATGAGCATGCCGATTTCATACAGCAGATAAATGGGCACGGACAACAAGGTCATGGAAACCACATCCGGCGGCGACAGCATCATGCCGACAATGAAGGAGGCTACCAATGCATAGGCGCGCAGTTTCTTGAGCTTGCCCGGCGTCGTGAACCCCACCCACACCGCCAGTACGATGGCCACCGGCACTTCGAAGGCCAGGCCAAAGGCAAAGAATATCGTGAGCACGAAATCCAGATAAGCATTGATGTCGGTCATCACTTTGACCCCGGCCGGCGCCACCGAGGTAAGGAACGCGAAGGCCACCGGAAACAGCACAAAGTAGGCGAAGGCCACGCCACAATAAAACAGCACCACGCTGGACACCAGCAACGGGAAAAACATGCGGCGTTCGCTCTTGTAGAGTGCCGGCGACACAAACCGCCAAAGATGCCAGAGCAGCACCGGTACGCTCAGGAACAGCGCCAGCATGAGCGTAAGCTTCATGGGCGTCATGAAAGGCGAGGTGACGCCGGTGGCAATCATGCTGGAACCCGACGGCAGCCGCCGGATCATGGGCAAGGCGATGAAATCAAACACCCGATTCTGGAACGGGAACAGGCACAAGAACAACGCCAACAGCGTCCCCACCCACAGCAGCAGACGGCGGCGCAACTCCAGCAGGTGCCCGATGAGGGATTTGCTGATCAGTGTTTCGCCGCCGGGATCATCCGTTGGGGGGGTCATGCTTGGTTGTTTCCTGCGCCCTGTCCGCCGTATCCGCACCGGCAGTCTTGGTGCCGACGAGGTTGATCGGCTCATTGATAGTCCGGCGTACGCTGTCCGCCGCTTTGCGCATTTCCTCGGCCGCCAGTTCGCGTTCGATCTGCTCCGTGAGATTTCTTACCACGGCCCGCGCCCGGCCCACCCACAGGCCAACGGTGCGTGCCAGTCCCGGCAAACGTTCCGGACCAAACACCACCAATGCCAGCACGAAGATCAGTGCCAGCTCCCAAAAGCTGCCTTCGAACATGGAACGTCAGTTGGAAGTGTTATCGGAACCGGATTTGGACTTTTCGTCTGCGGCTTTCGCTTCGGCCGCGGGTTCGTTGTCGCTATCGTGCATGCCTTTCTTGAAGCTGCGCACGGCCTTGCCGAGGTCTTCGCCGAGCTTGGGCAGTTTTGCGGTGCCGAACACCAGCACCACGATGATAAGAATCAACAGTATCTTGGGAAAACTGAGTTCCATGAATTGCTCCTGCGGCTCCGGGGTAATGGGTGGGGACCAGAGTTCGCTCAAAAGAAACCTGAGTCGTCAAGGCCGGTGAAAGCGTATTTTACCCCTATTGCCGCGCCTTTGATTTCCTATTCCGAAGGCTCGCCGGGAAGCACGTCGGCAAGTTTTTGTGCCTTGGCAAAATCCAGGGGTTGGACAGACAACACGGCGCCTGCCAAGCTACCGCCGCCTGCCTTGTACAGCTGGCGGATATCTTCAAGCGAACTCAGGCCGTTAGCCAAAAATATCGGGATGGTCAGAGACTGGGCCAGTGACAAAGCCGCCGTGAGATTAAAATTGCGCATCCCGCCATGGTGTTTGTCGCTGTAAAGAATTCCCGCCACACCCTCGCGCTGGAAATGCTCCGCCACCTCCAGGGCCTCGTGGTTGGCCAATTTCGACCAACCCTCGGTGTTCACCCTGCCATCCTTGGTCTCCAACTCCACCAGGATGTGTCCGGGATATTCGAGGCACAGGTTGTTGATGTAATGCGGCGTGCTCGCGGCCTTGGTCCCCAAGATCAGGTAGTCCGCGCCTGCGTCAAAATAACTTTCCACGTTTGCATCGCTGCGCATTCCGCCGCTGACCTGCACCGGCACGCCGGGACAGGCGTCCACAATGCCGCGGATTACGGCGGCATTCGCCGGTTTGCCGGGTTGTGTACTGTCCATGTCCGCCACGTGCAGGCGGCGTGCACCCGCTGCCGCCCAGCGTTGGGCAACCGTCACCGGATTATCCGTCGGCACGGACTTGCCATCGCCAGGGACAGCCGTCGCAGGTGTGCATTTCCCATCCTTTATATCGATCGCAGGTATCAGCAACATGGTTGTCGCCTGGTTTTGGTCTGCGTTATTTCCCGTCCGACCGTGCGCGCCGCCAAACTATTAAGCAGGGGCTGCGGAGCGTCGGCACATATGGTATCTGGTGGTTATGGAAAACATGGGATTGGATCCGGACCGGTCAATGATGACGAAGCTGGATTTAAGTGCGCCGTCCATATTCAAGCAAGCCAGCGTATTTTACTCATGGTTTATAAACGACCGGCGGCTCAATCCTAATCCAGACGGGGGTCAGGAACAATCCATGTCCTCTCAGCTCTCCGAATCGGGCGGGACTTCTAACCAGAAGGTGACGGGCCCGTCATTCACCGACGACACCTGCATATCAGCCCCGAATAGGCCGCACTGGGTGGCGGCGTGGGCCCGCACAGTCTGTTCGTATAGATAGGTGAACAGATATTTGCCCTGTTCCGGCGGCGCCGCCGGCGTGAAACTCGGGCGGTTGCCCCTGCGGGTATCCGCCGCGAGCGTGAATTGCGGCACCAGCAGCAGGCCACCGTCAATCTCGCGCACATCCCGGTTCATGCGGCCGGCCGTATCCGGAAACACGCGGTAGGCCAGCAGGCGTTGCAGCAGACGTTCGGCCTGTGCTTCACGGTCGCCACGCTCGACAGCAATGAACACCAGTAACCCCCGACCGATGGCGGCCACCGGGCTGCCTTCCACCTCCACCGAAGCGCGGCTGACGCGCTGCAACAGTCCGATCATGGGGTTTTGAAACGGCCGGCAAACTCATCGGTCGCTTCCACCAGGGCCGAGCAGATGCCTGGTTCGCTGGAGGCGTGGCCGGCATCGGGAATTAACCGAAACTGCGCTTCCGGCCATGCCTTGTGCAGCTGCCAAGCGGCGGACGCCGGACATACCACATCGTAGCGCCCTTGCACGATCACGCCGGGGATATTCCGGATACGCGGCGCATCGCGGATGATCTGGCCGGGGGTCAGGAAACAAGCATGCACGAAGTAATGACATTCGATGCGGGCGATGGCCATGGCCACATCCGGCTCGGAAAAATGATCTACGACGGATTCGCTGGGCAACAACGTTGAGCAGCGCGCCTCGAACAACGACCAGACTTCCGCCGCGCGTTGGCGCGTGGCGGGATCATCGCTGGTGAGACGCCGGTAATAGGCGTGTATCAAGTCGCTGCGCTCGGCTACCGGGATCGGCGCCACGAACTCCTCGAAATGGTCCGGAAACAGATGCTGGATGCCGTCCTGGTAAAACCAGCTGAGTTCCGCCGCCGTGACCAGGAAAATGCCGCGCAGGATCAGCGCCAGGACCCGCTGTGGATGAGTTTCGGCGTACACCAAGGCCAAGGTCGAACCCCAGGAGCCGCCGAAAACCAGCCAGCGCTCGATGCCGAGGGTTTCCCGGATGCGCTCCATGTCCTCCACCAGCGCCTGGGTGGTGTTATGCGTGAGTTCCGCGTGCGGCCGTGAACGGCCGCAACCGCGTTGATCGAAGAGCACGATGCGATAACGCGCCGGATCGAAAAACCTGCGGTTGTCGGTGGTACAGCCACCGCCCGGACCGCCGTGAACGAACACCACCGGCAGGCCGTCGGGATTGCCGCATTCCTCCACATAAATCTCATGGGGCGCCTGCGCGCGTAGGCTGCGGGTGGCAAAGGGTTCCAGGGGAGGGAAGAGTTCGCGCATGGCGGCTGGTTTCGGGGTTTGTTACTGGGTTTTACCGCAAAATCAAATGGGGGACAGCTTTCGATGTAAGCCTTTTCCTACGCTGGCTGCCGGAGTCCTCTGACTGTACCGGCAATCTGCCCGTGGCAGAGTAACACTCGCCTGCACTGCCAAGGAATGGCGGGACAAGGATAGGATCAGGGACCCGGGGCGGGGTATGGACCAGCAAGGATGCTTACGCCCTTTTAGGTACACTCAATCACCTCTGGCCATGAAGGCCTTGACCCGGCGGTCCCGTCCGCCGGGTTTTTTATGCCGCCGTCGTCACGGTTTTGTGCTCTAATCTCAAAGCTTAGTCGCCGCGCGACGCAAGTTCCGAGACACAACGTTGCTGGTATTCCCCGCATTCCGGCGGTTTTCGGTCTGGTTAATCCGCCTGTATGGCGCACTCACCGAGGACAACGGCCGGGCATTGCGCTCGCCGCCGAGAGCGGCAGACGACGGGGATTGCAACGCCGACTTCGTTGCCGACATGGACGAATACGTCACCATCGCCACCTTCGACAAGACCATCGATGCGCATATCGTCATGGGGCGGCTGGCGGCGGAGGGAATCCGCGCGTTACTGTTCGATGACAACATGGTGCAGATGGACTGGTTGTATGCCATCGCCCTCGGCGGCATCAAGCTTCGCGTCATGCGTGCGGACGAGACCTTGGCACGCGATATCCTGGCCACCGATTATTCCCACGATCTCGACGATGTGGATGTGGGCAAGCCGGAAATCTGAATATCAGTGTGCTAAAGACCGCTAGAGTTCCAGCAGCGTCTCCCTTTCCTGGGCCGACGGTTCGAAGCCGCGCGCTCCGTAGTACTCGAGGATGGCATTCACCACCTCCTGGACTTCGTTCACGACCTTGAACAGTTCGAGATCCTGCGCATCTATCATATGTTCCGCAACCAGGCGTGCCTTCAACCAATCCACTAATCCTTGCCAGAATCCGCTACCCACCAGCAGGATGGGAATCGGCATGATCTTGCCGGTCTGGATGAGCGTGAGGATTTCACCGAGTTCATCCAACGTGCCGAAACCGCCCGGCAGCACCACGTAAGCCGAAGCGTACTTCACGAACATCACTTTGCGCGTGAAGAAATGCCGGAACTTAAGGGAAATATCCTGGTAGTGGTTGGCAGCCTGCTCATGGGGCAACTGGATATTGAGACCGATGCTCGGCGATTTTCCTGCGTAGGCGCCCTTGTTGGCGGCCTCCATGAGCCCCGGTCCGCCGCCGGTCACCACCGAAAAACCAGCATCGGATAATGCCCGGCTGATTTGTTCCGCGAGTACATAGTACGGATGGTCTGGCGCCATGCGCGCCGAACCGAAGATGCTTACGGAAGGCCGGATGGACGCCAGCTGTTCGAAGCCTTCCACGAATTCCGCCATCATCCGGAAGATTTTCCAGGACTCGCGGGCATGCATGGCATCCAAATTTTCACGTTGCGGATGTAAATGGCGTTTATCGTCAGCTTGCATGATGTTGCTCCATGGGTGGACCTTCGCCTGAGAATCTGATTGACGCAAGTGCCAAAAGCATCTGTCTTTCCATCAACAACTGAGGGCCATCATGGACGCCGGCACCAGTCTCCGTCCAAGATTCTCGATCCCGTGCGGGTGCTGCGCTCGGGATTCGGAAACAGGGCTAACGCCACTGCCTATCACGGCGGGTGGGATACCGCCGGGGTTGCCGGGCAGCGCGGGCACACATCAGATGGGCATGAGGTTAGCGTAAGCCACCACCAGCCATTTGGCGCCTGCGCTGCTGAAATTCACCTGCACACGTGCGTGCGCTCCGCTGCCTTCGTAATCCAGCACCGTGCCTTCGCCAAAGCTCGGATGGCGCACCCGCTGGCCGAGACTCAAACCCACCGGTGCGGCGTACAGCTGGCCGGCGGCGGCCGCCGTGAACGGCCGCGACACTTGCACCCGCGGACGGATTTCCTGCACCAGCTCCGGCGGAATCTCCCGCAGAAACCGCGATGGCACGCCGTAATTGTCCATGCCGTGCAGCCGTCGGCTCTCGGCGTAGCTGAGATACAGTTCCTGCTTGGCACGGGTCATGCCCACATAACACAGGCGCCGTTCCTCCTCGAGTCCTTCCAGATCCTCACTGGAGCGCTCGTGCGGAAACAGACCGTCTTCCAGTCCGCAGATAAACACCAGCGGGAATTCAAGGCCCTTGGCCGAATGCAGCGTCATGAGCTGCACGCAATCCTCCCATTCCCGTGCCTGGCCTTCGCCGGCCTCCAATGCGGCATGGGAAAGAAACGCCGACAGGGGTGTCATGCCTTGCAGATCTTCCGGTTGAAAACCGCGTGCCGCGCTTACCAGCTCCTGCAGATTCTCGACGCGCGCTTCGCCGCGCTCGCCTTTTTCCGCCTTATAGTGTTCAACCAGCCCGCTGCCGTGGATCACATGATCCACCTGCTCGAATAAATCGAGCCCGCGTACGGCTTTGTCCATATCGTCCACGAGCTTTGTGAAACCGCCGAGCGCGCCCGACACCCGCGCCGGTGCATCCTTGCTGTCCAGCAGCTGACACAACACGCGCCACAGCGGCAGATTTCGGCGGCGACTGGCTTCGCGCAGCGAATCCAGCGTGCGTATGCCGATACCGCGTACCGGCAGGTTGATGATGCGCTCAAAAGAGGCATCGTCGTCGCGGTTCTCCAGCAGGCGCAGATAGGCGAGCGCATCCTTGATTTCCTGGCGCTCGAAGAAGCGCGGGCCCCCATAGACCCGGTAAGGAATCGCTTCCGCAAGCAAGCGTTCCTCGAATACCCGCGACTGGGCATTGGAACGGTACAGGACGGCGATATCGTGGCGCGCGCCGCCCTGTTCCTGCCAGTGCCTGATCTGATCCATGACGAACTGCGCCTCGTCCTGCTCGTTGTAGGCGGCATACACACGGAGTGGCAGGCCGTCAGCGCCGCTGGTCCACAGGTTCTTGCCCAGCCGCGTGCTGTTGTTGGCGATCAGGGCATTGGCGGCCTTGAGGATATTGCCGGTGGAACGGTAGTTCTGTTCCAGACGCAGCATGCGGGTGTCGGAGAAATCCTTTTCGAATTTCAGAATGTTCTCGATCTTGGCGCCACGCCAGGCATAAATGGACTGATCGTCGTCACCCACCACGAACGGCACGCCCTGTTTGCCCGCAAGCAAGCGGATCCAGGCGTACTGGATAGCGTTGGTATCCTGGAATTCGTCCACCAGAATGTAGTGGAAGCGCCGTTGATAATGGGCCAGCAGCGCCGTATCGTTGCGCCACAATTCCAGCGCCCGCAGCAGCAGTTCCGCGAAATCCACCAGCCCGCCACGCTCACAGGCGCCTTCATAAGCCGCATAGGCGCGCAACATTTGCCGTTGCGTCGAGTCATCGCTTTCGGGAATATGTTTGGCACGCAGCCCCTCATCTTTGCGCGAATTGATGAACCATTGCAACTGACGCGGCGGATAGCGGGCCTCGTCAAGTTCAAGACTTTTGAGCACGCGGCGGATAAGACGGTATTGGTCCTCGGAATCCAGTATCTGGAAGCTCTGCGGCAGTTTCGCCTCGCGCCAATGCTGACGCAACAGCCGGTGGGCGAGTCCGTGAAACGTGCCCACCCACATGCTGCGCGCAGAGCCGCCGATGAGTTGTTCGATGCGCACGCGCATCTCGGCGGCCGCCTTGTTGGTGAAGGTCACCGCCAGAATGCCGAATGGCGAGACCTGCTGCACCTGGATCAGCCAGGCGATGCGATGCACCAATACGCGGGTTTTGCCGCTGCCGGCACCCGCCAGCACCAGCATGGGTTTGGCCTCGGCGGTCACCGCCTCGCGCTGGGCGGGATTCAAGGGATCGAGAATTGCGGTGACATCCATCCAGTTATTTTAACAGAGCCGATTCAGGAACTTGGCCAGGGGGACAAACAGCCGGTATCTGTGTCGAGGTTAAACGTACACTGGCATGCCTTTCGCACAACGGCTGTGCACACAAGCGCTATGTACAAAGCCTCCGCCCTGGTTCGATTGGGATCAGATTTTCCCGCGGATGCAACAGTACGCACCGGCTCAATGTACTCACATCACGAATTGAGTGAACCACGAGAGCTTCATGAAATTTGTGGATGCGTTAAGTAATGGGGAACAACGCACCGGTATCTCTCCATTTTCTCTATATTTAGTAATGCTTGGATTTCGATAACTCCGGTAAAGGATACAGGGATTCAGGCCAGGGAATCGGGTGTGCCTGCTGCAGTTTCACGATCTCGGCCACCGGCACCAGTTCAATACCTTGGCTTGAAAGCTTCGGCAGCTGCGCGGCGAGCACCGCCAGCGTCGCCGGTCGCGGATGGCCGATGGCCAACGCAAAGCCTTTCTTGCGCGCAATCTCCAGCAAGCGGTTGAACTGGAACTGCACTGCTTGGGGCGTGTTCACATCATCCAGAAACACGTCGCGGCGCGCGGCGGGCACGCCGTTCTCCCGCGCAATCTGATAGGCGATGCTGTCCACGGTGGTATAGCTGTCCACGAAGAACAGATTCCCGATGGAGTGCAGTGTCTGCATGATCCAGGCAAGATCGCCGGGGTGCATGCTGATGAGACTGCCTTCGTGATTGTTGACGCCCACCAGGTGCGGAATGGCCGCCACGTCTGCGTGCACCGTATTCTGGATTTCCTGCCGGGACATCTGGAGCGTGATGCCGCCGGGACCCAGCGGTGCGTCATCAACCGCCTGCATCGGTAAATGCAGCAGCACCTCTTTGCCGTGCGCGTAAGCGAGATCGGCGAGGGTCACGGAATACAGTGTATGCGGCAGAACCGCACAAGCCACCGGCCCCGGCAGGTCCACGGCGCGCCGGCCTTCCTCAAGGGTATTGCCAAGGTCATCAATGACGATGGCCACCACCGGATGGGCAAGGGGCGCGGCGGCGCACCGCGGTGCGCCGCTGACTGGCATCAGCAGCGCCAACAACAGTAACGCGAATACGGCTACGCAGGGCCGTCGCGTCGTGCCACTTGTCATCCGGGACCGCTGGCGGTAAGGCTCAGCCCCTTGAGGATATTGAGGGCTTCATACAGCTGAAAATCCTGCTGTGCCAGCCGTCCAGCGGCAGGCGTGCCGGAGGCGGCTTCCGGCGTCGGTGCATTGTTGGCAAGATGTCCCTGCAGATTGGATTCCGCAAGGTTTTGATTGGCATCATTGGACACCGCCACATTGAACTCCGGCACCACGATATCCGGCTTGATGCCTTCCGCCTGGATGGAATGGCCCGACGGCGTGTAATACAGGGAGGTCGTGAGTTTGATGGCGGCGCCTTCCGGCAACGGAATCACGGTCTGCACCGAACCCTTGCCGAAGGTCTGGGTGCCGAGAATCAACGCGCGGTGATTGTCCTGGAGCGCACCGGCGTTGATCTCCGCCGCCGAGGCGGTGCCGCCGTTCACCAGCACCACCAGCGGTGCGCCTGAAAGTATGTCGCCGGGCGTGGCACGGCGCACGAAGTTGGAATCCGGCGCACGGCCTTTGGCGGTGACGATGATGCCGCTGTTGAGGAACGCATTGGACACGTCCACCGCCGCATCCACCAGACCGCCGGGATTATTGCGCAGATCCAGAATCAAGCCCTTGAGGGGCGCGTGGTTTTGTTTGACGAGAGTTTGTACCGCCTGCATCACGCCAGTACCGGTGTCCTCGCTGTACTGACTGATGCGCACGTAACCGTAGCCCGGTTGCAGCAGGCGGCTGCGCACGCTCGCCATGTGCACTTCGGCGCGCGTGAGTTTGAAGTCCAGGGGCTTGGCCACGCCGTGGCGCAGGATGGTGAGGGTAACGGCGGTGCCGGGCTTGCCGCGCAGGAGTGCGACGGCATTGTCGAGACTCATGCCGTCCAGGCTGGTGCCGTTCACCCGCAGGATGATGTCGCCGGTCTGGATACCGGCTTGGGCGGCGGGGGTGCCGTCAATCGGCGAGATCACCACTACCGCCCCGGCCTGCTGGGTGACTTCCAGTCCCAAGCCGCCGAATTGTCCGCTGGTGATGATCTGCATCTGCTGGTAATCGCTCTTATCCAGAAATGCGGAATGCGGATCCAACCCCGCCAGCATGCCACTGATGGCGTTGTTGATAAGCGTGTTGTCGTCCACCGGCTGCACGTAATCTTCCTTGACCAGTTGCATCACATCGGCGAGCAGCCGCACCTGTTGCCAGGGCAGCGGGGCTTGCATTTGTGTTGTTGCGGCGGGTGCCGCCGGCGGCGCTGCGACTGCGGGTGCCATGATGCCGGGTACGACACCCAGCAGGGAACCGAATATAAACGCGACAGACTTGGGGAGAGTGGCGGACATGCAGATATTCTCCGGCTGTGCGCAGCCTGCTGAACTACGCGGTCAAGATAGCACGCGGCGCCCCGATTATCCCCGCGGCAGATGTCCGCGGCACCATTCCCGAGGGCTGAGCGCCACATTGCGATGGCGGATTTCAAAATACAGCGCCGGTTGATTCTGACCGCCGCTGTCGCCGAGAGTGGCGATGGTCTCACCCATCTGCACCCAGTCGCCCACGTGCGCATAGACACTCTGATTATGGGCGTAGATGCTCATGTAGCCGTCGCCGTGGTCAATGATCACCAGCAGGCCAAAATGCGGCAGCCAATCGGCGAACACCACACGCCCATATGATACGGCGCGTACCGGTGTGCCCAGCGGGGCGGCGATCAAATCACCCGTAGCACGCAACCGGCCAGCGGCCAGCGGCTCGCCGAAGTGCTGGATAACCCGGCCGAAGACCGGCCAGGGCAAACGGCCGCGCAGGCTGGCAAAGCGATGGTGCCCTTCCAGATCTGCGGGTATGTCCGCCAGGGTCTGTTGCAGATTCGCCAGCAACTCCTCAATGGCGCGCGCGTCGCGCTGCATGCGTGCAAGTTTCTGGCTGTGGGTGTGGATGCTGGTATTGAGCTGTGCAAGCGCTTGTTTGCGTGCCGCGCGGTTCTGTTCCAGCTTGGCCAGCGTCTGTGCCCGCTGAGCGCGCAAATTCGAAAGCCGCGTTACCTGCTGCTGGACCTGGGCGTTGATTTTTGCAAGGGCATCAAGTTGCTCGCGCACCGCTTGGATGCGCGCCGCCCGCGCCTTGTTGAAATAATCGTAATAGGCCAGCAGCCGGCTGATAGTGGCGGGATCCTGGGCGTTCAGCAGCAGCTGCAACTGCGAATCCCGGCCTTCCATATACGCGGCCCGGATTTGCTTTGCGAGCGCGTCTTTCTGGGCTGCAAGCGCCACCTGCTTCTGCGCCTGTTCGCGCTGCAGAGCGTCGAGGTGTGATTGTGCCTGGCTGACGGAACGGTTTAGGTCATGCAGGCGCCCGCTCAGTTGCGCGATCTGCCGCTCGCTGGTGCGCAACTCCAACTGCATCTTGCTGCGCCGCTGGATGTCGCGGTTCAGGTTGGACTGCACCTGGGCGATGCGCGTACGCAGCTCCCTGAGTTGCGCCTGTTTGGCGGCGTCGCCGGCGGCGGCTGGTAACGCAATGCTGAAGAGCAGCAACGTGCCGAATGCGGCGAGCGGCAGTGCGCGTGTCATGGGCAAAAGCAAGGCCGGCGGCAGGCTGTGCGGCAGGCAATGCAGATGAGCTGCTGCAGGCGGGCTGACATGGAGGGTTCCCGGCGCGGATTTCGCGGTGATTCTAGGCGATTTACCCAGCCCCTCAAAGGCTTGTGCGTCAACTGTTATACTACGCCCCCTTTGCGCGACCTCCACTGCATCCATGTCACGTGTGCTTGAATTCGCGGGTCACCACCCCTATCTCATTGCCGCCGCCCTCCTTATCATCTTGCTGTTCATCGGTGATGAGGTCCTGCGTCGCCTGCGCAAGTACCGGGAGCTGGCGCCGGCGGAAAGTGTACTCCTCATTAATAAAGGCGCTGCGGTACTGGACCTTCGCCCGTCCAAAGACTTCGACGACGGCCATGTGATCGGCGCCCGCAACATTCCCGCGGCCGAACTGGATGGCCGGGTGACGGAACTGGATAAATTCAAGGAACAGCCGCTGATCATCTACTGCGATACCGGATCTACCAGCCAAAGGGCTGCAGGCATTCTTATAAAGCATGGCTTCAAGGCCGTGCATACCCTCAAGGGCGGCGTCCGGGCTTGGCAGAACGAGCATTTCCCGCTGGAACGTGGTTGAGGCAAACAGTAAGTTATGAAACCCGTCACCATTTACAGCACCCGCGTCTGTCCCTACTGCATGCGCGCCAAGGCCTTGCTGCAATCCAAACACGTGGCGTATACCGAGTTTCTGGTGGATATGGATCCGGCCAGGCGCGAGGAAATGGAAAACAAAAGCCGCCACCGCAGCGTGCCGCAGATTTTCATCGGCGAGCAGCATGTCGGCGGTTGCGACGAACTCTACGCCCTCGACCGCAAGGGTGGGCTGGATACGCTGCTCGCCGATTGAGTTACCGCAACTTTCAATATTCAAGGAACCATCATGGCTGACACCCCCGTCACTCCCAACAATACTGAAGAGGCCGCCGGCAAACAGGTGGTGCTGCAACGCATCTATATAAGAGATTGTTCCTTTGAATCGCCGCGCGCACCCGCGGTATTTGCCACGCCGGTCAACCCGGACGTGAAAGTGAATATGCGCTCCGATACCAACAAGTTGGGGGACGACAACTTCGAGGTGGTGTTGACCATTACCATTGAGGCCCAAGCAGAAAGCCGCAGCATTTTTCTGGTGGAAGTGCACCAGGCCGGTTTGTTCAACATTCGCGGTTTCAACGATCAGGAAACGGCAGCGGTGCTCGGCAGCTACTGCCCCAACATCCTGTTCCCTTACGCGCGTGAGGCGGTCTCGGACCTGGTGCAGAAAGGCGGCATGCCGACGTTATTACTGCAGCCGGTGAACTTCGACGCCGTCTATATGCAAAGCATCGAACAGGCCGCCGCCCAACGGGGTGACGCGGCCATTCCGGCTTAGGTTCACGCCCGGCCGTGAACGCTGCGGCTCCCATCGGTATTCTCGGCGCCGGTTCCTGGGGTACGGCGCTTGCGATCCTGCTGGCACACAATGGTCAGAGCGTGCGTTTATGGTCGGTGGATACGAATGAGTTGGTCCCGCTCATGGCGGAACGCGAGAATCGCCAATATCTGCCGGGTATCCGTTTCCCCGACACACTGGTGATCGAACCGCAACTGGAAAAACTCTCGGCCGTGGTTCGCGATGTGCTGGTGGTGGTGCCCAGTCATGGTTTCCGCGCCACCTTGAAGCTGCTGGCTGCCCTACCACCGGAAAATCTACGTCTCGCTTGGGCCACCAAAGGTTTCGAACACGATACCGGCAAACTATTGCACCAGGTGGCAGGTGAAGTCCTGGGTGAACAACTGCCGCTGGCGGTGCTCTCCGGCCCGACTTTTGCACGCGAAGTGGCGGCCGGTATGCCCACGGCAGTGACCGTGGCCTCGAATGATGCGGAATTTGCCAAGGACTTGGCGGAAAACCTTCACAGCAGCAGTTTTCGCGCCTACACCTCCGACGACCTGACCGGCGTGGAGGTGGGCGGCGCGGTTAAGAACATCATCGCCATCGGCTGCGGCATCAGTGATGGCTTGAAGTTCGGCGCCAACGCGCGCGCCGCGCTCATCACCCGCGGCTTGGTGGAAATTACACGCCTGGGTTTGAAACTCGGCGCACGCGCCGAAACCTTTCAGGGCTTGGCCGGTTTGGGGGACTTGGTGCTCACCTGCACCGACGATCAGTCACGAAACCGCCGCATGGGCCTGGCATTGGCCGCCGGTAAAGAGGTGAAAGGCATCGAGCATGACATCGGCCAGGTCGTGGAAGGCGTGTATGCCGCCGCCGCCGTGCACCATCTGGCCCGCCGGCTCAGCGTGGACATGCCCATTACCGAGCAGATCTACGGCATCCTGCATCAAGGTTTGGCGCCGCGGGCCGCGGTCGAGGCCCTGATGACGCGTGCGCTCCGGTCAGAATCATAGACACGGCGGTATCCCGGGCTGATTCAATTTCCGTCTTCAAATCCCAATTGCCGCCAGGCTTCGTAGACCACCACCGCCACGGCGTTGGAGAGGTTCAGGCTGCGGTTATCGGGCCGCATGGGAATCCGCAGCCGCTGTTCCGGCGGCAGGCAATCCAACATCGCCTGCGGCAAACCACGGGTTTCCGGTCCGAACAGGAGGGCATCACCCGCTTGAAATTTTGCATGTGTGTAGCGATAGCGGCCGCGGGTGGAGACGGCAAACAGCCGCGCAGGCATCACCTTTTTCATAAAAGCATCCAGATCGGCATGCTCATGTACACAGGCCATGTCCCGATAATCGAGGCCGGCGCGTTTCACCCGTGCCTCGGAAAGGCCGAAACCCAGTGGCTGAATGAGGTGCAAAGTGGCGCCCGAATTGGCGCACAAGCGTATGATATTACCGGTGTTGGGCGGAATTTCCGGCTGGTAAAGGACGACGTGCAACATTAATCAGGGGCGCGTATGGACGATGGAGAGCACACTCTTCCCGATTCTCTGAAAACCGATTTCTGTGGTCTCAAGTTCAATTCGCCGCTGGTGCTGTTATCGGGGTGTGTGGGGTTCGGCGAAGAATATACGCGCGTGGCCGGGTTTTCCAACCGCGACGCCGGCGCCGTGTGCCTTAAAGGCACCACCCTGAAACCGCGTCTCGGCAATCCAGCCCACCGCATTTATGAAACTCCGGCGGGCATGTTGAACGCCATCGGTCTGCAGAACCCCGGGGTGGATCACGTGGTGAAAAAAATCCTGCCGACGCTGGATTTTTCCGAGACCCGCTTCATCGCCAATGTTTCGGGTTCAACGCTGGAGGAATACGCGGAAGTCACGCGACGCTTCGATGATTCGCCCATTGATGCCATGGAGATCAACATCTCCTGTCCGAATGTGAAGCACGGCGGCGTGGCCTTCGGCAATGACCCGGATATGTCGGCACGGGTGGTAGCCGCCTGTCGCGGGGTTACCAAAAAGCCGCTGATCACCAAGCTCTCCCCCAACCAGACGGACATTGCGAATAACGCCCGGCGCTGCATCGAGGCCGGCACCGACGGTTTGGCGGTCATCAACACGCTCATGGGAATGGCCATTGATCCGGAAACCCGCAGACCGGTCATCGGCAACGTCCAAGGGGGCCTTTCGGGTCCGGCTATCAAACCCATCGCCCTCCTCAAGGTGCACCAGGTCTATCAGGTCGCGCGGCCCCATCAGGTCCCCATCATCGGCCAGGGGGGGGTCACCACTGTCAGTGATGCCCTGGAATTCCTGGTGGCCGGTGCCGCGGCAGTCGGGGTGGGAACAGCCTTGTTCTACGACCCATTGGTCTGCAGGAAGCTTAACGCCGGCATCGCCGATTATCTCGCGCGGCACCGCCTCCAGGCGGTTGCCGAATTGGTCGGTACATTGGATACTGGCGGCAGGCGGCTTGAACTTTGCGTAGCAGGTTAGTTTTCATTCGTAACTTTATGTAAATTAAGCATATCCCCCACACGAAGCTTTCCTTGACGTTCCTCCAAAAGCAGCGTATCAAGTGCCCGAAATGTGTCACTTTGTGGCTAGATTTTTGATCGAGAACTGACGATTTTTGTCGGTTCCGCTATCGAAAGGGCGCATCGAAACACTTAACACGCCTGGAATGCTTGAGCCAAGCGAACTGGCATAGGACTTGCTTGGGTATGGATGTAGGAGAAATTCTTAGACACCTTCTTAGGGAAACCCCCAAGGGGTCTGGGAAATACCCGGAAGGGTGCAGGGACCAAGGCCGCCCGACACGGAGGTGGGTGGCCCTGCTGTAACCATGTTGTTTATGTGAAATGACTTTTGTAACCACCCTCAATCATTTGGAGAAATGTCATGTTGAAGCTTATACGTAATCTCGCCATCACCAGCATCGCCATCCTGGCCATCGCCAGCGTAACGGCCCGTGCGGGTACTACGACCAGCACCTTCGCGGTGACCGCGAATGTGATTTCGTCCTGCGTGATCAATTCCGTGGGTGCCCTGGGGTTTGGAGCCTACGACCCCAATGCTGCCACCGCCCTTGCGGGTACCAGCACCATCAATGTGAATTGCACCAAGGGTTCACCGTACACCGTTGCTCTCGATTATGGCATTCATGGTGGCACCGCGGCCAACCGCATCATGCAAGATGCCGGCACGGATACCCTCAATTACAACCTGTACGTCGACAGCGGTTACACCAAGGTTTGGAACAGCACCTGTGTTGCCGGCAACAACTGCGACAGCGGCACAGGCGCGGGTCCAGGCGTCGCTAACCAGCAAACCTACACGGTGTACGGCCAGCTTCCGGCGGGACAGAATGCGCCGGTGGGCAGCTACAGTGACACCATTACGGTTACTGTAAACTTCTGATAACAGGCATCGTGTCAAACGCGGGGTATCGTCATGCGCCGGATTTTGATCTTGATGTTGTTGTTGCTTATGCCCCTATGGGCGCAAGCAGCTTCATTCCAGGTGAATCCCGTGCGCCTGACGCTCTCCGCCGATCGGTCCACCGATGTATTGAGGGTGATCAATAGCAGCGACACTCCCACAGTGGTGCAGCTGCAGATCGTGGCGTGGTCCCAGGAGGATGGCAAGGACGTGTATACGCCCAGCCGCAACCTCCTGGCCACGCCGCCGATTTTCACGATTGCCCCGGGGAATCATCAGGTGGTGCGCGTGGGCATGCGTACTAAACCGGATACCAAGCAAGAAACCTGCTATCGCTTGTTCCTAACTGAAGTGCCGCCGGTACCCACTCCGGGTTTCCGCGGCGTGCAGATCGCATTACGCGTGGGCATCCCGGTGTTTGTGGAGCCGCCGATGGATACCGAGCCCGCACTGAAATGGTCGGCAAAGCGACTTACAGCGACTGAACTGCAAGTGAGCGCCGTCAATGTTGGCAATGCGCACGCGCAAATCCTGAAGTGGATACTAAAGGCACACGATCGAACCCAGCCGCTGGCGCAGGTATCTAGCAGCTATGTACTGCCGGGCGCCCAACATGCCTGGACTATCAAACTGGCGTCACCACTCACTGTAGGCGCTCCTCTGGAAATCACCGCCGATACCGACCGGGGCACGCTCCATGCGCAGCTGGTCCTGGGAAAATAACGCAGCAGTCCTGACGGCGAGCTTGGTTTTCGCAACAGTCGGTCAATACGCTCCGTATAAAGGCCGGCTCCCGGCCACGACGGGCTAAGCCATGAGCTGGTTCCTCAAAAGCCGGGCGCACTGGCTGGCGGCCGGACTGATGGCCCTCATGCTGCTACTCAGCCGCTGCAACTCGTATCCTTCAGAGCCAATCACGACGCGTCCATCTTCTGCTGTTACTGCGACAAAACCGGCACCTGTTGTGGTTCCTGAAGCAGCGTTAATGACCCCGGTTCAGCACAAAAAAAATTCTCCTCGACACCCGGCCCGCAGGGGCGGACATGGCCCAGCAACCACGATCATGCCATCGTCACAGACGGCGCCTCCGGCAGGCACGACTGCATCCGCCGCTGCAGCTCCGTCACCCGTCGCACACCGGCCGGCAATCGTGGCCGCACCCATCGAGCTGTTGCTGGGGGTGCACATCAACCAGCAACCCTGGCATGAAACCGATTTATTTCTGGGTTTCGGCAACACACCGAATAACAACCTGTACGCAAAAGGCTCCGACTTGGAACGCTGGCGCCTGCGCCTGCCTGCCGTGACACCCTATCTGTACCAGGGTGAACAATATTATCCACTGGACGCGATCCCGGGTCTCACTTACCAGCTGAAGCCATCCACCGAAACCGTGTGGATCACCGCACCGGCGGCGGAATTCACCGGCACTATCGTGGATGGACTTTTTCCGCAAAATCCGCGAGCGCAACATACCCCTTGGGGTGGTTTTCTGAACTACGATTTCCTGGGCAGCCGCAGCCCCGGACTCACGGCCATTAATGGCTTACTCGAAGCCGGTCTATTCAACGACTGGGGTGTGGGCACCAGCAGTTTCATCGGCCAGAACATCAACCATGCCCATAGCCAGTGGACCCGTTTGGACACCACATGGACGCATGACGATCCCGATACCATGACCACGCTGCAGCTCGGCGACAGCATCACCGACGGCGGCATGACCGGACTGGCGGTGCGCATGGGCGGCCTCCAATACGGAACCAATTTCGCCACACGCCCGTACTTCATAACCTTTCCTCTGCCGGTAATCGGCGGTCAAGCGGCGCTGCCGTCCACGGTGCAGTTGTATGTGAACGGGATACTCAAGGAATCGCAGCAAGTACCCCCCGGCCCATTTTCCATTCCCGCCGTACCCGTGGTCACCGGCCCGGGCATCGCCACGCTAGTGGTGCGCGACATATTGGGGCGCGAGCAAGTGATCTCCTCGTCCTTCTACGCCACCTCGAATTTATTGAAATCAGGGCTGGATGATTATTCCTTTTCCATCGGCAAGCTGCGGGAGAACTATGGCCTGGACAGCAACGACTACGGCCCGTCCATCGCCACCGGCATCTTCCGCTACGGCTTTACGGATGATTTTACCGGTGAATTGCGGGGTGAGATCTCCGCGGGTCTTAAGGATATGAGCGTAGGCGGCACCTACGCGACACCTGACTCCGGCGTGTTCAATACTGCTCTGGCTGTGAGTCACGGCAGTCTCGGTCAAGGCGCCCTGGGTCTCATCGGATACCAGCGGCAATGGCAAACCTTTAATGTCGGGACAAATGTCCAGTTGGCCAGCCCCCAGTTCACCGAATTGGGCTACAACGGCCTGCCAGCCCCCCGCAAACAGATCACGGCGAGTGTTGGCGCTTTTCTGGGCCGGGGAGGTTCAGCCTCTCTTGCCTATGTGGATCAGGACAGTCCGCTGTTCGGCCGTGCCCGCCTCCTGACTGCGAACTACAGTGTCAACGTGGGCCGCAATGGCTTTTTCACCGCCAATGCGTTTCATGCGCTGACCGGCGGCAACAATAACGGCGTGATCTTGATGTTCACGCTGCCCTTCGGGGAGCGCAGCAACGTCAGTGTCGGCACCACACGTCAGAACAACGTGGATCAAGCCTTCGCCCAGGTGCAGGAAAATCTGCCTCCCGGCACCGGCAGTGGTTATCGCATCAGCACTCAAGTAGGTCCTGATCCTATCAATCAGGCGGAATACGATTACCAGAATAATGTCGGAACGTATCGCGTGGGCGCGCTCAATACCGGCGGCCAGACCAGTTACCAGGGAGAAGCGGCGGGTGGCTTGGCGTTCATCGGTGACGAAGTATTCCCCACCCGCCAGATTCAGGGTGCGTTCGGTTTGGTGCAAGTGCCGGGAATCCCCAACGTCACGGTGTACGCCGACAACCAACCCATAGGCACCACCGACAAAAACGGCGACGCCCTCGTGCCCATTATGCGGCCCTATCAGAACAACCCCATCAGTCTTGACGCCGGCAGTCTGCCCCTGAGCTCACAGGTAAACAGCCTTCAGCAGAACGCGGTCCCCCGCTACAACAGCGGCGTGATCGTGAAATTCCCCATTACGTCCACCCGCGGCGCGACCTTAAGCATCAACCTGCAAGACGGTAAGCCGCTGCCGGCGGGCGCCATAGTCCGGATTGAAGGACAGCCGCAGACTTTCCCCGTGGGCCTCGATGGCGAGGTATATATCACCGGACTTGCAGCGCATAACAAATTGCGCGCAAGCTGGGATCAGCAGAGTTGCGAATTGAGTGTGAACATGCCGGAAACCAAGGATCCGCTACCGGATTTGGGTACGTATATCTGTAAAGGAATAAAATTGTGATGCGAGGTCTTTGCATTCTAGTTTTAATGAGTATTGCACTGCTCACGTCCTTCATAACTCATGCGGCGACGTGCACCGTAGCTACCAATAATTTTAATTTCGGCAATTACGATCCGATGAGTACAGCACCCACGATTGGTACTGGGACTAATCTCATTACCGTGAGCTGCACCCGTGGTAAGGGCACCATGACTGTGGACCTCAGCACCGGTGGCAACGGTAGTTATTTCCCGCGCGTCATGAAAAGTGGCACGAATATCCTGACTTATAATCTTTACACCACGGCCAGCCTGGTCACCGTATGGGGGAACGGTACCGGCGGCACGGGCGATATCGTCCAGACGTTCAAAAATAATAGCGCCACAACGTTTAGTGTTTACGGACAGAGTATCGCTCAGCAAAATGTGATGCCAGGCAATTATAGCGACTCGATTACAATAACGGTGAATTTTTAATTATGAAACAGCTTAATCGTCCTACAATCATGTTGTTGCTATGCGCAGGCATAGCCTTTCCCCTACCCAATATGCTATGGGCCGCAACTTGCACCGTCACGGCTCAACCGATTGCATACGGCAACTATAATCCGTTTTCAACCAGTCCGCTCAACCGCACGGGGCGTATTACCGTCATCTGCAATGGCAAAGGCACGCTTACGGCGGCACTCAGTTCCGGTCAGAGCGGTTCCTACAATCCCCGCTACATGATTAGCGGTACCACCAGCGACCAACTGAATTACAACTTGTACACCACGGCAGCACGGGTGATCATCTTTGGTGACGGCACCGGCGGTACCCAGACTGTCAGCAGGAACTTCAAAAACAATACTGTGCGTATCAGGATCTATGGCCAAATCCCGGCTCTGGAAAATATTGTTCCAGGAAGCTACACCGATAGTATTTTTGCCACCGTGACCTTTTAGCGATGCATAAACTACTGATCAGAGTCCGTGCTTTTCAGCTTGCGTGTGAGGGTGTTGCGGCCAATACCGAGCAGTTTGGCCGCTTGCTGACGGTGGCCGCCACTGTTTTCCAACCCGGCCTCAATTAAAACCTTTTCCATATCTCCCGCTGCCACGGAGAAAATATCGGTTTTGCCGTCCGCCAGTTGTTGCCGCGTCCAGGCGCGCAGCGCACTCCGCCAATCGCCATGGTTGGCGTCAGCAAATGATTCTCCTTCATTCTCATTCAGCAATTCCGCCAAATCGCTGCGGTGTACGATGCGGCCGGTCGCCATTAATGTGAGCCGGCGACAGACATTTCGGAGTTCACGCACGTTCCCCGGCCAGCTGCGGCCCCGGAGTGCCGCCATGGCATCCGCCGTGAGCCGCTTGGCTTCCAGGTTAAGTTCCCGCGCCGCCGCCTGCATGAAATGCTCCAGCAGCTGCGGAATGTCGTCGCGGCGTTCCCGCAGCGCCGGCATATGCACTTGCACCACATTCAGGCGATAAAACAGATCCTCACGGAACTGGCCTGCTTGTACCTGCGTTTCCAGGCTCTGATGGGTGGCGGCGATGATACGCACGCTGACCTTCACCGGCTCATGGCCGCCCACCCGGTAGAACTCGCCTTCCGCCAGCACCCGTAACAGCCGCGTTTGCAGGGCCGATGGCATATCGCCGATTTCGTCCAGGAACAAGGTGCCGCCGTGGGCCTGTTCGAAGCGGCCAATCCGGCGCGCGTTTGCGCCGGTGAAGGCGCCGCGTTCGTGACCGAAGAGTTCCGACTCCAGCAATTCGGCGGGAATGGCAGCGGTGTTGAGCGCGATGAAAGGGCGCTGGCTCCGAGGGCTGTGACGATGCAAAGCACGGGCAACCAGTTCCTTGCCGGTGCCGGATTCGCCTGTGATCAGCACCGTCAGATTCGTGTTGGACAACCGGCCGATGGTACGAAATACCGCCTGCATCGCCGGGGCTTCTCCAATGAGGGTATCCACCGGCTGCGTCTCAAACGAGCGGGTAATATCCGGCGATGAAACAGTTTGTAAAGCCCGATAAATAAGTGCGGTAAGTTCATCCACATCGAAGGGTTTGGGAAGGTACTCGAAAGCCCCACCCTGATAAGCGGCCACCGCCGTTTGCAAATCGCTATGGGCGGTGACGACCACTACCGGCAATCGCGGATAGGAAGCGCGTAATTCGCGCAATAATTTAAGGCCATCTTCGCCCGGTAGGTGAATATCGGTAATCAAGACATCCGGCGTGGTTTCTTTCAAAGCATTCAGTACCTCTTCCGTGCTACTGAAATCCCGTGGTGCATGACCGGCTTCCCGTAATGCTTCGCCCATGACCCAGCGCAACGAGGGATCATCGTCCACCAACCAGACCTTATGCGCTTTCATGTTCATGGTTGCCCCCGATGGGAAGCAGAATGGAAAAGACCGTGCGCCCCGGTACGCTCGCGCATTCGATGAGTCCGCCATGGCGACTAACCAGTTCCTGGGCGATGCTAAGGCCAAGACCGGCACCATTGGGTTTGCGACTCACCAGCGGACTGAAGAGCTGCGGCGCTAATTCCGGCGGGATGCCGGGACCGTTATCCTCAATCTCCACGCAAGCTACCAGCCGATGACGGATGCCATGGAGGGTAAACTGCCGTAAAGCACGACTCCTGAAAACAATGACGCCGCGCTCACCCAATGCTTCACAGGCGTTTTTGGCGAGATTGAGCAGGGCCTGAATGATTTGGTTTCGATCCAGCTGCAATGTCGGCAAACTGGGATCGTAGTCGCGATTGATCTTGAACTTGCCGGGTGCAGCGGCTTGCAAAAGCTGCACCACATGTTCAAGTAATTCGTGGATGTTGGTCTCCACGCGCCTTAGTGCTTGGGGCGGTCCGAGCAGAGAATCCACCAGCGCCGTCAAACGATCCGCTTCACTGACGATGACCCGGGTGTACTCCAGAAGCCCCGGGTCGTCCAATCGGCGTGCCAATAACTGAGCCGCCCCCCGCAGACCGCCCAGAGGATTCTTGATTTCATGAGCCAACTTTAGAGCCAGGGAGCGATTGGCTGCGCTCTGGGCGCTGAGGGCCGCCTCGCGGCTGATACGCAGATACCGGTCTTGGGGAACCAGTTCTACCAACAGTTTGACATCACCTTGCTTGTCTACCATGGGACTGACGGTACAGTCCGCGGTAACGGTACGGCGTGCGTTGGCAGCGCCGACTACCAAGCCCAACTCTCGCCGGGTTACGGTTTCCCGGGTATCCAGCACCCGCTGCAGAATGGCTGTGAGATCGGCGGCTTCAGGCAGACTGCTGGTCAGGACCGAGCCGATGCAACGCCTCCCATCCAGATCCAGAAGGGTTTCCGCGGCTGGGTTCAGATAACGCAGACGGAACGTCGCATCCAGCCAGAGTAGACCCGTGGTCTGACTTTCCAGCAAAAAAGCAAAAAAACTTGAAAGCTCTAAGTCGAGCATTTGCACCATTATAGTGCAAATGCTCTTTATCGGGGCGGTTTCGGACCTAAGATCGTCTTCTGGTGCACGAAAAAGGTGATGGGGCCGGCTGACAAGGTGGCACCATTGGCGCTGTTCAGGGTGACTGAAGCTGTGTGTTCACCCCGGGCAATGTTCTTGAAGGTGGCACTGGTCTGTATGGTTGGGCCGATACTCTGACCATCCAGCCGATAGGTAAGGGTGTCGCCGGAGCGCAATTCGGGAGACAGGCTTACTGCAACCTGGACCTCATGAACATACCAAAGATTCGCCTGGCTCGCCGGCGAAGCAATGGTGAATTCTTTATAGCCCGTCGTGGGAGCTGCGGTGGATGCGTCGGGAGTGGGTGTTGGCGCCTCCGTCATGGAGGGTGGCTGGTAAGTCTGGGTCTTGGGCAATTGCACTTTTTCGGCACCCGCGCGCGGGTGATCCGTGTAATGCACATTGCCCTGAGCATCCACCCATTTGTAGACGGCGTCGGCCTTGGCCAAACCAGCACCAAGAACTAGGGCCAATAAGATCAGAAATACGGCTTTGTACATGAGGGCAGCCTAGCCAGTTTACGGGGGGCGGACAAGTACCAGTCTTTAAAAAAAAGTGAGGGGTTGCCAGCTCATCATGGCATCGGGATGACCTCGAGTCATTACAATGAAAGCGCGGCTAGCTTTCTCACTGGCACTTGCAAAAATAGACTGGACGGTCTAGTCTAATCTCAGTATGTGACCTGACCCGTGCAGACCCGCCAAGCTTAAGTTCTCGGTAAAACCGATTTTCTTCTGCCTGGATACTCGGCCAACGGGTCCTAACGGCGCACCTCCCCGGTGCGCTGAACTGGCCCCGTCTCTCCCTTTCGGGGCCGGCCGGGTGTCTCCCCAACGCCCGGAAACTTGCCGGCGTACCGTTTCCCATCCCCCGCTACGCCGGCTTTTTTATGCCTGCCGACCGCTCACGTCAACTCACCCAGTGCGACGCGTAACTGCGGGAGCGGTTTTGGCGGACTTGACGGTGAATCGTAATTGCCCAGAGGTCTTTGCCACCAACTTACATCGTGCCAAGCACCGAGCTTATAACCTGCAGCCCGATAAATTCCGATGGACTCAAACCTCAAGGCCTGGTGCAGGGCAATGCTGCCCTGATTTGGCAAGGCAATACCGGCGTAGGCTGTGTAATAACCTTGTTGCCGCAGAATCGCAAACAGCCGTTGATATGGTCCGCGTGCAATACCGGTTCGCCGGCTTTGCACGTCCACATACACCGTCGTCTCAACGGTCCATTGATACGCAGCTCTTTCCCGGTACTGGCTTGCGTAAGCCTAGCCGAGCACCCGATCGCCGGAATAACTCACCAGCCAGGGAAATTGTTGCAACGTACCTGTGATGCGCTCTCCCATGCACTCGTCGGAAGGCGGCTCCAACTCAAACGATACGGCGTTATCAGTGACAAACGGCCCATAAATAGCATTTATGCCGGGCGCGTCCCCGGGTATCGCAAAACGAACCGGCATACACCGCGACGGCTTCTGTTCAGCGTTACAAGCTGAAATACATGTCAAATTCCACCGGATGCGTGGTCATACGCAGACGCGTGACTTCTTGCATCTTGAGCCCGATGTAGGCATCAATCACATCGTCGGTGAACACCCCGCCGGCTTTCAGAAAGCCGCGGTCCTTGTCCAGATATTCCAACGCCATATCCAATGAATAGCAAACCTGGGGAATATTTTTTTCCTCCTCCGGCGGCAGATCATAAAGATCCTTGTCCATGGCTTCGCCCGGATGGATCTTGTTTTGGATGCCGTCCAAGCCCGCCATCATCATGGCGCTAAAGGCAAAATAAGGGTTGCCGCTGGCATCCGGGAAACGCACCTCAATACGGCGCTTTTTGGGGCTGGATACGTAGGGAATGCGGATGGAGGCAGAACGGTTGCGGGCCGAGTAAGCCAGCATTACCGGTGCTTCGAAGTGCGGCACCAGGCGCTTATAGCTGTTGGTACTGGCGTTGGTGAAAGCATTCAGCGCGCGTGCATGCTTGATGATGCCGCCGATATAGTAGAGCGCCAGTTCCGACAACCCGCCATAGAGGTTGCCGCTGAACAGGTTTTTACCATCCTTGGCCAGCGACTGGTGTACGTGCATGCCACTGCCGTTGTCGCCCACCAGGGGTTTGGGCATGAAGGTGGCGGTTTTGCCATACGCATGCGCCACGTTCATGACCGCATACTTGAGGATCTGCACTTCGTCGGCTTTCTTGACGAGCGTGCCGAAGGCCACACCGATTTCGCACTGACCCGCAGTTGCCACCTCATGATGGTGCACTTCGGTTTTCAAGCCCATGTCTTCCAGCGCCATGCACATGGCGGAACGGATGTCCTGCAAGGCATCCACCGGTGGCACCGGGAAATACCCGCCCTTGATGCCGGGACGGTGGCCGATATTGCCACCCTCGTAAACGCGCTCGGAATTCCAGCCGGCTTCCTTGGAATCAATCTTGTAGAAGGAGCCGCTGATATCGGCGCCCCAGCGGATGTCATCAAAGATGAAAAATTCGTTCTCCGGTCCGAAGTAGGCGGTATCGGCGATGCCGGTGGATTTCAGATAGGCCTCGGCACGCTTGGCGAGGGAGCGTGGATCACGCCCGTAGCCCTGCATGGTGGTGGGTTCGATAACGTCGCAACGCAGATTGACGGTAGGCTCCTCGAAGAACGGGTCGATAATCGCGCTGCCGGGATCGGGCATCAGGATCATGTCGGACTCATTGATTCCCTTCCAGCCGGCAATGGAAGAGCCGTCAAACATTTTGCCATCCTCAAACAGTTCTTCGTCCACGGTATGCGCCGGCACACTCACGTGCTGCTCCTTGCCGCGGCTGTCGGTGAAGCGGAAGTCCACAAACTTCGCGTTTTCTTTGGCAATCAGATCCAAGACATCTTTGGAGGGCATGGGAAACTCCGGAGGTGAGAATTGCGGAAATTACCTTAATCCTAATGAGTTGCAATCCGCGTGCCAAACGAAAACCCCTATTAATCAGGCATTCCTCCAAAACAAAATCGTCTTAGTTGACCTGAACCGCACCACAATGGTGCAAAACTGATCCTGAGGCAGCCAGTTCCCGGATTTGTGTCAGTGACTTATTGAAGAAGCTATACTTGGCGGCCTTCAAGCCGGGCGGGACGCCGACCGTACAAGATAATGAGCGCCAGAACCCCCGCGACCTTCCAGAATCTCATCCTCGCCTTGCAGCAATACTGGCTCCGTCAGGGTTGTGTACTGCTGCAGCCGCTGGATATGCCCGTAGGCGCGGGCACCTTCCACCCCGCCACTTTCCTGCGCGCCATCGGCCCGGAGCCCTGGAGGGCCGCCTACGTGCAGCCCTGCCGCCGACCCAGCGACGGCCGTTATGGCGAAAACCCCAACCGGCTGCAGCACTACTATCAGTTCCAGGTAATACTCAAACCCTCCCCGGATAATATTCAGGAACTGTATCTGGGATCTCTGAAAACCCTGGGCCTGGACCCACTGATCAACGACATCCGTTTTGTGGAGGACAACTGGGAGTCGCCGACATTGGGCGCCTGGGGGCTTGGCTGGGAGGTATGGCTGAACGGTATGGAAGTCAGCCAGTTTACTTACTTCCAGCAGGTCGGCGGACTCGAATGTCGGCCGGTGTCGGGTGAAATCACCTACGGTCTCGAACGCATTGCCATGCATCTGCAGGGCGTGGAGAGTGTATTCGATCTGGTATGGACCGATGGACCTGTGGGCCAGGTGAAATATGGCGATGTGTTTCGCCAGAATGAAGTGGAACAATCCCGATACAACTTTGAAGAAGCGGATACCCAGAGTCTGTTCGGATGGTTCGATACTTGCGAGCGTGAATGTCAGCGCTTGTTGGAAAGCAACCTGCCACTGCCCGCCTATGATCAAGTATTGCAGGCTTCGCATGCATTCAATCTTTTGGATGCGCGCCACGCAATCTCGGTGACCGAGCGCCAGCGCTTTATCCTGCGGGTGCGCACTTTGGCGCGGGGCGTGGCGGAAGCCTATCTAAAGAGTCGCGAAGCCCTCGGTTTTCCGCTACTGCGTGCCAAAGCACAAAAGAAGCAAGGCACCCATGGCTAAAACCAAGCCATTTCTGGTGGAAATCGGTACCGAGGAGCTGCCGCCAAAATCACTGGCTGCTTTAGCCAGAGCATTTCATCATGGAATTTTGAGCGGCCTCGAAGAGGCCAAACTGCTGCATCCAAACACCCCAGAGGAAGGGGAAAGATATTTTTCACCCCGCCGGCTTGCAGTGCTGATCAACAATGTATTGATATCCCAACCCGATCTTATGGAAGACCGTTTGGGCCCCGCAGTAAGTGTGGCTTTCGACGCTCAGGGCCACCCCACCAAGGCAGCAGAGGGGTTCGCCAGATCTTGTGGTGTGACCATCGGTCAGTTGGAACGACGCGCCACCGACAAGGGCGAACGCCTAGCCTACACCCTCAAACTCACCGGAAAGACCGCATCGGAACTGCTGCCTGAAATAGTCAGCCAATCTCTGGCTAAACTACCCATTGGTAAGCGCATGCGCTGGGGGACGGGAGAAGCGGAATTCGTGCGCCCCGTGCACTGGGTACTGATGCTTCTGGGTGAAAGTGCCATCAAAGCCGAAATCTTTGGCGTTACCGCCGGAAATAAAACCTTCGGTCACCGCTTCCATCGTCCGGGCGCCATTACGCTCAAACGTCCCAAGGATTACCGCAGAACGCTTGAGGTCAAAGGCTGGGTTCTGGTTGAGGACCGCGCAGGGACGCTCACAAAGAAAATCAGCGCGCAAGTAACGCAGGCCGCAAAAAAAATGCGGGGCAGGGCGCAGCTCGACGAAGCGCTACTGAAAGAAGTGGCTGCGCTGGTGGAATTGCCGGTGCCGGTGTCCGGCGGCTTTGACGGAAAGTTTCTGTCGCTGCCGGAGGAGGTCATTGTGGCAGTGCTGGAAACCCAGCAACGCTACTTTCCACTGCGCGACAGCAGAGGCAAATTGCTGCCGCGTTTCGTCGCTATCAGCAACATCAAAAGTCGCAAACCCGCAGAAGTCAGGCGCGGAAACGAACGCGTTGTCGTCCCGCGGCTCACAGATGCCATGTTCTTCTGGAACGCTGACCGCAAAACACGCCTGGACGCGCATATTCCAGAACTCGATCAAATCGTGTTCCAGAAGGAGTTGGGCTCCTACGGGGAAAAATCGCGCCGTATGGCACAGCTCGCCGAGCGTTCTATTGCTCCTTACGTTGGTGCCGATCCCGATCTTACCAAACGCGCAGCGCTACTCTGCAAGTGTGATCTCGTGAGCGGGATGGTGGGCGAGTTCCCGGAACTGCAGGGTGTCATGGGCGGATACTATGCGCGTCACGACAAAGAACCTGATGAAGTAGCACGGGCGATCGCTGAACAGTATCTGCCCCGCGCTGCGGGCGATATCCTGCCGAGCACCAAAGAAGGTAAGGCGTTGGCTCTATCGGAAAAAATAGATACGGTTTGCGGGATATTTTCCATCGGTGGACGGCCAACGGGGGAAAGGGATCCCTTTAGTTTGCGCCGGGCTGCACTCGGCATCCTTCGTATTCTGATTGAAACAAACCTTACTTTGAACCTTCTGCCGGTATTGAAAGCTGCCGTCAATGCGCAACCGACGCGCGGACGTGACGCGGAAGCCGACAATCGATTCGCCCGTGAGGAGGTTTTTGAATTCATCCAGGATCGCCTGCGGGGATACCTGCTCGAAAGGAAAATTGGTCCAGAATTATTTGAGGCCGTAAAGGCTGTGCGCCGCCCAGATGGAGAGCCGATTGATTCGCCGTTGGATTTCGTCAAAAGAGTGAACGCAATAAAGAACTTCATGAGTAGGCCGGAAGCCAGCAGTCTTGCTGCTTCCTACAAACGCATTCGCAATATCCTGCGGCAGGCGAACGAGCAACCGGCAGATGGATTTTCGGACCAATACTTCTCTCACGAAACTGAGAGGGGGCTAGGGAAGATTGCCAGTGAACTTGATGGGAAATTGCAGAGATTTCTGCAGGGAGAACAGTACGACAGTGCCCTGCTTGCACTGGCGGATTTGAAGAACCCGCTTGAGCGGTTTTTTGCCGACGTCATGGTGATGACGGATGATCAGGTAATTAGAAAAAACCGCTTGGGCTTATTAAGGCGGCTCGAATCTCTATGTCTGCGTGTCGCTGACATTTCCTGCCTGTCGAGCTGATCCCAGGGCAGGCTCCATGAGACTCGTTATCCTGGACCGCGATGGCGTCATCAATTACGAATCCGATGCCTACATCAAGTCACCGGACGAATGGATACCCATCCCCGGCAGCCTCGAAGCCGTCGCTCGTCTCAATCAGGGTGGTTTCAGCGTGGTGGTGGCGACCAATCAGGCTGGCGTGGGGCGGGGGCTTTTCGATCTCGCCGCGCTGGCGAAAATCCATGCAAAGATGACAGCCTCACTCGCAAAGGTCGGCGGCCATCTGGATGGCATTTTTTTCTGTCCTCACCGCCCCGAGGAAGATTGCAGGTGTCGCAAGCCTGGGCCGGGTCTGTTCCAGCAGATCGCGGAGCGCTTTCACGTCAACTTGAGCGGTGTGCCGGTAATCGGCGATTCATTGCGCGACCTAGAAGCCGCGGAAACCGTGGGTGCCCGCCCGATTCTGGTACGCACGGGCTACGGAGAAGAGACGCTGCGGCAGCTGACAGACCAGTTCCGCGCAGAAGTGTTCGCTAACCTGGCCCAGGTGGTGGATTACCTGATCAAACAAGGCAAACACGCGTGATTTTCATCCGCTCGCTGCTCTTCAATTTATTCATGGTGCTCAGCGTCGCGCTGTGCTGCATACCGGTGGCGCTGGCGTCACCTTTCACTTTCGGCAAGCGTTTTGGCCACTGGGTCGCGGTCAACTGGGTGCGCGGGCAGCTCTTCGTGCTGAAGCATCTCTGCCGGCTCGATTACCGCGTGGAGGGACGGGAAAACATCCCGCAGCAGAATGCTATCGTCTATTGGAAACACCAGTCGGCCTGGGAAACACTGGCTCAGTTTCTGGTTTTCCCGGCTCAGTCCTGGGTGATAAAGCGCGAACTGATGTGGGTGCCATTGCTGGGCCAGGCGCTCTACACCCTTGAACCGATCGCCATCAACCGCAAAGCCGGGCATTCAGCCGTGCAGCAAGTGTTGGAGATCGGTGTCGAGCGCCTGAAAGAGGGCTTGTGGATCGCGATCTTCCCCGAGGGCACACGCATGCCACCGGGCACCACGCGCCGCTACGGACTCTCTGGCGCGCTGCTGGCGAAGCGCACCGGCCGGCCCATCGTACCGGTGGCCCACAACGCCGGGGATTTCTGGAAACGCAACGCCTTCCTGAAATACCCCGGCACCGTGACGGTGCGCATCGGCAAGCCGGTCTACGCAAACGGCCGCAGGCCGGATGAGGTGAATGCCGAAATCCAGGACTGGATTGAGGCGCAGATGAAAGACATCAGCCCCGGTTATGCGGGCAATCAGTTGGGAGGCAAGAACGTAGGAAAT